>Ga0134125_10003109_pt1 | contig 19409 bp, 16 predicted proteins | sample KB31751_FD_96464 | JGI IMG/M metagenome (GOLD analysis project Ga0134125, IMG submission 96464) | Terrestrial soil microbial communities with excess Nitrogen fertilizer from Kellogg Biological Station, Michigan, USA - KB3-175-1 | ecosystem: Environmental > Terrestrial > Soil > Unclassified ... | reverse complement strand
CGTCGCGCGGCTGCGGCCGCTGGTCGAGCGCAACGCCGTCAGCCGCCAGGATCTCGATCATGCCGTCGCCGCGCAGCAGGGCGCTGAAGGTCAGGTCGCCGCGGCGCGCGCCGCGATGAACAACGCGCAGCTCAACCTGGGCTACACGAAAGTCACGAGCCCGATCACGGGACTGGCCGGCGTCGCGCAGGCGGATGTCGGCTCCCTCGTCGGCAGCCCCGGACCGACGCTGCTGACGACCGTGTCCCAGGTGGATACGATCAAAGTGAAGTTCCGCATTTCGGAGCAGGAATATCTGATCCTGCGGCGCGCGATGGGAGACACGGTGAGCACCGCGGTGCGGCGCCCCGCGCGACTCGAGCTCGTACTCGCCGATGGATCGGTCTACGACCACAAAGGTCAGGTGGTCACCGTCGACCGCAACATCGATCCCGCGACCGGCACGCTCGGCATCGAGGCGCTCTTCCCGAATCCGAACAGTTTCCTCCGGCCCGGTCAGTTCGGCCGCGTGCGCGCGCCGGTCACGACGCGCACCAACGCCATCCTCGTGCCCCAGCGTGCCGTGCGCGAAATGCAGGGCACGTTCAGCGTCGGCGTGCTCAAGCCCGACAGCACCGTCGAGATTCGTCCGGTGAAGGCGGGGGCGCGCGTCGGCAGCGACTGGATCGTGGATACGGGGCTCGTCGCCGGCACGGTGATCGTCGTCGAGGGGATGCAGAAAGTGCGGCCCGGCGTGAAAGTGCGGGCGACGCAGGCCGCCGCGACCCAGGTCTCCGACACCTCCAAACGGCCCTGACCCATGGCTGATTTTTTCATCCGCCGGCCCACGGTCGCGATCGTCATCGCCATCGTGACCGTGCTGCTGGGCCTCGCCACGCTCAAGAAGCTGCCGATCGAGCAATATCCCAGTCTCGCCCCGCCCACGATCCGCGTCGAAACGACGTATCCCGGCGCCTCCGCCGAAGTCGTCGAGCAGTCGGTCGCCACGCCGATCGAGCAGCAGGTCAACGGCGTCGACAACATGATCTACATGAAGTCGCTCAACACGAGCGACGGGCGCATGCTGCTCGACGTGTCGTTCGAGGTCGAGATGAATCGCGACATGGCGAACGTGCTCACCCAGAACCGGGTGTCGCAGTCGCAGTCGCGGTTGCCGCAGGAAGTCACGCAACAGGGCGTCACGGTCAAGAAGATCAATCCCAGCATCCTCAACGTCGTGTCGCTGTACTCGCCGAACGGGACCTACGACGCCCAGTTCCTCAATAACTACGCGATGATCAACGTGCGCGACGCGATTCTGCGCGTTCCAGGTGTCGCGCAAGTCGACCTGTACGGCGGCGCCGAGTACAGCATGCGCATCTGGCTGCGGCCCGACCGGCTCGCGGGGCTGGGGCTCACGGCGAGCGACGTCATCTCCGCGATCAAAGAGCAGAACCTGCAGGCGCCGGCCGGCAAAGTGGGCGATGAGCCGGCGCCGCCGGGGCAGGAGTTCACCTATACGGTGCGGGCGCCGGGCCGGCTGGTCACGCCCGAAGAGTTCGACAACATCATCGTGCGCCAGACCGTGGGCGGGATCGTGCGCATCAAAGACGTCGGCCGCACGACCCTCGGCAGCGAGAACTATCGCTCGTTCGGGCGCCTGGACGGCAAGCCGGCGGGCGTGCTCGCCGTGTATCTGCTCCCGGGCGCCAATCAGCTGAAGTCCGCCGAAGGCATTTACCACACGCTGGACGAGCTGAAGGCGTTTTTCCCGGCGGACATGGACTACAAGATCACCTACGACACGACGCCCGCCGTCGAGGCGTCGATCGAGTCGATTCTCCATACGCTGATCGAGGCGTTCATTCTGGTCACGCTGGTCGTCTTCATCTTCTTGCAGAACTTCCGCGCGACGCTGATTCCGCTGCTCACCGTACCGGTCTCGCTGCTCGGGACGTTCATTTTCTTCCCGTTGCTCGGCTTCTCCCTCAACACGCTCACGATGTTCGGGCTGGTGCTCGCCATCGGCATCGTCGTGGACGACGCGATCGTGGTCGTGGAAGCCGTCATGCATCACATCGAGCACGGGAAGACGCCGCACGAGGCCACGGTCCAGGCGATGAAAGAAGTCTCGGGGCCGGTCGTGGCGATCGCGCTCATCCTGTGCGCCGTGTTCGTGCCGGTCGCGTTGCTGGGCGGCCTGACGGGACGCCTGTACCAGCAATTCGCGCTCACGATCGCGATCTCGGTGCTGCTCTCGGCGTTCAGCGCGCTGTCCCTCTCGCCGGCGCTCTCGGCGATGATCCTCAAGCCGGCGAGCAAGGGGGAAGCCAAGAATCCGATCGCCAAGCTCCTCGCGAAGTTCTTTGGCTGGTTCAACCGCGTGTTCGAGCGCACGACGGCAGGGTACGTGAACGTGTCGCGCATCTTCGTGCGGCGCGCGGTGCTCGCGCTGGGTGTGATCGCGATTTCGGTCGTGCTGACCGGGGGCCTGGCCAAGGTGCTCCCCGGCGGATTCGTGCCGGACGAGGATCAGGGCATTTTCATGATCAACGTCCAGCTGCCGCTCGGCTCCTCGCTGCAACGCACCGACGCGGTGCTGCGGCAGATCGAGGGTATCCTCGCGCAGACCGAAGGCGTCGATGCCTGCAACGCGATCGGCGGACTCGGGATGCTCACCAACAGCTTCAGTCCCGAGTTCGGGTCGTTCTTCTGCCGGCTCAAGCCGTGGGAGGAGCGCAAGGGGAAAGCGCTGCACGTCGCGGGGATTCAGAAAACCGTCGGCGCGGCCCTCGCCCAGCTCCCCGGCGCGGTCGCTTTCCCGTTCATGCCGCCGACAATCTCGGGGTTCGGCGCCGCGGGCGGGTTCAACTTCCTGTTGCAGGATCGCAGCGGGACGATGAGCGTCGAGGATCTGGGCCGTCAGACGCAGGCGTTCCTCACCGAAGCGCGCCAGCGACCCGAGCTCGCGAATCTCTTCACCTCGTTCAATCCGACGACGCCGCAGATCTCGGTGACCCTCGATCGCGAGAAGGCTCGCGAGCTGGGCGTCCCGATCAACGACGTGTTCCAGAGCCTCTCGGCCTTCATGGGCGGCGCGTACGTCAACGATTTCAACCGGTTCGGCCGGCTGTATCGCGTGTACGTGCAGGCTGAGCCCCAATTCCGGTCGCGTCCCGACAACATCGGCCAGCTCTACGTCCGGAGCCGGACGACGAACGACATGGCGCCCCTCTCCACGATGTTGCGGGTGACGCCGTCCTCGGGGACGGAGATCACGACGCGGTTCAATCTGTTCCGCTCGGTTGAGCTCACCGGGGTGCCCGCGCCGGGCTACAGCTCCCAGCAGGCGATGAAGGCGCTCGAGTCGGTGGCGGCATCGGTGCTGCCGTCGGAAATGGGGTACGCGTACTCGGGCATGTCGTACCAGGAGAAGGTGGCGCCGCCCGCGGCCCCGACGTTCGTGCTCGCCATCGTCTTCGTCTTCCTGCTGCTCGCGGCGCAGTACGAGAGCTGGCGGCTGCCGTGGGCGGTGCTGCTCGACACGCCGCTGGTCGCGCTGGGCGCGTTCCTCGGCGCTTGGGTGATGGGCTACGACAACAACGTCTACGTCCAGGTCGGGCTGATCATGCTCATCGGGCTCGCGGCGAAAAACGCGATCCTGATCGTGGAGTTCGCGAAGATGAAACAGGACGGTGGGGCGAACATCGAGGACGCCGCGCTCGAAGGGGCGAAGCTGCGGTTCCGCCCGATTCTCATGACCGCGTTCGCGTTCATTCTCGGGTGCGTGCCGCTGATGCGCGCGAGCGGCTCCGGCGCGGCCTCTCAGAACGTGATGGGCACCGCGGTGGTGTTCGGGATGCTGCTGGCCACGGTCGTCGGGCTGTTCATCATCCCCGGACTGTTCGCCTGGACGCAGCGCTGGAGCTTCGGCAAGAAGTCGGCTGAGCGCAGAGCCGCCGAACGCACGCCTGCTCCCCCGGAGCCCGCGCTCGCCACAAAAGCGAAGAGCTCGCACTGATGGCGCGCCCGCTCCCGTACCGGCTGGGGCTCCCGTTCGTCGCTCTGGTCCTCGCGGCGTGCCCGATGGGCCCGAATTTCAAAGTCCCGGAAAACGTGGCCGTGCCGGCGCAGTGGCGCGACTCGACGATTTCCACGCAAGACTCGTCCTACGCGAACCTCCCGTGGTGGCAAGTCCTGGGCGATACCACACTGCAGGAGCTCGTGCGCTCGGCGCTGCGCGAGAACCGCGATCTGCGGATCGCGCTCGCGCGCGTCAACGAAGCGCGCGCGCAGCTGGGGATCCGCCGGCTCGAGATGCTGCCGCAGATCAACGCGACCGCGACGCTGGGGACGGTGAACGTCAATGACTCGCTGCTCGGCCTGCGGACCGGGCAATACGGCTTCTACGAAGTCGGCGCGAGCATCAGCTGGGAAATCGATCTGTGGGGCCGGCTGCGGCGGCTCAATGAATCGGCGAAGGCGAGCCTGCTCGCGACCGAGTACGCGCGGCGCGCCGCGATCATGACGGTGGTCGCGGACGTGGCCCGGGTGTATTTGGAGCTGCGCGATCTGGATCAGCAGACGATCATCGCGCTGTCGACCGTGCAAACGCGGCAGCAGTCGCTCGAGCTCGCGCGCGCGCGGTTTCAGGGAGGACTGACGTCCGAGCTCGACATGCGGCAGGGCGAATCGGAGCTCGCGCGTGCGGAAGGGCGGGTCGCGAATATCCGGTTACAGGCGGCGATCACGGAGCAGAATCTCAGCTTCATCCTCGGGCGCATGCCGGGGACGATTCCGCGTGGCGCCGCGCTCATCAATCAACAGTTCCGCACCGAGATTCCACCGGGCTTGCCGTCGGGGCTGTTGACGCGGCGTCCCGACGTCCGCGAGGCCGAGCAGCAGCTGCGCGCCGCCAACGCGATGATCGGGGCCGCGATCGCGGCACGGTTCCCCACGATCTCCCTGACGGGCGCGGGTGGGACCCGCACGGACGGGATCGAGAATCTGTTCAAGGCGGGAACCGGCTTCTGGAATCTCGCGACCAACGTGCTGCTGCCGATCCTCAACGCCGGCCGCAGCGGCAAGCAGGTGGCGCTGGAGCGCGCGCGCACCGAAGCGGCCGTCGCGCGCTACGACCAGGTGGTGCTGAACGCGTTCCGCGAAGTCGAGAACGGATTGGTCTCGCTCGAGCAGCTGCAGATTCAGGTGAGCGCGGCCGTGCGTCAGGTGGCGGCGGCGCGGCGCGCGGTCGTGCTGGCGGCGGATCGGTATCAGGGCGGGGTGGACAGTTACACGACGTTGCTCGATGCGCAGCGCGTGCTGGCCGATGCCGAGCTCGGGGAATCGAGCCTGCAGCGCCAGCAGCGCGTGGGGGTGGTACAGCTGTACCGGGCGTTGGGCGGCGGGTGGGATCCGGTGACGGACTCGCTCTCGCTCCCGACCCCGGCGCGATAACCGATGTTTCTCAGTTCACCCAGGCCTTGAGGATCACCACCATGAAGTCTTTGACGCGATGGCTCCTGCTGTTCAGCGCCCTGACGCTCACGGCGGCCGTGTCGATCGCGGCTCAGGCGCCGGCAGCCCCGCCGGCCGCGCCGGCCGACAACATGAATCTGGTTCGCGAAAAGCTCCGGGCCGACAAGAAGCTCCTGGTCGCCCAGAACATGCAGATGACCGAGGCCGAGGCCACCGCGTTTTGGCCGGTGTACGACGCCTTTCAGGCGGACCTCGCCAAGCTCAGTGACCACGCGGTCACCCTGGTGACGTACTACGGGAACAACTACCGCTCGATGAGTGACACCGCCGCGACGCGGATGCTCGATCAATTCATCGCTATCGAGCGGGACCGCGCCGCCCTGTTGCAATCGTACCGCCCCAAGTTCGGCGCGGTGCTGCCGCCGCTGAAGGTGGCCCGCTACTACCAGATCGAGAACAAGATCCGCGCCATCCTCAACTATGAGCTCGCCAAGGGGATCCCGTTGATGTAGGGCGTGTTATGTTGGGAGGATGCCTCGCTGCGGAACGATCGTCCTGGCCGGCCGACCCAACGTCGGAAAATCGACGTTGCTCAACGCGCTCGTCGGCGAGCACCTCGCGATCGTCTCTCCCAAACCGCAGTCGACTCGGCTGCCCGTCGTCGGCCTGCTCACCAAAAACGACACGCAGTACATCTTCACCGATTCGCCGGGGCTGCTCGAGCCCGAGTATCAGCTTCATGAGGTGATGCGGCGGGCGGCGCTGCGCGCGATCGACGATGCGGAAGTGATCGCGTACCTGCATCCGCTCAGTGAGCATCCCGCGCCGCCGCTGGCGCGCGTCGCGGGACTGGAACGCGCGCCCCGCGCGCCGATCGTCACGGTCTACACGAAAGCGGACCTGGTCCAGCCGTCCAACCGTCCAACCGTCCAACCGTCCGACGTCTTCGTTTCTGCCGAGACCGGCGAAGGCATCGACGCATTCCTCGCCGCGCTCGCCGGGAGGTTGCCGGAGAGTCCCTTCCACTATGACGCTGACGAGCTCGCCACGCAGCCGATGCGCTTCTTTGCCGCGGAATTCATCCGCGAAGCGGCGTTCGAGCAGCTGCACGAAGAGCTGCCGTACAGCATAGCCTGCGAGATCGATGAGTTCCGGGAGGGTGCGGAGCCGGTATATATTCGGGCGATGCTGTACGTCGAGCGCGACAGCCAGAAGGGCATCGTCATCGGCGAGGGCGGACGCACGATCAAAGCCCTCGGCGCCGCCGCGCGCGCGAAAATCGAGGTGCTGCTCGGCCAGCGCGTGTATCTCGATCTCCACGTCAAAGTCCTGCCCAAATGGCGCCGCGACGAACCGGCGCTCAAACGCCTGGGGTACGCCGCGTCATGAGTCTTGCGCCCGACCTGCTCGAAATCCTGGTCTGCCCCAAGTGCAAGGGTCCCCTGGAGCACAGGACCAATCCCGAGGCGCTGGCGTGCGGTACGTGCCGCCTGGTGTACGCCGTCGAAGACGACATTCCCATCATGTTGATCGATGAGGCGACGCCTTTCTAGAAGAATGTTGGAAGGGTGGACGGTTGGAATGTTTGTTCTTTCCAACATTCCAACCGTCCAACTCGCGGCCCAGGACGCCCCCATCAACGCCGGCGCGCTGTTCCTGGTCTTTCCCGTCGGTGCCCAAGCCGTCGGGATGGGACAAGCGGCGATGGCCGCGACGGGGCGGGGTGATGCAGCGTTCTGGAATCCGGCCGGGCTCGCTACGCTCTCCGACGCCGAATTCGCGCTCCACAGCGCCACGCTGGTCGCGGGCCGCAGCAACGTCCTCGGCGCATACTTTCCCTCGCGCGGCATCGGTGTGCTCGGCGGCGCCGTGTACCTGGTGGATTACGGCGATCTCGATCGGACCGACAACAACGGCAACACGATCGCGCGCATCGCGCCGCGCAACTTCGAATTCCTCGCGTCGTACGCCACGACCCTGAGCGGCACGTTCCAGTTCGGCGTGAGCTACAAGCTGATTCAGTTCCGCGTCGATTGCAGTGGTGACTGCCGCGATTTTCCCGCCGGCACCGGCGCCACCCACGCGCTGGACTTCGGTGGGCAGTTCCGCGTCGGACCCGGCGGCCCGCTGCGCTTCGGGGTCGCGCTGCGCAACGTCGGCTTCCGGCTGCAAGTGCAGAATCAGGCGCAGGCCGACGCGCTGCCCACCCGGCTCGCCGTCGGCGCGCAGTACGAGCTCCGACTGCGTCCCGCCACGGGACGCACGCTCGATGAAGCCTTCGACATGAAGTTCGCGGCGGACGTGGACAGCCCCTGGGGTGAGGCGGGGCAGCCCGAGACGCGCGTCGGCATCGACATCGGTTACCAGAAGCTCGTGCGGGTGCGGGCCGGCTACGCGTTCGTGCAGGATGGGCTGAGCGGCCCGAGCGTCGGCCTCGGTCTCGAGAGCGGATCGCTCGGCATCGACTTCGCGCGCGCGTTTCTCACGGGGTCCGATCTGCAGGCCGATAGTCCGACGTTCTTCTCGTTCCGCGTGACATTCTGATGTATCCCGTCGTGCTCTGCGTGGCGCTGCTCCAGCAGCTCGGCGCGCCCGCTCCGACATTCACGGCGTACACACCCATTCGCGAAGACACGGCGCGCTCACCGAGCATCTACGTGCGCCCGCTCGCATCGCTGCTGGTTCCGGGCACGGGTCAGCTGATGGCGGGACAGGATCGGGGCGCGGTGTACCTCGCCGCCGAGGTGTATCTCCTGTCGCGCTACTTGCAGCTCGACCACCAGGCGACGCAGGAGGCGACCCGCTATCAGGATCTCGCCTTCGACGTTGCCCGGCGCACGTTCCAGCCGGTCGGCAAGGACACCGTGTTCGAGTACTACGAGCAGATGGGACGGTTCGTCGAGAGCGGCGCCTACGATATCGACGGCGCGGGCGGCGCGTTCGTGCCCGAGCCGGACGCGAAGACGTACAACGGCTCGGTCTGGCTGCTCGCGCGGCGCACCTTCTGGGCCGATCCCAACGTGCCGCCGGATCCCGCTTCCTGGCAGTACGCCCAGGCGCTCGCGTTCTATCGCGCGCGGGCCGTCACCCCGAACTTCCAGTGGAGCTGGCGCGAGCATTCCCTCGAGCATCAGGTCTTCGGCGAGTACATGCACACCAGCGACGATGCCTTCCGGAAGGCGCAGAGCCAGATCGGCCTGCTGCTCGCGAATCACCTCGTGAGCGCGATCGACGCCTTGATTTCCGCGCGCATGTCGGCCGCGGCCGGGCGTAACGCCGAAATGCGCACGTCCGTCGGCATCGGCGGGCGCACGCAGGTGCGATTCTCGGTCGCGTTCTGACGCAGGCCCGAAACATTCCCTGAGGAAGAGCACATGAGCTGGCTAACGAGTCCGGAGGCATGGCTGGGCCTTCTGACGTTGACGATGCTCGAGATCGTCCTCGGCATCGACAACATCATCTTCATCTCGATCCTCGCCGGGAAGCTGCCCGCGGAGCAGCAGGGGCGCGCGCGTCGCGTCGGATTGCTCGGCGCGATGGTCACGCGCATCGGCCTGCTGGCGGCGCTCGCCTGGATCATCAAGCTGACGGCGCCCCTGTTCTCTGTTTTCGGCCGCGACGTCTCGGGACGCGATCTCATCCTGCTCGCCGGCGGTCTGTTTCTGCTCTTCAAGAGCACGCGCGAAATCCACGAGGCGCTCGAAGGGGAAGAAGGACGCGACAATCCCAGGGGTCGCGCGTCGTTCGCGGGGGTCGTCGGGCAGATCGCGATCCTCGATATCGTGTTCTCGCTCGATTCGGTGATCACGGCGGTGGGAATGGCGCGGCATCTGGAAGTGATGATTGCAGCCGTCGTCCTCGCGGTCGGCGTCATGATGTTCGCGTCCGCGCCGATCAGCGACTTCGTGCACCGGCATCCGACCGTGAAGATGCTGGCCCTGAGCTTCCTGTTGATTATCGGCATCTCGCTTGTCGCCGATGGCCTGGGGCAGCACATCCACAAGGGGTACATCTACTTCGCGATGGGCTTCTCGGTCTTCGTCGAGGCGCTCAACTTGCGACGCGCGCGACGCCGCCCGGTCGCGTTGCGGGATGCCGTGACGGCAGAAACGGGGATTCCGAGCAGTTAATTTGACAGAGGAGACGACGAGGCCTAAGTTTAGGCGCCTTCTACCCTTACGCGAGGAGTAAGGTGCGGTCGCGCCAAGCCATACTCTTTTTTTCGCCGGCTGGACGTGCCGTACCCGAGTTCGTGACCGCCTGGGTCAACGGGAAGGCTATGCCCGTGATCTCGCTGCCGGAGGCGTCCGGCGTGGAGGAGCGCGTGCTGCGGCTGCCGCCCACGCTGGTCGTGGTGGACGCCGACAGCGCCGGCGAGGAGGGCATGCAGCTGTGCGCGCGGCTCAAGGGCGACGCCTATACCGCCATTGTGCCGCTCGCGGTGGTAACGAACCGGCACGCGACCGACACGGTGCGGCGCTGGTTCGCGGCGGGAGCGGACGAAGTGATCACGCCGCTGTTCGAGCCGGGCGAGCAGGCGGGACGGCTCGACGCCCTCGTGACGCGCGCCGAGCGCGACGTCGCGGTCAATCCCTCGACGCGCCTCCCCGGCACGACTGAAATCGAGCGCGAAATCAAGCGGAGGATGGAGCTCGGCGAGTTTTTCGCCGTGTGCTACGCCGACCTGGATCACTTCAAGGAATACAACGATCGCTACAGCTATTACGACGGCGATCGCGTGATCTATCTGCTGTCGCGGATCCTGCATGACGTGGTCCGGGGGATGATCGGGAAGCAGGGGTTTGTCGGTCACATCGGCGGAGACGACTTCATCTTCATTCTGCCGATCGAGAGCATCAGTCCGGTCTGTTCCGAGGTGCTCGACGTCTTCGACACGCTCGTGCCGTTTCAGTACAATGAGCAGGACCGCCGGGCCGGTTATTATTTCGGGAAGGACCGGCGCGGGCAGCTGCACCGCGTGCCGCTGATGACGCTGTCGATCGGCGTCGTGACGAACCAGCACCGCCGCTTCGCCCACCCGGCCCAGGTCAGCGAGCTCGCCACAGAAATGAAGAGCTACGCGAAAACGCAGGCGGGGTCGGTGTTCGTAGTCGACCGCCGTCACGATCGCGACGCGATCGACGATGAGACTGGAGAGAGAGAGCGCTAAGGCGTGAACGTCACGTGTCCGTCGTGCGATACCCTGTACCGCGTGGACCCGGCCAAGGTCCCCGCGGGCGGCTTGCGCGCGCGCTGCAGCGTCTGCAACAACGTGTTCGCGGTGAAACCCGATGGGGCCGGGAGGCAGGTAGCGGTGAGCCCGCCGGTCGCTGCGGCTGCACCGGTCGCCGCCGCTGCGCCGGCACGGGCGCCCGCGCCGCCGTCGCCGCCGCCTCCTCCGGCGCCGGCGCCACACGTTGCCGCGCCGCCGCGCGCGCCCGCTGCCCCCGCGCGTCCGATGGCTCCGCCGTCCGCGCCGCCCGTGAGCCGTCCGGCGGCGCCGAATCCGTTCTCGCGCAAGCCGGGGACGCCACCGGCTCCGTCCTGGCCCGGTAGGCCGGCCGCGCCACCCGCGCCACCCGCGCCACCCGCGCCGGCTGTCGCTGCGCGACCCGCACCCGCGCCGCCGGCGCCTCCTCCGCCTGCGCCACCACCGCCACCACCACCGCCGCCACCACCGCCACCACCGCCACCACCGGTAGCCGCTGCGCCGCCCGCGCCGGCGAAGCGAGGCACGGGTCCGCTCCGGCCGGTGAATCCGTTCATGGTTCAGGATCCGAAGCAGAAGGCGCGGCGCCTGGCCCGGGCTCTGATTTCAGACATGCTCGTGTATCATCCAGAGAAGCGGCAGCAGGGTATCCGCGACGGCACGTTGCCCCAGCTGTTCAAGGACGAGATCGAGAAGAGCTGGCTCGAGTACGTGGAGCAGGTGGGGGCGGAGATGGCCCAGAGCACGCCGTTCTGGACCGAAGCGTTGAACGAAATTCTCGCCGGGGGGCATAAGCTGTTCTAATGAGTCTTGTCGAGCGTTTTGCCGATTTCGATCGCCGCCTCACCGAGCTCAGGGGTTTTCTTTGACGTCGACGGGAAAACCGCGCGGCTCAAGGAGCTCGAGCAGAAAATGGCCGACGGCTCGCTCTGGGCCGACCAGGAGCGCGCCCGCCGGACCGTCACCGAAGTCAAATCGCTGAAGGGTTGGCTCGAGCCCTATCACGCGCTGCGCAAGCGCGTCGATGAGGGCCGCGAGCTGAACGACCTGCTCGAAGCCGAATCTCACGTCGATCTCGCCATGCAGCGCCAGCTCGAGACGGAGGCCGACGAAATCGCCGGCCGCCTCGAGTCGCTCGAGATGCAGAACATGTTGCAGGGTCCGGACGATGCGCGCGACGCGCTGCTCACCATTCACCCGGGCGCGGGCGGCACCGAGTCGCAGGACTGGGCCGAGATGCTCGTGCGGATGTACACGCGCTGGGCCGAGCGCCACGGCTTCACCGTCGAAGTGCTCGACATTCTCCCCGGCGAAGAAGCGGGCATCAAGTCGGCGGAAATCGAAATCCGCGGCCGCTACGCGTTCGGCTTGCTGCGGGCGGAGAAGGGCGTGCATCGCCTGGTCCGCATCTCGCCCTTCGATTCGCAGTCGCGGCGCCACACCTCGTTCGCGTCGGTGTTCGTGTATCCCGAAGTCGACGATGAGATCGAAATCGAGATCAAGGACGACGATCTGCGCATCGACGTGTTCCGCGCGTCCGGGAAGGGCGGGCAGCACGTCAACAAGACGTCCTCCGCCGTGCGCATCACGCACCTGCCCACCAACATCGTGGTCTCGTGCCAGCAGGAGCGCAGTCAGGGCAAGAACAAGGCGACCGCGATGAAGATGCTCAAGGCGCGGTTGTACGAGCGCGCCGTTGCGGAGCAGGAAGCCAAGAAGGCCGAAGTCGACAAGCAGAAGACCGACATCGCGTGGGGCAATCAGATTCGCTCGTACGTGTTCCAGCCGTACACGATGGTGAACGATCACCGCACCGAGCTGAAGGTGAGCGACGTGCACAAAGTGATGGACGGCGATCTCGATCCGTTCATCGAAGCGTTCCTCAAGCGCTTCGGCAACAAGGCCGCGTAATGGAAGCGGCGCGGCGGAGCAAACTGGAAAAGCTGATCGAGCAGGGCATCGCGCCGTTCGCATACGCCTTTCGGCGCAGCGGCAGCGCGCAGGAGGCGCACGGTGCCTATCGGAGCGACGACGATCCGACCGTGCACGCGCTCGCCGGCCGGCTCGTCGCGCTGCGGCCGCACGGCAAGACGACGTTCGCCCATCTCGAGGACGCCAGCGGCAAAATCCAGCTCTACTTCAAGAGCGATGAGCTCGGCGACTCCTACGCGCTGCTCGAGCTGCTCGATCTCGGCGATCACGTCGGCGTCGAGGGCCGCCTGATGAAGACGCGCACGGGCGAGATCACCCTGCGCGTCGCGCGGGTCACCCTGCTCGCCAAGGCCCTGCGACCGCTGCCGCTCGGCAAACAGGACGCGAGCGGCGTGAAGCATGGCGAGCTGTCCGATCCGGAGCTGCGCTATCGCCAGCGCTACGCCGACCTGGCCGTGCATCCGGAGGTGCGGGAGGTGTTCCGGCTCCGGACGCGAATCGTGCAGGGGATCCGAGCTTTCCTCGACGCCAAGGGGTATCTGGAGGTGGAAACGCCGGTGCTGCAGCCGTTGTACGGCGGCGCCGCCGCGGTGCCGTTCCAGACCCATTGGGAGGCGCTCGACGCCACGTTCTACCTGCGCATCGCCGACGAGCTGTATCTGAAGCGGTGCCTCGTGGGCGGTCTCGAAAAGGTCTACGAGATCGGCCACGATTTTCGCAACGAAGGGCTGTCGCGCTTTCACAATCCCGAATTCACGATGGCGGAGTGGTACGAGGCGTACGCCGATTACAACGACATGGCCGCGCTCACCGAGGAGATGCTCGCCGCGCTGGTGCAGCAGCTGTTCGGCACGAGCGTGCTCGAGCGGCATGGCGCTACGGTCTCGTTCGAGCGGCCGTTCGCGCGGAAGGACTACTACGCCCTGGTCCGCGAGCACGCCGGCGTGGATCTCACGTCGGCGAGTGATGCCGATCTGCGCGCGGTGCTCAAGCGGCACAACGCGCCGCCCGCCGAGATCGCAAAGCTGAACGGCGCCAAGCTCGTGGACGAAGTGTTCAAGACCACCGTCGAGCCGAAGCTCGTGCAACCGACGTTCGTGCTCGACTATCCGGTCGCGCTCTCGCCGCTCGCGAAGCCCAAGCGCGGCGATCCAACGCGCGTGGAGCGCTGGGAGCTGTTCGTGCAGCACCGCGAGCTCGCGAACGCGTTCAGCGAGCTCAACGATCCCGACGAGCAGCGCCGCCGCTTCGAGCAGCAAGGCAGGCTGCGCGCCGCGGGCGACGCGGAGGCGCAGCAGCTCGATGAGGACTTCATTCGCGCGCTCGAGTACGGCATGCCCCCGGCCGGCGGCGTGGGCATGGGCGTGGATCGCCTGACGATGATCCTCGCCGATCAGACGAATATCCGGGACGTGATCCTGTTCCCGATGCTGAGGCCCGAGTAATGGCGCTCATCATCATCGTTTTGAAAGTGCTGCTGTTCGGCGCCGCGGCCGCGGCGATCGTCGTGCTGGCAACGAACTGGCCGTCGGGCCTCGACCTGCGGATTGCGATGCGCTACCTCCGCAGCCGCCGCTCGTCGCGCCTGCTGTCGCTCATCACCGTCATCGCCGTGGGCGGAGTCACCGTCGGCGTCATGGCGCTCGTCATCGTGCTCGGCGTCATGAACGGCATGCAAAACGACTTGCGCGAGAAAATTCTGGTCGTCAACCCGCACCTGCGCGTGCTCACGTACGGCGAGGGACTGCGGCTGGACGACTGGCGCACCGTGCTCGACACCGTGCGGCACACCAAGGGTGTCGTGGCCGTCGCGCCATTCGTGCTCACGCAGGGGCTGATCTCGGCCGGCCACGACTACGCGGAGGGCGTCGCGGTGGTCGGCATCGAGTCGGACACCGGCACCCGGGCCGTGACCACCCTGCCGCGTCATCTCACCAAAGGCGACCTGAGCTTCAAGACCACGCAGGCCGGCGTCGAGGGCGGCGTTGCGATCGGCGCGCGTCTCGCCAGCAAGCTGTCGGCCTTTCCCGGCGACGTCATCACGATGGTCGCCCCCGCGGGCTCGCAGTTCAACCGCAGCCTGGGCGCGTTCATCCCGAAGTACCGCCGCTACGAAGTCACGGGCCTGTTCGAGACGGGGATGTACGATTACGACAACAGCTACGTCGTGATGCGGCGGGAGAACGCGCAGGAGTTCGCGGGGCTGGGCAGCGCAGTGACGGGACTCGAGGTGCGCCTCGCCGAGCCGGAGCGCGCCACCGAGTTCGCGAAGCAGATCGAGAACAAGCTCGGCTACCCGTACCGGGCGCTCGACTGGCAGCTCCAGAACCGCTCGCTGTTCTCGGCGCTGAAGCTCGAGAAGCTGGCGATGGGGCTGGTCGTGTTCCTGATCTGCGTGGTGGCCGCCTTCAACGTCGTCGGCACGCTCACGATGGTGGTGCGCGACAAGACGCGCGAGATCGGCATCCTCATGGCGATGGGGATGCAGCGCGGCCGGATCCGCCGTGTCTTCCTTATTCAAGGCGTGTTCATCGGGATGGCCGGCACGGCCCTCGGCACCGTGCTGGGCGTGATCGTCGGGACGAGCGTGAATCGCGGACATCTCATCCCGATCGACCCATCGATCTACTTCATCGACCACCTGCCGGTGATGACGAACCCGCTCGACGCGGTGGCGGTCGTGCTCGCGAGCATCGTGATTGCGACACTCGCGCCCTTGTATCCGAGCGTGCAGGCCGGCGGGCTCGAGCCGGTCAGCGCGATCCGCTACGAATGAACGCGCTGCTGGTGGCGCGCGCCGTGCGGAAGGTGTTCGCCGGGGGCGACGGACAGCTGCTCGAGATCCTCAGGGGCATCGACGTCGAGGTGCGGCGCGGAGAGTTCGTCGCGATCGTCGGGTCGTCCGGGGCGGGGAAGAGCACGTTTCTCCATCTGCTCGGCGCGCTCGACACCCCGACGACGGGGGACATCTGGCTCGACGGCTCGCGGTATGCAGACATGGACGCGCGGAGCGCGGCCGAGCTGCGCAACCGGAAACTGGGGTTCGTGTTCCAGTTCCATCATCTGCTGCGGGAGTTCTCGGCGCTGGAAAACGTCATGATGCCGCTGCTGATCGGCGGCGTGTCGCCGCGCAAAGCGCGCTCGCGCGCCGAGGAGGTATTATCCGACGTGGGGCTCGCCGGACGGATGACGCACCGGCCCGCCGAGCTGTCGGGGGGCGAGCAACAGCGGTGCGCGGTCGCGCGCGCGCTCGTGCATGACCCGAGCGTGGTCCTGGCCGACGAGCCGTCCGGTAATCTGGATCACGCCAATGCGGAGCGGCTCCACGAAAACTTCTTCCGCATGGCGCGTGAGTACGAAACAGCGGTGGTCGTCGTCACCCACAACCGCCAGCTGGCGGCGCGGGCGGACCGGGTGCTCTTACTGGAGGACGGCCGGCTCACCACGGTGAGCTCGGTCGATGCGATTCCGTGATGCTGTGCGATAACTGCAAAGAGCGGGAAGCGATCATCAACCTGACGCAGGTGGAGCACGACTCCAAAGTCACGCTGCACCTGTGCGAGCAGTGCGCCCAGCAAAAGGGTGTCGAAACGGGCGTCGCGATCATGAAGAGCCCGCTCGGCAACTTTCTGGGCGCGCTCGGCAAGGGCGGGGCGCTGGTGCCGGCCGGGGCCGAGGGCCTGCGCTGCCCGGCCTGCGGCAGCACGCTGCGCGATTTCCGCGACACGGGCCGGCTCGGGTGTGATCAGTGCTACGTCGCGTTCGACGCGCATCTCCGCGATCTACTGCGGCGGCTCCACGGCTCGAGCCAGCATGTGGGCGAGCGCTACGAGCTGCCGGGGGAGTCCGGGACGGTGGCCGATCCGCGGGTTCAACTGCTCGAGCTGAAAGCGCAGCTGCGGCGCGCCGTCGAAGGCGAAAACTTCGAGCTCGCCGCGGAGCTGCGGGACCAGATCCGGGTGCTCGAATAATGGATCTCTCTCTGCTGCCCGACGGCGGGATGCGCTGGCTGGACGCGTCCGGCTCGAAAGCGACGATCGTTCTGTCCACCCGGATTCGGCTGGCGCGCAATGTCCGCGGGATCCCGTTCAGCCAGCGGGCCAAGGACGCCGATCGCACGGCCGTCCTGGAGCGCGTCAGCGAGGCCGCGGCCGCGACCGAGAAGCTCGGATCGGCCGTGGCGTTTCATCTCGATCAGATGGACCGGCCCGAGCGACAGATCCTGCACGAACGGCACCTCGTCAGTAAGGAATTGGCAGGGCTCGAGCGCGAGTCGCGGCCGCGCGCTGGTGCCGCGCTGCTGGTACAGGACCAGGTGGGCGTGATGGTGAATGAAGAGGATCACTTGCGATTGCACGGAATGTGGTCGGGATTCGATTTGGAAGACGCGTATGCTGCGGTCGAATCAGTAGATGCCGAGTTAGGCAGGCTGATTCCTTTCGCCTTTCATCCGGAATTTGGCTATCTTACGTCCTGTCCGACCAATGCAGGAACCGGGCTCCGGGCCAGCGTCCTTATCCATTTGCCGGGCCTTGTTTTGACCAAGGAAATCAACAAAGTTCTCCAAGGGCTCTCGCAGGTAGGGTTAACCTTTCGGGGCCTGTACGGGGAAGGCAGTGAGGTCGTCGGCAACTTCTTCCAGCTGTCCAACCAAACAACCTTAGGGAAGACAGAAGACGAGCTGATCGACCACCTGGGGAAGATCGTGCGCCAGGTCGTGGAATACGAAGAGCAGGCACGAGACGTGCTATTGAGGACGGCGCCGGAAGAGGTCGAGGACAAGACCTGGCGCGCCTACGGATTGCTGAAACACGCGCGCCGGTTGTCGTTTGAAGAGACGATGAATTTGTTGAGCGGTGTGCGGCTGGGCGTTGGGCTGAATCTGCTCCCGGGACCGGGGGTATATACGCTCAACAAGCTGTTGATCTACACCCAACCCGCGCACCTGGCAGCGATGGATGGCCGGTCCACCGGCGACCGCGAACTGCCGATGGTGCGCGCTTCGTTTGTGCGCCGTCTGCTCGAAGCAGAACCTAGTTGAACGGCGAAAGGTGAGTTCGGAATCGCGATGAACGGCTACAATTTCACGGATCGAGTTCGGAAAGTTCTGCAGATGGCCCGCGAAGAAGCGGCTCGCCTGCATCACGAGTACGTCGGCACCGAGCACATCCTGCTCGGCTTGATCCGCGAAGGCGAGGGTGTCGCCGCCGCGGTCCTGACCAATCTCAACGTCGATCTCGAAGAGATTCAGCAGAAGATCGAGGAGACGGTCAAGAAGGGAAAAGCGGCCGCCGCGGCTGGGCCGGACCTTCCCTATACATCCCGCGCCAAGAAGGTGCTCGAGCTGGCGATGAGCGAGGCGCGCGAGCTGAATCATTCCTACGTCGGCACCGAGCACCTGCTGCTCGGCCTGCTGCGCGAAGAGAAAGGCATCGCCGCCCAGGTCCTCACGGACGCGGGCGTGAACCTCGAGCAGGCGCGCGCGGAAACGCTGCGGCTGCTCGGCAGCGAGATGCCCTCGACGCCCGCCGGCGGCGGGACCGGCGCGCAGCCGACGCCGCCCAAGAGCGAAAAGAAATCCAAGACGCCCGCGCTCGATCATTTCTGCCGCGATCTCACACAGCTCGCGGCCGAAGGCGCGCTCGATCCCACGATCGGGCGCCAGAAGGAAATCGAGCGCGTGATGGAAATTCTCTCGCGCCGCAAGAAGAACAATCCGGTGCTCATCGGCGAGCCGGGCGTCGGGAAGACGGCGATCGTCGAAGGCCTGGCGCAGCTGATCTCCGGCGGCCAGTGCCCCGACGCGCTCAAGGACCATCGCGTGCTGTCGCTCGACATGGCGGCGGTCATCGCGGGCACGAAGTACCGCGGCCAGTTCGAAGAGCGCCTCAAGGCGGTCATCAACGAGATCGCGCAGAACAAGAACATCATCCTGTTCATCGACGAGCTGCACACGCTCGTCGGCGCGGGCGCCGCCGAAGGCGCGGTCGACGCGTCCAACATGCTGAAGCCCGCGCTGGCGCGCGGCGAGCTGCAGTGCGTCGGCGCCTCGACGTTGAACGAATACCGCAAGTACATCGAGAAGGACGGCGCGCTCGAGCGCCGGTTCCAGACCGTGATCGTCGATCCGCCGACCGTGGAAGAGACGATCGAGATCCTCAAGGGTCTGCGGAAGCGTTACGAAGATCACCACCGCGTCATCATTCCCGACGAGACGCTGGTCGAAGCGGCGAAGCTGTCGGAGCGTTACATCACCGACCGGTTCCTGCCCGACAAAGCGATCGACGTGATCGACGAGGCCGGCGCGCGCGCCCGGCTCGCGGCGCAGGTGCCGCCGCCCGAGGTCGCCGAGCTGAAGGACAAGCTCGAGGGCATCAACGGCGACAAGGAAGCCGCCGTGCGCGACCAGAACTTCGAGAAGGCCGCGTCGCTGCGCGACTCGGAGCGCGAGCTCCAGGCCGAGATCCGCCGCAAGCAGGAAGAGTGGGAGCGCGAGCGGCAGACCCGGCGCCCCACCATCAGTGAAGAAGGCGTGGCATTCATCGTGTCGCGCTGGACGGGCATCCCGGTGACGCGGCTCCAGGAAGCGGAGACCGCGCGCCTGCTGCGCATGGAAGACGAGCTGCATGAGAGCGTCGTGGGCCAGAACGAGGCGATCCAGGTGATCTCGCGGGCGATCCGGCGCAGCCGGGCGGGGCTCAAGGATCCCAAGCGCCCGATCGGCTCCTTCATCTTCAGCGGGCCCACCGGGGTCGGGAAGACCGAACTCGCTCGAGCCTTGGCGCGCTTCCTGTTCGCCGACCAGACGGCG
>Ga0134125_10003106_pt1 | contig 19425 bp, 18 predicted proteins | sample KB31751_FD_96464 | JGI IMG/M metagenome (GOLD analysis project Ga0134125, IMG submission 96464) | Terrestrial soil microbial communities with excess Nitrogen fertilizer from Kellogg Biological Station, Michigan, USA - KB3-175-1 | ecosystem: Environmental > Terrestrial > Soil > Unclassified ... | reverse complement strand
GCAATATCGCTGGCCAGGGCGTCTTCCGGGCTCTGGGTGGCGAAGATGCCCAGGCCGTTCTGCTTCCGGATGGTCTTTTGCTTGTTCTTGGCGAATTCCTTCAAGCCGCCCTCGCCTTCCAGGATCTTCCAGAACTCATCCATCACGTAAATCAGACGCCGCCCGTCGATCAATGATTCCAGCCTATGCAGCAAGTAGTTGACGACAGGAACCCGCACCTCGGCGTTGTCGATGAGATCCGTGTAATCGAACCCGATGATGTTGGTCCGCGTGAGTTCGACCGTGTCGACGGAATTGTCGAAAACCCAGCCGAGTGAATTGCCGGCGGTCCACTTGCGCATGCGCGCGTACAGGCCATCATCGCCCATGTTGGGCAGGCTTTTCTGGAAGTTCGTGATATTGCGCAGGTGCATGGGGGTGTCGAGCATGTTCTCGACGGCGCGGAAGATGTCCTCCTCCTCGCGTGCGCTGTAGGCCCTCTTCCCGGCCATTACCTTGACGAGCTCCGCCAGGAACTGCGCATTGGCTTCGGTGTTTTCGCACTGGAACGGGTTGAAGCCGGTGGGCTGGCCGTTCTCCAGGGAAAGATAGTTTCCGTCACAGGCGCGCACGAAAATCTCGGCACCGTGGTCCTTGTCGAAGAAGAAGATCGTCGGCTCCGGGTCCAGCTTCTGGACCTGGCTCAGGAGAAAATTGATGAGCGCGGTCTTGCCGGTGCCGGATTTGCCAATCACCAGCGTGTTGCCGATGGCCTTCTCGCCGAAGGATTTTTCCGCCGGGTGGGTGGCATGGAAGTTGAAGTAGTACGGCTGTCCGTTCGTGGTCTGCAGAGTGGCGATGCATTCGCCCCACGGATTGTCGCTCTTCTTGCCCATCGCGAAGTTGTGCAGCGGGGACAGCCCGAGAAAGTTGAGCGAACTGACATTGGCCAGGCGCGTTCGATAGCGCCAGTTGCCAGGGAGTTGTGCGTAAAAAGCCGCGGTGACGGCCAAATCCTCCTTGGCCGAAACGAAGCCGGCGTTGGACAGTTCCGCGCGCGTGGTTGCAATTTCCCGAGAGAGGAACTCCTGATCGGGCGCGAACACGGCGAGCGTGAAGTGGTACTGGCCCAGCACGAAGTTGCCCGAAGCAACCTGATCCATGGCCTGGTCGAGCTCGGCAATCTGGCTTACGGCCTTGTCGCCTGACGAGATCATCATGCCCTTGGTCCGCTCCAGGACCCGGAGCGCGTCGTGGCGCCCGACGGGACTGAACGAGTGCGTCACGACGTATTCGAAATCCAGATACTTCAATCCATTGAGAATGCCGGGATATGTGCCATCAGGGTATTCCTTGATGTTCAGGATGGCGCCGAAGTGGTTTTTTCCGTCCGGCGTCGTAATCGCAAAATCGCCTGTTTTTGCAGCGAAGCGGTGCTTGCTGACCGCCAGGTAGCGATACACGGGGGCTTGCAGTACCGGAACCGGCTCTTCGATGTGGTTGAGGAGGTAGCCATAGAATTCCAGCGCCTCCGAGAACACGACGCCGTTGCCGGCTTCGTACATCCCCAATCGATAAGGCGCGTAGTCCTTCAAAACGGCTTCGACATTTCCCGCCAGCTCCTGCATCGTGGCAATCGCCTGTTGCTGCTCGGCTTCGAGACGGTCCAGATTCGAGGATTTTTCGACGAAGCGTTTGCCGGTGACAATTGGCCTGTAGATGAGGGTGAGGTACAACTCGTTACGCATGATCTTTCGTGCCGACAAGCCTTCGTGGTAGGCGTCGGACAACGCCTGGCAGAAGCGCTGCGCGAAGCGACTGTGATCCTTGACCGTGCCGCGGCGGCGTATGTCATGCACCCAAAATGCGACGTTGACGAAATCCGGCGCCCGCAAGGTTTGCAACATGCGGTTGAACGTGTTGTGGCGATGCTCCAGCTCCCATTCTTCCCGGCCAACAAAGGGAAAACCGTCCAGCCGCCACACCATAAGGAAGTCTCCACCCGTGGTTTTCAAAACGGTGGGCGAGATGTGCGTTGACAGCGGAATGAATTCGCTGATCGGCGTATCCGGGTAGAAAACTGGCTTTGACATCTTGCCTCCCCAAAAAAACCGGCACGGCATTCCCTTGCCGCACCGGACCCACTCACTCGTCGTGTTTCGACTGGCCGCGATATACGTTGGGGGTGAACGTCCACATCCCATGGTTTTCGCGAATATTGCGCACACGCAATCGGAACTGCATGCGCAGACCCAGCAATCGAAAAATCATCTCGTCACGGCGTGCCATTTGCCGCATGACGAAAATCACGACAGGGATCAGCAGCAAAAAGAAGAAGTTGAAGTAGATGGCCAGCAGAAAGCACCCTCCCGCCCCGAGAAAGAACGGAATGTACGGAACCCCGAGGAACATGGGCGGCCGAGTGCAACCGCGGAACATCGCGTTTTTAAACATAGTTCTGCAACAGGTGGACCACGAAAGCTTGCGGCGCACCGCCACAACCGGCGGCGGCGGCGGCACCGCTGCCACCGAGCACGAGCTTGGCGATTTGTCCGGCCGCGCCAATCAGTACGCCACCGATCAGGATGGGGGCCACTTCCGCGATGCGCTTGTGCGCAAACGCGATCTGATAGCCGCTGAAGATGACCGCAATGGTGACGACAACCAGCGAGATCGCATTCAGGATTCCATTCAAGTTGGTCAACAAGGTGCACATGGCACCCGATGTTCCGCTCGAATCCTGCGCAAAGGCGAGCATCGGCAACATCAAACACGCAACCAGTGCGAATTGGGCATAACGCCGGAACAACGAATGCTGCGATGCCGGGAAGTTCACGCGGGAAGGGAACGCGTTCTTGAACATGACAGATCTTCCTTTTGGTGGTGATGAACAAGGCGGCGATGCCGCAGCGGGGTGAATGCCTCTCAGAAGACAAACGCGGCGTCGGGCGAACCCTTCGGGTCGGTTGCCGAAGGCGCAGTCGGTGGCTGCGCTTGTCCGTTCACGGCGAACTTTTGCCGCGCCAGGCCGTTCAGACCGTCGACTTGTGGCACGAACGCTTTGGCCTCTTGTCCCCCGAAAGCCCGCGCTAGCCCCGCGCTCGCGGAACTGGCGGCAGGAACTGGCATCGGTGGGCTGGGCGGACTTGCCGGCGTGACAAGCCGGTCGCTCGTCCCTGCCGATGGCGCGGACGCGCGTCCGGCAAGTACAGCCGCTTGCAACCCGCTTTCCGGATCAGAACGCGACAGCTTCCGCGCGAATCGCGTCACGTCGGCATTTGCGGTCGTGTCCGGGAAAGAAGATCGGATTGCCACGCGATACGCGGCATTTCCCCGCAACGCGGAGCGGCGATGGAGATGACTCGGCGAGTCCGCCGCGGATGGTGTGGCCGGAATCGGCGAAACGCCCGATACCGCGCCAGCCCGTGCAACCGCCCCTCCCCGGCTCAGCGATGCCAAGACGCGCTGGACATAACCATCGCGGTAGCCCGTGGTGAAATCACCCGAGTAGTAGCAACTGAAAGCCTTGCCCCAAACCCCGTCCGCATCGGAATAGCACTGCGCCAGGATGCGCGAGCCCGCCAGCAGGTTATCGCAGATCGAGAAAGCCCTTTCGTAAGTATCGAGGCCGTATTTTTTCAGGTTGGCGTGATTGACCTGGGCCACGCCCACGGAAAAGTTGTAGCCCTGCGCCTCAAGCGAACGCGCAGTGGCGATGGCTTCGTCCAGGCCGGCCGGTTGGCGCAGCAGCCGCCCACCCACAACGCCAATGGCGTATGGGTTGGCGTCCGACTCGACCATGGCAACGTGGTACATCAGCCGCGCTGGTACCGCGAGGTGCGGGCAAGCCAAAAGAACGGCAGCCGGAATCATGACGAACTCTCCATGTACCCCCAATCCCATTCCCCAAAAAACTTCAGCCCTGCTGCAAAAAATGCTGTTCCGGCCTGAAGTCGATATCCGTGATGTAGCGGCGCCCCGCATGAGCCTTGATATGCACGACGATGTCGATGGTCATCATGAGCAGCCGCTTGATGGTGGCGAACTCCAGCCCCGAGCCCTCGGATGAGGCTTTCACCATCAGCGCCAGTTGATCCCAGGTCTGGCGGGTACTGCCGGCGTGGCAACTCGTGATCGAGCCCGGATGACCCGAGGCGCAATTGCGGATGAAATAAAAGGATTCGTCGCCCCGCAGCTCGGCCAGGATGATGCGATCCGGACGCATGCGCAGACACGCTTCCATGCAAGCCTTCGCCGTGACACGACCGGTGCCCTGCTCACCCTTTGAATAGAGCAAGTGCACGACGTTGGGTTGCGCGATGAACAGCTCGCGCGCATCCTCGATCGTGATCAAGCGCTCGTCATCCGGAATGTGCGTGACCAGCGACTTCATGAAGGTGGTCTTGCCGCTTCCGGTAGCGCCCGAGACCACGATGTTCTTCCGGTAAAGGACCGCCTTGCGAAAGAAATCACCGTAGTTTCGCGCAGCACGCAGATCGAGCAGTTCCTGGTCGTGATCGCTCAAGCGAGGAGCATCTTCCAGGATCTGGTCGAAAAAACCGTCTGCCTGGTACTGACCCAGCGTGCGCGTTTGCCGCGCCGGCTGGCGAATCGTGATCGAGACTCGTCCCGCCTCGCAGGCCGGAGGGATCACGAACTGCGCGCGTTGGCCGGAAGGAAAAGTCAACGACACCATCGGATCAACATCGGTGATGCGCTGGCCGGTATTGCTTTCGTTGACGATGGCGGTGCAAAACTGCCGGGACCGCTGGGTTGTCAACCCGGGCACCTCGATGCGATGCCAGCCACCATGGCCCTCCAGATAAAACTCCCCGGGCCGGTTGACGCATATCTCCTCGACTTCCGCTGAATCCAGATACTCGCGCACGCCCAGAACCTGGTACTGGTAGTCGAGGAATTCTCTGGAAACTTCTGCACCGGGCGACTCACCTGTTTCCGGGAGCATCTCCGTGCGAATAGGTGAAATGGCCATCTTGCCCCCCTGGCAAATTGTCCTTCGCGAACCCGGAGTATTGCCGCGGGCTCCGAATCCTTATGTTGCCGTCAGTTGAAAATTTTGCCGTGCTCCAATGCACACATCTGTCCACGAATGTCACCGGTTATTGTCGGCCAATTCCTACAACGCAATACAAACCTGCCCAAGTACCACATTCGAGGCGCAACAATACTTTCCCGTCGAGGCCTATGGGCCATCGCGGTGCGTCGCCCTGATTTTTCAGAGCCTGGATACGACTCCGCTGAAATCAACATCCCTGGCCACATAAATGGTCACGATACTTCCCTGATTGACCGTCAATGTCGGAATGCGATTGGCGGACTGCCGCACCGCCTGATTGGCCAGGTTCTGCAGGGTTTGCGCGGTATTGCTTTGATAGGGCGACTGCACGACCACGCCACCGGCACCAATCGAATTGGTTTGCGGGCCGTGCTTCTCGCCTTCGTAGAGGAACGCATCGCTCATCAGGCTGATCAGGACCGCCGAACTGATCCTGCTGGGCCAGTGGGAATCAAGGTAACCAGGTGTGCCGGAGCCGCCGAGGCTGTCCACGCCGGGACTCGACATATTCACGTCGATGCCACCGGGTGTGACGATGCGATCCCACACGACGGCAATGCGCTCGCCGACCGGACCATGGTCATAAGAACCCAAGACTTTGGAACCCTTGGGAATGAGCAACTGCTTGCCATCGAACGAATACACCGGCTCGACGACATTGCACGACGTGAGCCCCGGGATATCCGAGACGATGCGCGATTCCAGTACGCAGCGGATGTAGGTCCCGCGCAGCAATAGAGAGTCGGCATGTGCGAGTGGCTTGGCGCGGGTCGTCTGGTCGACAAATCGCCCTAGGGGAGAAGCGGGCCCGTGCGCTCCCGGCGCCTGCGGGACCGGAGCTGCATTGACACTCGCCGGGTCAGCCGACATCTCCCTACGCGCCAGCAAGCTTGGGCCCTGCTTCGTTGCCTTGGACCGTACGGGCAACACCGGAAGGGGTGGCACCGGCGGCTGTGTCATCGCGGCGATCGGGTTCACCGGCGTTTGCTGTGTCGCTTTGGGCGGCGGAACCTGCATCGCAGGCTGGGGCAACTCGGGAACCACCAAGGTCTCCGCCCGCTGTTTCGGGGCGGCCTTGGGGCCGGTTGCGGCGTGATAGAGAAACCAAGCCAGGATGAGTAACAGCACCACGATGGCCGCCAGGAACGCGAACGCGCGCCGGTTCATGCGCCGGAAATCCTGCGAACGCAATTCGGGCGCACCTGCATCGAGGTCGGGCGCAGCCGCGGATTGGTAATGACCGGAGTAGGAACCAGCGGCAGACGGATCGGCCGCGTCCCGGTCGTAAGCCGACCGCAGCTCGTTCCCATCATTGCCGCCCGGATAGCCTGGGGTATTCGAGCTCATCGCTTGATGTCCCTCCGGAGACCAACCACGTTGTCGCCTTGGCGGATCACCAGGTACGGATAGGTACCGTGCACGACGATGGTGTCGCCCTTGACCGTCGTGTTGACCACCGCGTCCTGGCCATGCTCGGTTTCCCGCATGAACACCGCCGGGAAATCGCCGGTCGGATAACGCGAGGAGTCACGCAGCTTGATGTAGGTGAATCGCCCATCGTCATAAACGACGGACGGAATCAGCCATGCGGCAGTCCTTTTACTCGCCGCATAGTCGTAATGGAAGTTGTAATCGCGGCCCGAAATCAGCGCCGTGTCCAGGGCTGGCGTATCGGACGCGATCTTCTTTTCGGCAGTGAAGCTGGCATCTGCCGGGTACTCGAACGCAATTTTGTACTGGACGCCAGCGCCCTTGGCCTGGCCGAGCGTCTTCCAGTCCGTCGCGACGACGCGCAGTTCGAAGATGTAGGAATGTGTTTCGGTACGGACGATCATGTCCGTGTCCACATCGACGTTCCTGGGCCGCAGGTAAAACACGTTGCCGCGCCGGCTGATGTCCCAGCCAGTGCTGAAGCCCGTGCTGTAATCAAGGATCTTTTCGTAAGGACTGAGTACGATCTGCGTGGTGATGCCCAACCCCGCATTAACCTCATAGACACCATTGGCCTTGTAGGTGTACTGCTGGATGACCTGGGCACCCGCGGGCGCCACTGCTGCCAACCCGAGCATGCACATCGAAAACCCGATCCGTGGATTCCAGCTGTTCATGGATGCCCCGCCCTGCTGGCTGCTTGTGGTGGGGTGACAACCCGGGTTTCCGCTGCCATCTGCGCCTTCTGATCGTCGTTGGGCGTCGATGGGGAGGCGGCAGTCGCATCTGAGGCCGGCACCCTTCCGGCTGTGACAGCGCCTCGCGTCGCATCGACGGGTGCCACCGGCAGTTGATTGGCGCCAGGCGCGCGGGTTCCAATCGCCATTGGCGGCGTGGAATCGTAATCATTGTCGACACGGTAGCTGGTGACCAGGAAACCCAGCGGATTGTCGATGCGATAGCGCTCGGCCATCTTCAAGTCGGGGTTGTAGGTGAAGGCCATCGTTGCGATCTTGTTGTCGAGCGGCTGCAGCGCTCCGTTTTGTTTCAGGTAGATGCTCCGCTGGAACCGTACCGTCGCACCGGTTGGCCGCTTGGCGCCGCCACCACCGATCAGCACGATGCTGAGGATCTTCACGCGAATGGAGCGTTCGCGCCCGTAAAGCTTGTAGGGGCTGCTCTCATTCAAGGACGAGTACAGCGCGCGATAGGCGGCGGCCACGTTCGATGATGACATTGTCATTACCGAGTTCCAGTCGCGCAGGTTGAGGAGCGTCAAGTCATAGGACTCGCGCGCCAGCACGTAATGCGCAACGTTGCTGCGATTGATCGCATCGCTGCTGGTAATCCGCTGGTAAGCGGCGTCCGGCGTCAGCCGCGCCACGGTGCTGGTACCGGTATAGGCGTCCGCCATTACCAGATAGGGCACCTTCTGCTTCAGCGGCAGCATGTAGAAATAGCCGCCAGCCAATGTGAGCGCCATGAGGGCGGCCGCCGTGGCGACCCACCACGCCCGGCGCTCGCTGCGCCTGGCAAGATCGGCCACGGTCACTTCGAAATTGACAGACTTGGCAACGGCCTCATCAATTTTGGAGAGTGGGGCTTTTTTCCAGAGCATTATCCAGCCTCATGCGTCCTGCATTGGTATTCGTGATCGACGGGGAAGTCCGATGCAAAGGCCTTCGGCGCGCAACACCGCGACCGGTTCGGCTTCGACTACACGCGGTTCCCCAGTTCCCTCTGTGTACTTCCCCTGTCTTTTTCGCACTCAGTCTAAATACACGCGCCACTTGGTCGCGGAAGTCGACCAGCCGCGTCAGTGTGCGCTTTGCGAAAGTGCTTCGGTCGACGGCTTGCGTGCCGCACCACCTTCTGCAGCCGTGGCATTCGACGACGCGGCGGAAGGCGCAACCGGAGCCGGTTCAGCGATGATTTCGTGATCCACGGTGGTGATGGCCACGTGCTCGTCCGAGTAGATCGAACTCAGTTGGGCGACGGCGTCCGGGAGGCTGCGACTGCGCACACCTGAAACGGGGGTGTACAACGTATAGTCGTACGGCAGCCTATAGATCAGGCGTGCACCGGTGTCCTTCGCCCACCGCGACAGCATGTTCTTCAACGTGCCATCCAGCGGCGAGGCGTAGAACACATAAGGCTTCTGCAATTGAATGCGCTCAGGTGCAGATTGGAATTGATTGACTGGGTGCCAGCGACCGCCGAAATCCTTGGCGGGTGGCGTTGCGCATGCGGCCAGCGCAACAATCCCCAGACACAACAAGCCCCCGAATACCGCTTGCTTCATGCCCCGATCCATGGCTTTCCCCCTTGGCTTTCGAGTACGAATGTGACGTACTCGACAAAAATTCCCTCTTGGAAGCGTTCAGTGCACCCGTACGTCGTCAAATCGACATCTTGTCCGTGGCGAATTCCGACGAATAATCCGGCTCAAGTCCCGGAAATCCGTCGCCCATACGCACGCGCGTACCCCTGATATATCCCCGAACCATGCAGCTTTGTGCGTGGTCGTCGGCGAATATACTTCACGTTCCATTCGAACGTCAACGCCGCGCCGCGAGCTCGCGAACGTTTGAAGAACTCGCGCGCGCGAGGGCAGGTTGCGTGGCACGAAGACACGCCAGTACGTGAGTCTCCCGAGCATTGCCGGCTCGCAAGCACGGAATTGCAGGCACGACCGTCCATCAAACGCCGCGGTTGCACCGGAGGAACAGCTCCATGGATGCTGCATCCCAAAGCAGCTGGCGTGGGAAGTCAGGCCACGCAGGGCCTTTCCGGATTTCCCTGCTTGGCCAAGCCGGATGTTCTCTTGTGCCTGAAGGCGCAGAGCCCAGGGATGATCACATCAATGCGGCGTGATGTCCGGCAACCCGCTCTCCAGCCACCAGTGCTTGGCCTTGGCATCCCAATGCCAGGTCTGGTGATCGAGCACTTCGTAGACGCGCTGGCTGGTCTTGACGATCAGGCTGATCTGGGCGGTCTGCTGGATGGTGTCGGGGTCCGTCGCGCTTGGCCCGGACGGACTGTATTCGGCGACACGCACGGTGCCGTACAGCGCCTTCTGCTGCGGAGTCAGTGGATGTTTGGCGCGTAGCGCGGGATCGACGTAGCTCCAAGCGCCCTGGATATCACCCCAGCGCAATGCGGCGGCGTAGCCGTCCAGGGTGTCGTCACGCAAGGTGTTCTTGTTCTGCAGGGTCGCGCAACCTGCCAGCAGCAGCAACGCGGCACCCGCGATCACGATACGGCGCATGACGATCTCCTCGCAACGGCGTCCCGGCGATTGTGCCCGATCGGCGGACTACTTGCGCGACTTTGCGACAAAGCGCGCAGTCAACGTGGCCGCCACGGCGTGTTCGCCGGCGATTTCGCACACCACGTCGGCGCGGCCCTTGCCCTGTTCGCGCACGGCCGCAATCACGCGCGCCAGTGCGCCGTCCTCGACGAAACGTGCAATCCCGCGCAGCTCGCTCCACACCGGTTCGCGATAGCGCAGTTGCGAATCGCCAACGTAGATGTCGCAATCGAGCCCCGCCGTGCGCAAGCCCAATTCGATCAGTCCCCAGCCGGCCAGCGTCAGCAAAGACGCCATGCTGCCGCCGAATGCGCAACCCTTGTCGTTGATGTTGGGTGCCAGCGGCGCCGTCATTTCAAGTTCGTCGCCGCTGTAACGCGGCACGCGAAGCTGCATCGCGCGCGCAAGCGGGATGTATTCGAGGATCTCGCGCTCGAGTGTCGCGGCGGGAGAAAGGGTCGTATCCATCGCGCCAGTCTGACGCGCGGTGCGCGCGACGACAAGGCGCGCGCGTGCTGGCTTATGATCCGCGCATGGCCCACTCGCGACCGCTCACGGGAACCTGCATCGCCATCACGCGCCCCGCCGGAACGGGTGCCGCGTGGGCGCATCGCGTTCGCGCGCTGGGCGGCATGCCACTGCTGCTGCCGGGTTCGAGCCTGCGCGCGGCAGCGGATGCGCGCGCAGCACGTGCAGCCTTGCGCGAGGCACTCGCGTGCGACGCCGTCATCTTCACCAGTCCGGCCGCGGTGGCATTCGCGCGGCGGCTCGGCGCCCCGCGCAGCCGCGCCGTCGTATTGGCGCCTGGCGTCGGCACGCAGGCTGCGCTGCGGCGCGCGGGGTTCTGCAACGCGCTCGCACCAACCCGTGAGGACAGCGAAGGCCTTCTGACGCTGCCGATCCTGCACAACGTGCGCGGCTGGCGCATCGGCATGGTCGGCGCAGCGGGTGGACGCGGGCTGCTGGACCGCGAACTCGTCGCGCGCGGCGCCAGGGTGATCCACGCGCGGGTTTATGAGCGCGCGCCTGCGCGGCTCGATCGCCGCCATGCCGATGCGCTGCGGCGGAATGCGCGCAAGCCGTTGTACGTGCAGCTTTCCAGCACAGATGCCCTCGCCAACATCACTGCGAAATTGCCAGGCGATGCACTGCGTGCGTTGCTGCGCGGAACCGCCATTGCCAGCAGCGCACGCCTCGTCGCGGCGGCACGCAAGGCCGGCTTCGCACGCGTGTTGCGTGCCCGGTCGGCGCACGCCGGGGCAATGCTTGCGACCATCACCGCCGATGCCGGTTCGGGGCGCTGCTAGCATGCCGCCATGACTGACGACATCGAAGACACCGCGCCTCGGTCCGGGACGCACAAGCCACGCAAACGCCCGCCGGGCCTGGCGGCACTCGCGATCCTGATGGCGCTCGTGGCCTTGGCCGTAGCAGCGTGGAGTGTCTGGCGCCTGCAGCGGTTCACGCACGATGAAGTGGCCGCGAGACAACATGACGCCACCACCATCGCGGCGCTGCAAAGCCAGCTTGCGGCCGGCGACGAGCAGGCGCGCGCGGGCGACCACCGCATCGGTAAACTTGAGTCGGGATTCGACGATTTGCACGCGAGCACGCAGGGGCTGGATCGACGCATCGCCAACCTCGAGACCGCCTACACCAATCTGAGCGGCCAACAGCAATCGGCGCAGGATACGGTGCTGGTCAATGACGCGGACATGCTGCTGCGCACCGGTGCGCAACGCTACGACCTGTTCCACGACGCCAGCGGCGCGTTGAAGGCTTATTCGCAAGCGGTCGAGGTTCTCGCACAGGTGCAGAACCCCGCCTACGCGCCGGTGCGCGCCAGCGCCACCACCGAACGCGACGCGCTCGCCGCGGCCGCCCCACCTTCGCGCCAGGGCGCGCTGGATACCCTGTCCGCGTTGCGCGGCAAGGTGGCGTCGCTGCCGCTTGCCTCAGCGGAAGCCTCGACGTCCGCGTCGACGCCATCGCGGAAGCCCGGCTTCTGGTCGCGTGTGGGCAATGCCTTCAGCGGCATCGTCAAGGTTTCGCACGACAACGGCAATGCGGCTCCGCTCGATGACGCGCATTTCGCGCGGCAGACGCTGGTGCTCGACTTGGCGCAGGCACAGGAAGCCTTGCTCGCCTTCGATGATGTGACTTACCGGGCCGCACTGCAGCGCGCCGACGCGGCGCTTGCCGCGCAATTCGACGGCAACGACGCCGGCGTGAAGGAAGCCAACGCACAAATCGCGAACCTGTTGGCGCAGCACGGCGGCGGCCCGGCGCCCAAGCTGGGCGGGGCGCTTGCGCAACTGCAAAGCCTGCGCGCCAGCCAGCCCGCCGCGCCCGCACCGGCGCCCGCTTCCACCGCGGGGAGCGGCCGGAGATGAAAAGCAAGCGATGGCTCGTCCTCGGCCTGATCATCATCCTGCTGCTCGCAATCGCGTTCGTGTGGTTGTCGTCGGATCCCGGTTACGTGCTGATCCGTTTCCGCGGCTGGAAGGTGGAAGCCACGGTGGTCGGCGCGGTGGCGATCCTTATCGCGGCGTGGATCGCGATCGGCATCATCTGGTGGCTGCTGTTGTGGCCGTTCGGCGCGATCTCGCGCCGCCGCCGCCGGATCAGCCACGAGCGCCTGCGTGACGGCCTGGTTGCATTGAACGAAGGCCGCAATGTCGAGGCACACCGCACCCTGCAACGCGCGGCGCAATATTCGTCGCTGCGTTCGCCGGCGCTGCTGTCCGCCGCCGAGGCGGCGCACCGCCACGGTGACACCACGCGCGCGCTGGAAACGCTGGACGAGGCGGCCCAGCACGCACCGGAAGCAGCGCGCATCCTGCGTGCGCGCATCCTGCGCGAAAACGGTCGCGCCGATGAAGCACTGCAACTGCTTTCGCCCGGCGCCGAAGCCGGAAAGTTGCCGCCGGCCGGCTGGAACGAATTCACGTTGGCCGCGATCGCGACCGGCCAGCCCGAGAAGGCGCGTCCTGCGCTGGAACCCTTGCGCAAATCCGACATGCTGGGATCCACCGCGTACGCCGCACTCGTCGACCAGGTGCTCGGCGCATCGCTGCGCAAGGCGCCCGACATGACGGCACTGCAGGACATCTGGAAGCGCGCGAACCGCCAGCAGCGCCAGATGCCCGCGTTGCTGGACGTGTACGCACGGCGCGCCGCCGCGTTCGGCGACGTGCACGCTGCGCTGGACGCCATCGAGGATTCGGTGAAGCGCGAATGGAACGCCGGCCTCGTCGCGACGTACGGCGAGATTGCGCCGCCGAATGAAGCCGCCGCGCGCCTGCACGTCGCGACCCGCTGGCTGGAGGCGCACCCGGGCGACGACATCCTGCTGCGCACCCTCGGCAGCCTGTCGATGCGCGCCTCCGACCCGCGCGACGCGCGCGCATACCTGGTGCACGCGTTGACGGCGAAACCATCCGCCGCGAGCTGGGCCGCACTCGGCGACGTGCAATCGGCGTCCGGCGAAGCGGAAGATGCTGAACGCTGCTACGCCAATGCATGGAAAAGCGCGCGTGGCGAGGAAATCGCGCCCCGCCCGCACGAAGCCGGGCTCGACACCAGTCAGTTCACGCTGGAAGAACGCGACGAGCACGGCATGCCGCGCTTGCCGACCTGAACATCCAACACGTCAATGCACGACTTTGATGTCCGTGACGCGTCCCTCCTGCAACTGGATTTCCCTCGCCGCGCGTGAACCGTCGGCAGGATAAATCCACGTCTCGCCCCACGCCGGCGCCTGCGCACCCTGATACGCCGACCAGGCAAGCGGATTGCGCGTACGGTGGGGCGCAAGTCCGCAACGCGCGATCAGGTCGGCCACGCTCATGCCGGTCGTGATGCCGGTGAAGTCGCACGGGCCGCCGTTTCCGACAAAGCCATAACCGAGCGTCTGTTCGCGCGCCAGCACGCCGCCGGAAAACTCCAGCCGCACCATCAACCGCTGCGGACCGAAGTTGTAGTACCAAGCCTCCGTCGCCACCGCCGCGCCCGGTTCCACGGGCGTTTCCACGCCCACGCCAGGCGAGCCGACGTAGTGGCCGATGTAAAACGGATCGCCACATTCGTCGCGGACCTGCGGCGCCAGGTCGCCCTGTTTCACTAGGTGCGTGCCGCAGCGCAAGGCCCATGCCCGCGACGGCAATACCGCGAACAGCAGCGCCAGCAACAACACGATCCACAATGACCTTCTCATGTCTGCCCAGGCATCGCACAAGGTTCCGCACACACTCTAGCGCCATCAACAGGGCACATCGTAAACACGGTGTGAAACCAGCCCCCGGTTCGCGCGCGGAACCAGCATGGGCGACAATGCGGCGTCTCGATTGGGGTGACAGCCATGGCCATCTGGAAACAACATGCCGATCTGGAAACCCTCAACGCGTGGAGCCAGCGCACCTTGATGCGCGCACTGGACATCCGCATCACCGAACTCGGCGACGATTACCTGCGCGGTACGATGCCGGTGGACGATCGCACCCGTCAACCGTACGGCATCCTGCACGGTGGCGCGTCGGTGGCGCTGGCGGAGACGCTGGGCTCGACCGCAGCGATGCTCTGTTGCGAGGACGGGCGCGCCGCGGTCGGCCTCGAGATCAATGCCAACCATCTGCGCGCGGTGCGCGAGGGCACGGTCACCGGCACCGCGCGGCCCATCCATATCGGCCGCAGCACGCAGGTATGGGAAATCCGGATCGAGAACGAAGCCGGCGAATCGACCTGCATCGCGCGGCTGACGATGGCGGTGGTGCCGGGCGGCACTTTTGCATTGCGGAAATAACCGGTCTCGCCTGCTGCGACAGAGCCGGCGTAACTTCGCCGCGTCTCCAGCCTACAATCCCGCGATGGATACCACCCTGCTTTACGTTCTTGTCGCGCTCGCGGTGATCGCCGTGATCCTTCTGATCGTTCTGCTGATGCGACCGCGCGGCGACCCGGGCCTGCGTGAAAAGCTGGACGCATTGCGCAACGACAGCGAGCGCGTTGAACGGGCCCTGCGCGAGGAACAGCGTGCCGCGCGCACGGAACTGGCCGAAACGCTGGATCGCATGGGCGGCCAGTTGCGCTTGTCGCTGTCCGCGCTGACCGCGGACAACCAGCAGCGCCTCGCCGAAGTGCGCGGCACGCTGGATGCGCAGCTCAAAAGCCTTCAGAAGGACAACGCGACGCAGCTCGAAAAAATGCGTGAAGTCGTGGACGAGAAACTGCAGAAGACGCTGGAAACGCGCCTGTCATCGTCGTTCAGGCAGATTGCCGAGCGGCTGGAAGCGGTGCAACGCGGTCTTGGCGAGATGCAATCGCTGGCGACTGGCGTCGGCGACCTGAAGCGCGTACTCAGCAACGTGAAGACCCGCGGCACCTTCGGCGAGGTGCGCCTGGGGGCGCTGCTGGAACAGGTGCTGACGCCGGAACAGTACGCCGCGAATGTCGCGACCGTACCGGGCTCCGATGAACGCGTGGAATACGCGATCCGCCTGCCGGGCGCCGATCGCGACACGCAAGTCTGGCTGCCGATCGATGCCAAGTTCCCGGTCGAGGATTACCAGCGCCTGCTGGATGCGCAGGAACAGGCCGACGGCGAAGCGGCCAATGCCGCCGCTGCTGCCCTGCAGCGCCGGGTCGAGGTCGAGGCGAAAACCATCCGCGAAAAATACGTCTCGTCGCCCCACACCACCGATTTCGCCCTGTTGTTCCTGCCCACCGAGGGCTTGTACGCAGAGGTGATCCGCCGCCCCGGCCTGTTCGAAAAGCTGCAACGCGACCACCACGTCACCGTGGCGGGCCCGACCACGCTGGCCGCGATCCTCAACGCGCTGCAGATGGGGTTCCGAACCCTCGCGATCGAACATCGGTCGAGCGAGGTATGGCAAATCCTCGGCGCCGTCAAGACCGAATTCGGCAAATTCGGCGACGTGCTCGACAAGGTCAAGAAGAAGCTCGACGAAGCCGGCAAGCACATCGACGCGACCGGAGCGCGCACCCGCGCGATCGAGCGGCGATTGCGCGGCGTCGAGTCGCTGGCCGACGAAGACGCCCACGCACATGTGGAGCTTCCGATCGAGGACGACAGTGCGGACGAAGCGTCCGAGCCGGACTGATTCCACAGCGACGCGTCCGCCGCCTCGGCAACGGCGTTAAACTGAACCGTTCGACGTCGCGAGAGGCAGTCCCATGAGCGAATCCCGCAAACCTTCCTTGTGCGCCGCCGCCCGGCCGACCTCGCCGGAGGTGACGCGCGAACAGGCGATGGACGCGGTGCGCACGCTGCTGCGCTGGGCCGGCGATGAGCCGACCCGCGAAGGCTTGCGCGACACGCCCAAGCGCGTGGTGGATGCCTACACCGAATGGTTTTCCGGCTACCAGGAAGATCCGCAGGAATACCTGGCGCGCACGTTCGAGGAAGTCGCCGGCTATGACGAGATGATCGTGCTGCGCGACATCCAGTTCGAATCCTTCTGCGAGCACCATCTGGCGCCGATCATCGGCCGCGCGCACGTCGGCTATGTGCCGGACGGGAAAGTCGTCGGCATCTCCAAGCTCGCGCGCGTGGTGGATGCCTTCGCGCACCGCTTCCAGGTGCAGGAAAAGCTCACCGCACAGATCGCGACATGCATCAGCGAAGTGCTGGCGCCGCGCGGCGTGGGTGTCGTGATCGACGCGACCCACCAGTGCATGACCACCCGCGGCGTGCACAAGCGTGGCGTATCGATGGTGACCAGCCAGATGCTGGGCAGCTTCCGCGAAGATGCGCGCACCCGCGCGGAGTTCTTGCGGTTCATCGACATCGATGGCGGAAGATGATCTTGCTCTCTCTCCCCAAACGTCTTCCTGTTCGGGGGAGAGGCCGCCGCAAGCCGAGCGCGTAGCGCCGGGTGCGGGGGCGCACGCCGTCGCGAGCGCCGATTCAAGGCACAGGACTGGTTCCCGCATGACGCAATTCGTCGCGAATTTGCGATCCCCACCCCCTCAAACAACCCTCTCCCCCGCAGGCGTCGCGTGGGAGAGGGCTTGCTTTCCGCCCTGCAGAATAGCGCTTCCATGACCGAACCCGGGTCATTCGACCACCCGCGCCGCCGCGCGGCGGTGATCTTCATCTTCGTCACGGTAACGATCGACATGCTGGCGTTCGGCATCGTGATTCCGGTGCTGCCGCATCTGATCGTCGAATTGATCGGCGGCAGCATCGCCAAGGCCGCGGTCTATTCCAGCGGCTTCAGCACGCTGTTCATGCTGATGCAATTCGTGTGCTCGCCGATCCAGGGTGCGCTGTCGGACCGCTTCGGACGCCGCACGGTGATCCTGATTTCCAGCTTCGGCCTCGGCATCGATTTCATCGTGATGGCGCTGGCGCCGTTCCTGTGGTTGCTGTTCATCGGCCGCGCGGTGTCCGGCATCTGCGCGGCGAGTTTTTCGACCGCCAACGCCTACATCGCCGACATCACGCCGCGCGAAAAACGCGCTGCGGCGTTCGGCATGCTGGGCGGCGCGTTCGCGGTGGGTTTCATCGTCGGGCCGGCGCTCGGCGGTGTCCTCGGCCACTTGTGGATTCGCCTGCCGTTCTGGGTCGCGGCGGGCTTGTGCCTGGTCAACTTCTGCTACGGCTATTTCGTGCTGCCCGAATCGCTGCCGAAGGAACGCCGCGCAGCGCGGTTCGACTGGCGCCATGCCAACCCGCTCGGCTCGTTGATGCTGTTGAAGCGTTACCCGCATGTGCTGGCGCTGGCGGCGGTGTTCTTCCTGCTGGCGCTGGCGCAGTTCTCGATCAACTCCACTTATGTGCTCTACACCGATTTTCGTTATGGCTGGGGACCGCAGACGGTCGGGTACACGCTGGCGCTGGTCGGCGTGCTGACCGGCGTGGTGCAGGCGCTGCTGGTACGGCGCCTGATGCCGAAGCTGGGCGAACGCGGCATGATCCTGGCCGGCCTCGCGTTCGTCGCCGTCGGCTACTTCGTGTTCGGGTTCGCGCCGGAAGCCTGGCTCTTTCTGTGCGGCATTCCGTTCCTGTGCCTCGGCGGCCTGGCGGGTCCGCCCGCGCAATCGCTGATCACACATCAGGTCGATCCCGCCGAACAGGGCCGCCTGCAGGGTGCGCTGACCAGCCTGCAAAGCCTTGCCGGCATCTTCGGTCCGGCGCTGTTTGCCAATTTGTTCGCGCTGTTCATCAGCAAACGCGCGCCGCTTTCCGGGCACTTGCCGGGCGTGGCCTACGTGCTGGCAGCGGTGCTGGCGCTGGCGGCTTTGGCTCTGACGGTACGCGCGACCCGCGGCATGACCGCAGGCGCTCCCGCCGCGGCATCGAAAACCACGTGACCCGCTCGACGCCTGTCCAAATGCATTCTTGACAGCGCGGAGCCCGGAACAGAACAATCCGTGGCACCGTCGGGTTGCATCGCAGGATGCGGGGGAATGATCGTGACCAGGACCAAGGCAGCGTTGACGCTGTGTTTGCTGGGGGCGGCAATCGTCGCCGGCGTGTTCCTTTCGGGTTGGCTGACGCTGTTGCTGCTGTTCGGATTCAAGCACCCGGCGTCATTGGGGTTCACCACTTATTGGCAATACGTCCACGCCCTGCAATTGCCGCAGGTCGCGCCCTACGCCGGGCGCATCACGATGGCGGGTGCCGTCGGTTTCGGATTGCCTGCGCTGCTGTGGCTGGTTTTGCTGTACCCGATCTTCAAGCCACGACAACGAGCACTGCACGGTGACGCACGCTTCGCCAAACGTCGCGAGATGGCGCGTGCCAAGCTGCTGGATGAAGATCCCTTCGGGATCGTCATCGGTCGCTTCGATGGCGACCTGCTCCGACTCGGCGGCGCGCAGCACGTGATCCTCACCGCACCCACGCGTTCCGGCAAAACCGCGGGTGTCGCCATCCCGGTCCTGCTGACGTACGAAGGCTCCATCGTCGCACTGGACATCAAGGGCGAGCTCTACGCGGCCACCAGCGGCTGGCGGGCCGCCCAGGGCCAGCGGGTTTTCGTGTGGGCGCCGTACGCCGAAGACCGTCGGGGCCACCGGTTCAATCCGCTGCAGTGCGTATCGGCGCAGCCGGAGCTGCGCACCAGCCAGATCCAATCGATCGGCGCCTCCCTCTATCCCGACGATCCCAACAAGGACTCGTTCTGGACCCAGCAGGCTCGCAATGCGTTCTTCGCCTTCGCGTCATACATGTACGAGCGCTGGGACGCGGATGTCCGCACCTTGCACCAGGCCGGCGTGCCACGCGATGAATGGCCCGATCCCAACACCTCAGCCAGGTTTCCCAGTTTCGAGCGCCTGTTCCGGTTGTGCGCCGGCGACGGCGGCGAATTGAAACCCTTCCTGCGCAACTTGATGGCGGAACGCTTTGTCGGACCGGATACACGCGCCAGTCTTTCCAGCCTCGTCAGCCAGGCCGATGAAACCTTCGCTTCGATCCTCGGGTCGCTGCAGGAACCTCTCGCGCAGTTCCTCAATCCCATGCTGGCCCGAGCCACCAACGCCTGCGACTTGACCCTGTCCGACCTGCGCCGCCGCAAAAGCACCCTGTACGTGGTGGTGCCGCCCAACAAGCTTGCCGAGGCACGCAAGTTGCTGAACATTTTTTTCTCGACCGTGGTGGGCG
>Ga0134125_10003105_pt1 | contig 19426 bp, 18 predicted proteins | sample KB31751_FD_96464 | JGI IMG/M metagenome (GOLD analysis project Ga0134125, IMG submission 96464) | Terrestrial soil microbial communities with excess Nitrogen fertilizer from Kellogg Biological Station, Michigan, USA - KB3-175-1 | ecosystem: Environmental > Terrestrial > Soil > Unclassified ... | reverse complement strand
TATTCCATTCTACGATTATTTTTTGATTCAACTCTATTACAAGTGATTTTTCCAAGTAATGGATTTGCATTGTTTCCATTTTCTTGTTATATGGTATTACAATTAAAGAATTTTAGCAAGCCTATTTTTTGCATCTATTTTCAAAAGAACTTGTCTTGTTCCTTCTGGAACTAGGTCCTGCCAGTCTTTGCCAGCTACTATCATCTCTCGAATATTAGTTCCAGATATTGTATCTCTCTTCAGTAAGGGAACCTCAAAGGTATTTTTTCCTCTTTTTTTATACAATGTTAGGGTAAATTCATCATTTGAAAAGACCACATCATATGGAGGTACGATTGAATCAACATGATAAGTCCACTTTTCATGGTCTCCTGTATCTGGTACAAGAAATATCTTGACACGCTTCAAAGTCTGTGGGTCAAGTGATGAGAGAATCATTTCTTTTCTCTCATCTGCAGTGAATGGATTTCTTTTTTCATTATTCTTGTTTGAGCTTCCAATTCCAATCCATAATTTGTCAACTTTTGACAATCCAATCTTTATTGCTTCTAGATGCCCTTTGTGAAACGGTTGAAATCTGCCAATTAGAAGACCATCCATTGTCGAGATCTTGTTTTGCTTGTTTAAAAAACCATTATCTAGATCAGTTTTATTCCTAGATTTTCATTCTCACACTGATAAATCAAGCGTAATATTTGATAAGCATAATTTCCGAATTACACAGTGAATTGTCCAAAGTGCATTGGCTCAATGGATGTAGCAGTACAAATAAGATAGCAGGAAGAAAACAAGCCTACTACAACACCTACTGTTTACAGGTGTACTCGCTGTGGATATCGTACAGAACCAATAGAATATGACATGTGAAACAACTTCAGGACTAAGGCTTTACAATATGCTTCAGAAAAATCTAAACCAGATATACAATATTTAATAATTTTAATCACATCTTCTTATGATATTTTATATCATCCAATTACCTTTCTTTGAGATAACACGTCTTATTCCCCCTCTTGGATTTTCAGTGTCATTTTTTCTTCTTGGAATTAGATGAATATGACAATGAAATATTGTTTGTCCTGCATCTTTTCCAATATTTGCTCCCACATTAAAGCCAGTTATGGTCTCATCTAACTTGCATAATGTGGTCTTAATGACATTTATGAGATTAATGCAATCCATGTGTTCGATATCATTTAGTTCAAAATAGGATTCAACATGTCTTTTTGGAATTATGAGCGTGTGATATTTTGTTACTGGATACTTGTCCGATACGGCAATAGTACTTTCTGTTTCATATTGAATGTCGTCTTTTATGTTACAAAATTTACATTTATCTTCCATCATTCTTCTGATGATATACTTACTATGTAGTATGGCGTCTTACTCTTAATTTTTTTTGCCAGTATTGTGACTACTTGTGCATCATCTTCAAGTATCAAAGGAATTTTGTAACCAATGGCTTTGTTTTCTTTGAGGAATGTATTGATTTTTATTGTTTTATCATTATTTGGAGCAGCTTGAAGTGATTCTAGAACCCCCGCAATCAAAGTATCAAGATCTCCAACATAGTCACTAGTGTCTTTTCGGTTCTGTATGTTTTCAGCATAAACTGTTAATTCCAATTTCACGGGTCCTTTCAAGTGGCTGTTTAATCCAGATTCTGTGCGTGCTTCTAATGCTTTTTCACGTAATTTTATAACATATTTTGATTCTTTATTACCCCAACAAGATCCGGTGCTTTTCTTTGGAGGCCTATCCTTGACTGTAAATGAAATTGTATGACAATAATTCATTCTATTTTCTTTCCATTAAGAAGATATTTCATTATTGCTATAATGTACGAACTATTGCGAGTAATATTACTATAATGAATTGTTTTGAATTGGTTTGTTACGTCTTTAGATATCATCCAAACTTTGTGAAATTGCTCCCTGGTTATTGATCTTGGATTATTTGTGGACGGAATTATCTCTACTGTCCCATATTTGTTATCAAAAGTTGCTTTGAATTTTATTTTTTGAGATAATGTCTCAAGAGTTATCCCATCCAAAGTGTAAAGTTTAGACCAAAATTCATCAAATTTCATATTCATTCAAATTATAATTTGTATTGTTTTCCTTCTTCTACTATTCTCATATTTCTTGTCACCTTGACGTATTCAGTAGGGTGTTCAGTATGAACTGGATAAAGCATCTTGGCATCAATAACTTTTACCACTTGTAACAAGTCTTCACCTTTTGCATGTCCAGAACAATGAATTTGATATCTATTCATACCAAAATGCTCTAACCAGTTACTCACTCTGTCTTGGCTGAGTATCTGCTCTTCATTATACGGCTCACTTGCAGAATGAATGTATGGCGTACCACTAGATGGTTTCATGTCAATTAGTGAAGTAAATTGGAAAAATCCTAGAGCGCAAAGGTATTTGCTAGGATTTTCACTTATCTCATGAGCTGTTTTTGCATTGGGAAGTGATGCAAAAAATCCATCTTCACCAGGATAATCACTCTCAGTATAAGTTCCAGACCTATACTTTGGCTTGTAGATTATAACATTTTCATCATCAAAATTAGGAATATTCAGATTTGAATCTTTAGATAAATGTTTTAAAAAATAACAATCACGTATCTTTATGACTAGTTTTCTCTTATTTTCTTTTGCAACATCATAAAACGTTCTTACTCTATCAATGTCTTTGAAATTAAAATCTGCAAATATCAATTTATCAGTATTTGACACAAGCTTGTTTGATTCTTGATAAACCAGTTTTTCACTTTCGTTAGTTGATGGGTCTGTAATTCTAGTTCCTTCACAGATTAATGCCACAGGTTTTGCATTTTTTGCTTCCTTGACAAACTCTTCAGTCATCTGCGGTTTTGTTCCGTGTAATCTTATATCTCCAGTGTATACAACAGGACCTTCACTTGTGTAAATAATGAAACCGTATGCGCCAGGAATAGAATGATCAACATGTATAGGATGAATCTCAAGTGAGCCAATTTTGAATTTTTCACCTGACCTAAATGTCTCAATTTTTCTTTGTATTTTTGGATCTCCTCTCTTAGAATGAATAGATTTGAATTCCAAGACTTGATTTTCAAAACTAGAATTTGATCTTTCTTGTATTGCTTTTAGAAGCATATGACACGTTTTGCCCATGTGGATTGGAATTTTTTCATGTAGGAATGTTATGTAATCTACATGGTCAGCATGTGCATGTGTTAACAACACTGCATCAACGTCAGGTGTAACTAGTTTTCTTCCTGCTTTTTCCATCAGATCATCACGATAAATTCCTTCAATATCTGGAATCAAATCCATTGCAAGAAAATCAGTTATGCCGTTTGCCTGTCTTGGTGGCAGATATTCTTCAAAATATTTTTCTCTTTTTGAAAAACCTTTACCAAAATCTAGAAATATTTTGGTGTCCTTGTCTTGGAGGAGGATTTTATTTCCGCCAATTTCGTTTACCCCACCATAGAATGTTAGAGAAGTCATTATACTATATCCATAAAGTTATGTTCGATTATAAAAAAAGTCTTCTGAAACTTTGAAACAAGACAAATTTAATAGTCATTTTAATCCAGAAACATTCTGTTTTAAAATGTCAGATAAATCCAGCACAAATCGCACATGTAAAGGAATCTGTAAAAAATTTCAGGTAAAAAAGCCTATTGGAACTGGAAGGTATGATGCAGGACAAGCAAGATGTCAAATATGTGAAACATGGATCTCATATAGAGGATGTCATTTTAAAAATGGTCAACCTGCAACAGAGGATTCACTAGGATGGTTTTGTAACTGTTGCAATTACAGAGTAAGAACTATGCCTAGAAATAAGATCTATAAAGAAAAATTAAAAGATAGAAAATTAGAAAACCAAGATAATTTATGGGGAAGATTCAAGAAAAAAATTAATGAAATTTCTAAAATCGAACAAAAAACTTATGCACCTAATTTACAAAAGAGTCAAATTTCAAATACAAAAATTGAAACTAGTGATAAACAATTAAAATGTTATATTCATGATGTTTGGTATGCTGGAAAGAAATGTCCATTATGTATAGAGAAAGGGTCTGCTATACCATTTACTACAAAAAAAGTTGAAGCAATAAAACCTGCAGTGTCACAATATGAAGTAAGTACTGCAAAAGGTAGTACACGTAAATGTACTTTCTGTGATGAAACAAAAAATGTTACCATGGTGTATGGATATCTACTATGTCCATTACACAATAAGGAAATATCTGGAAATGTCGAAGAAAAACTAATTCGGGCATCCGAAGAAAAAAAGATAAATCAAATTTCAAAGTGGTCAGGCAATACTAAACATCAGGATTCAGAAAAAATTAATGATTTGAGAAATATGCACATAAGTGATTATGTACCAGAGAAAGAAACAAGAAAAATAATCAACAATATGAGAATAGATAATCATACAATAGTAAATGAAGCATGGACAGTACTACAAGATATCAAACAAGAAAAATATCAATCTTTAGACAAAAAAGAAGACATGGTTAACCTCTATTTTCATTTAGGTTCAATTAAAAAAGTAAAGGAGGCTACAAATCAGTCAGAAGAAACCATTAGGAGATACACTCAGACATCCAAACGCTTACCTCCAAAATTACGTGATGCTCACAATAGAAGTTTACTCTCATTAGACCCCAAAATCTCCTTAAATATTGCACTACATGCTACTGACTTTTTTAAATGGGATGGAGAAAAAGAAAACCAAGATCGTATTTATGATCTTGCCATAAATATTTCTAAATTTATAAAAAAAGCCCGAGTTTAATGATAATCAACTGTGAACTTAAAAATCTCCAGTAGATTTTTTTTCTAATTCAGGTAATTTATTTCGGTTAATTAATGCAATATCTATATCATCAATTATTTTTTCATTTAGTTTAGTTCCAGTATAATGCTGTATTAAATTTAGAAATCGTCTTATTGAATCTCGAGTTATTTTTTCAAGCTCCAATGATATTTCATTTAAAGTGTAATTTTTTCCGCCTATTTTCACAGATCTTATTCCTTCACCATGTACAATTCCACTTCTAATATTATAAGCTGAGCTTACAAATGTCCAGATAGATTCTTTCAGTTCTTCATTTTCACCCATTAGTGTTGCTACCCTATTTGACATTTTCATTCGAGTATCCCCAGGACCACTAGTATAGAGAGATTCTAATGATATGACAAAATCTACAATCTTTTCCTCATGAAGTGATTTTTTTATAGCTGAATCAAATCTCTGGATAGCCATTTTTAAAAATTTCAATTCTTTTCTTTCTAGATCTACAGAATTATAATTCTTAAAAAATTTTAGAAACGCGTTACAATCTTTTTTGTTAAGTATTAATGATTCACTTTTGTGATGAATTTCTTTTCCTTCTACGCTCTTACTTTGTTGTTTCCAAGGATTTAGATGATTTCTATATAGTGCACCAGTTTGAATTCCTCCTGAACTAAATAAGGTTAAACATCTGAGAAAATCTTCAAATTTTTTCTTTGCATGGTGATTTTCTTTGTAGAAATTACCTTCGTAAGAAACTGTTGTTTCAGCAATATGTGTCAAGAAAATTAAATCTGATGAAATTTTTGTTGAGTATCCTCTTGAAATGCCAAGTCCTGAGACATACATGAATTCTTCTTCACTAATTCTGCGTAGAACAATACCTCCAAAATCGAATTTTTCAATATTAGATTCAAAATTATGTAGAGGAGTGAAAAAATCTACAACTCTAATTTCATTATTAGCGTAAAATAAGAATTGTTTAAAAATTCTCTCAAAAACTAATTTATTGAATACAAACCCATTTTGCATTTCTAAATATTGGGTTAGAAAAATAAGTAATACATCTCTTGTACTATCTTCCACATTAGTAGTTTTAACTCCTTCAGACTTTTCAAATTTTTCTTGGAAGAAATTTTTAATTACTTTTTGTTCAGATACGCAAGTATTTGCAATTATGAATTTATCATTTGAACATATGATCTCTTCATTTTTATTTACAAATTCATAATAATTTTTAATATTTTTTACGAGAACATTATCAAATTTCTTATTTATAAATTTTGGATAATATATTTTTAATTCATCTACAGGATCTTTTTCATTTATATTTTTACATATTTCAAGAGATTCCTGAATAAATTCTATACAAAATTGTTTGAGATCCTTATTAGAGATTGACATACTCAACTTGGTCTAGGAAATGCAGCAATTCCTAATTTTTGGTTTATTTGTGTTGCCAGTGAGGTACCATATGATGATCTGGATTTATCTGTAATTACTAATTTTGGATTAGCATCTTTTACATATTTTAGAATATTTGAAAAACTAGCATGAGATGTAAAATTAACACGAATTAATCCTCCATCTTCTTCAAAAACAGCTCCTTTGTTTTTAAAATTGGAATATCCATCCACCATTATGGTTTTCATTGATTCTTCTTCAGGCGTTGGAGTACTTCCAGGACTTCTGAATAAAATATACGGCTTATTTTCATTCTTAATTTTCAAGGCCTCCTTATCTTTATAATATAGCACAGGCCTTATGGGGAATTCCAAATAAGGCGAAAGCGCTTCAGTTAATCTTGAATCTTTAGGATCTACTGCTAGGAATTTAATGTAATTTGGGATGGTTTTTCCTTCAGAATTTGACTCCAAATTCTGCATAATCAGTTGCATTGTTCCCCTATGAGCTTTAATCACAATTGAATTTCCATGCAACATCTCATCTGCTACATATTCGAAAATTCTATTCAATACACTTTTTCTATCTGTGACATAATCAAATTGAGGATCTCCATGACTTGCATCAAGTACAAGTATGTCGCATTTTGGGACACTAATACCTGGATAATTAAAATCTCCAGAATACAATATCCTGGTACCATTATGTGTTTCAACATAAATTTGAGCAGAGCCAGGTATGTGATTAGATGGATAAAGTGTGATTTTTTCTTCAGTATTTGTAACATGAGTCTGACCAAAAGGTAATTTCTGAAAATTCTGTCTGAAAGCTACATGTTTTCCAAAGATTCCGACTAGTGAGTCATGTGTAATAGGACTAGACAATATGGTATCACATGTAGTTAGTGTTTTTTCAAAATATTTTATATGGTCTCCATGGTAATGACTGAATATTGCGGTATTTCTCCCTTTTTGGTACCCATCACACACAATTGAGTTTCCTATCAAAATGCCAGCGTTTTCAGTATCATATTCATAGAATTGTACATCTGCATAATCTTGCCAATCATTCATAGTTTTGTACTCTCCAACAATTTATTCATATATTCAGTAAAGGATAATTTTTTGATATGTTGCTGTTTTTCTATAAAATCATAAGCAATTTCATCCATGGAGATGTAAGCAGTATTTCCTTTCAGTACCACTGCTTTAATTTTACCACTGGTAATATCTTTCTCAAGAATATGTCTTAAGAGTAGTTTTAACTCTTGATTTTTTTGTTTGGATAATATTGTGAGTTTCTCCAGTATTTCATTTTCAAATGTATAAGGTGTTATATACGAAATCTCTGTAACTGGTCTAATATTCAAGACCTTTTGAATGCATTCTGCTATTGGCATTTCAGGAGTTTTCTTTTTCAAATCTACGAGTCTTTTTGCTTCATTTTTTTTAATTCCCTTTTCTATGGATGATTGAATGATTACATCTTGTTCATTTTGATCAGGTAATTCAGCTATTATGCTTGCAGTTGTAAATGGTATTTTATCAGGTTCAGTACGTCCCCAACCAGGTAATTTTCTGCTTTTTTTAGATAACTTTAGGAGATTAAGAAATTTGGTGACCTGGGTAGGATCTCTTTCAGTTGTGTGTACTTTTTCAATTTTTTTTGGTCTTCCAAGATCTAATCTTTTGGACAACTCAGATAGTGTCAATTGTTCCTCAGTTTTGAATCGAAGTATTAATTCTGCAACTTCTATTGGTATTAGACGCCTTTTACTTTCATGTGTACCAACGCTTAGTAATAAATCAGAAAATAATTCCAGGTCATCTGTTAATTTAATGGTTGTCACAGCGCTGCTACTCAGGTACTTTATTATCTAGACTTTCCATTACTAATGAAGTAGCAGCTTCTTCTGGTTCTTGGTTAGTTGTTGATGAATATGTTTTTAATTTTGCTTGGTACTTGTCGTCTAATGGAACTATGTACTTATGCTTGTGTTTTGCCTGAGTTGCAGACTTTGCAATTTCATCAATTGAACGAGTAGGATCCTGTTTTGCAGCTTCTTCAAGATCATTTGCTTCAGTAGTGGAAGTCTTTGCTTTTTGTGAAATTAATTTTGCAAATTTTAAAACTTTTTCATCAGATACTTCGCCTCCTGGCTCCCAGCCCAGAGAATCAACTGCTTTTAATGCATAATTCATAGCTTTTTTTGGATCAGTGCCAAGCTCTAACTTCTTACAGGCATCTTTAAGAAAATCCGGTAATCTACCAAACGTCACATATTTTTTTACAAGACTTTCGCTTATTCCATGTTTTTTTGCAACTATTTTCATGTCGCCGTAGCGTTCAAATAGAAAAGTACAAGCTTCTATTGAATCTTCCAATGTCATTGGAAGTTGCGTTAAATTTTCTCCAAGTGAGATTGCTTTTGCATCAGCTTCATCTTGTGGTGCATCACGTAGATTGCACCAAATTTTATCCCATCCTAAACTCTTGATTGCAGTAAAACGACGTTGACCAGCTAAAATTTCATACTTTCCAGATTTATTTTGAAATACAATTATTGGTTCAAGAAGGCCATTTACAGAGATGTGTTCAGCTAATTCCTCAATATCCTTCTCAACGTTATGAACTCGTACGTTTGTTTTTCCAGTTACGATTTCAGATAAAGGAATCTCCTTTAGGACAAACTTGTGTTGCATGCAAGTAACGCATGACGGAAACTTATTAAATATTTTCTATGATTCTCAGTTAAGTACCGTAATTCTATTGTCGTGAGCATTATAATGGAAAATTTGCGAACCTATTAGTGCGTAATCTATAGATGTTCGGTACTTCCGGTCTATTATGTCAAACATCTTTTGTTCCTCAATTCTCAAGGCTTGGATTTTATCAATTGTATCATTACGAGAAATATTCATTTTTTCTTCCAAATCTGCATATTGATTATAATCTGAGTCTTGAGATCTATTTTTAATATTGATTGTTTTGTCCTTAGCTTCTTCAAACTTATTTTTTGTTCCAGTATCATGTCTCTCTAAATCATCAATTTGTTGTTGAAATGAGTGAGCAATGTAGTTTATTTCTTCGTTTTTAGATTCTAAAATTTGAGCAAATATCTCATCAATTTTTTGTTTTAAAATTTTTCTGAGATTATCAATTGCTTGGAGATATGAATAATCAATATCATCTTTTACATAATCCAATACTCTATATTCTATTCTCGGAGTTATTTCACAATTGATTAATTTCATCAACTTGTAAGATGCTAAATCTACGTCTATCTCTTTGATCAACGAATAATGTTTTATTCCTTCCACTAATATAAAAAAATAAAATCTAATTCCTAATTTTTGATCAATTTTTTCTGTGATACTAGTCTGTCTATTTTTGATCTCGCCTAAAACAACTGGTCCAATTTTTATATTGTAATTCAAGAGTTTAAACAAAAATTTACTTCCTGGAGCTATAAGTTCACAAAAGTTAGAATCTAATTTGGAGGCATCAAATGTAAACTTGAGCGATTTGAATTCTAACAATGTGGAGTACGGTTCTTCTATAGTAACAAAATAAATTTCATTTTCTAAAGTAATTTGACAATTAATCGATTCAAGAAATGTAAGTACAAAATCTTTTATTTTGAATTGTATATCTATATCATTCATTTTTGATCTAAAATTGAAAGATTGAAGTTTTCAAATACTTGTTTATTAAAATCTGTAACTGCTTTACCAAGATGATCTTTTCTATTTTTCCAGTCTTCTCCTAATGCTGTAAATTTATTTTTGGCTTCCTCTTCAGATTGACATTTCAAATATTCTGTAAACCAGAGGCTTTGAGTATTTTCATCTGTCCCATCTTCAAATAACAAGTCCATATCACCTATGGCCATAGTGAACAGATGGATTTTCATATATAATAATTCGAGAATGTATGATTCAATGGTATTTTCCATGGCAAAATTGTAGATCATTACATTTTTTGTTTGTCCTATTCGATGTACTCTTCCAACCCTTTGTTCTACCCTCATTGGATTCCATGGTAAATCATAATTTACTATGTTATTACAAAACTGAAAATTTTGGCCTTCTCCACCGGCTCCTGTTGATACCATTATCTGACATTCATTTTTAAAGAGTGTCACGGATTCGCTCTTTTCAATATGGGACATCTTTCCATTAAAAGTGGTAACTGTGTAACCTTTCTCTTTTATTTTATTTACTATGTAATCTTGAGTTGCATAAAATTCTGTAAAAATTAAAAATTTTGTCGACTTATCATTTTCAATTATTCTTAAAAGTTCAATCATTTTCGAATCTAGTTTGATTTGATTTGTCAATGATTTGAGCTCATCATATTCGTCTGAAGAAATGGACCCACTTTCTTTCATATTATAAATTGCAATTTTTGTAGCTTCGGAACTGCTCGAAATGAGTCGTTGTAAAATCATTAAAGATAGTAAGTTATGTCCTTTTGAATACAAATTTCTAATAAAACTAGTTGCCTTTTCATACAAAATTCTTTCAGATTCTGATTGTTGTAGTATTCTAGTTTTAGGAATACGATCTGTAAATTGTATATATTTTCTCACTTCATTTCTGGTTGTTCTAATAATAACTCTGGAAAGAGTTTTTTGTAAATCATCTTTAAGAAATGGATTTAATGTTCTGGAATCTTTTTGCAGAGTGTATTTATCACGAAATTCTTTGATACTACCCAATAATCCCGGATGGATAAGATCTATCAAGTTGTAGAGTTCAACTAAATTATTTTGAATAGGCGTGGCAGATAAAAGTAGGAGATAGCGTTTTGCAAGATTTTTTACTAAATTATGTTTTTGTGTTTCAGAATTTTTCATACTGTGAGCCTCATCTACTATTATCATGTCCCACATGCGTGAATTGAGAAGTTCCATATTCTTTGGTTGAATGGCTGAAGCATGAGACATAATCAAAAGATCGTGACTAGAACAATCAACATATCTTGGATCATCGAACTGTTTTACAAAATCTACATCAAATTTTGAAATTAATTCATCTTGCCATTGTGAAACTAATGAGGGTGGTGTAAGAATTAATGCATTTTTAATTAAACCTGAAGTAAGATATTCTTTTAAAATGATTCCAGCTTCAATAGTTTTTCCCAATCCAACTTCATCTGCTAAAAGTCCAGATCCTCCAAACTCATTTTTAATTTTAAGTGCTGCAAGAATTTGATGATCAAATATGTTTACATTTCTATTAGTTCTAAGAGTTTGTAGTATTGAAAGATCTTGCTTACTGAGCAAATTTAGTATTTCATATGCTTGTAAAGAAATATCCAATAAATGAAATTCATCTAATTGTTTTGATCTAAGTTTATCTTTAACACCATATCGATCTGAAAAATATGTCTCAATATTTTGATCCATTTTTTAATCACTAGTCTCCAAAATGTTCAATTGATTATGCCTTAATTCTCCCAAGATGCTCTACTACTGATGAAATTTCTTTGGTAACAAATTCGATTTCTTCTTTAGTATTGAATCTACCCACACCAATTCGAATTGAGGAATGCGCTATTTCTTCACTGCATCCTAGAGATAATAGCACATGTGACGGCTCTACCATTTGGGTGGTGCATGCAGAGCCTGCTGAAATTGCAATCCTATTGGAAATTGAATTAATGATGGCTTTACTTTCAATATTTTTGAAATAAACATTGAGATTGTGTGATAATCGTTTTGTGGCGTGACCATTCAATCTACCACCTACATTTTCAAACTCCTTTAGCATGTATTTACTCCAAATGCTAAATCTCTCATTTTCTTTATTCATCTCCTTTGAAGCTATCTCCAATGCCTTTCCAAATCCTACGATTCCAGGAACATTAAGAGTACCAGAACGAATATTTCGTTCTTGACCTCCTCCAAACATAATTGAAGACGGTTTTACTCGTGGATTCCGACTTCTAATGTATAATGCACCCACGCCTTTAGGTCCATACATCTTGTGAGCAGACATAGACATCATGTCAATGTTCATCTTTTCAACATCTATTGGAATATGTCCTACAGCTTGTGCAGCATCAGTATGAAAAATTACTCCTTTCTCATGAGCAATCTTTCCTATTTCCTCAATCTCGGCTATAGTTCCAATCTCATTATTTGCAGCCATTATTGAAATCATGACAGTCTTGTCAGTGATTGATTTTTTCAATAAATCAAGATCAATCTCCCCGTATTGATTTATTGGAAGATAAGTTACTTTTTTACCCAAAGTTTCAAGATGTCTTGCAGTATCTAATACTGCCTTGTGTTCAGTAACACAAGTTATCAAATGATTTCCTTTGTCTCTGTATTTCTCCATTGTTCCAATGATAGCTAAATTATTTGACTCCGTCGCTCCACTTGTAAATACAATCTCTTCATGTCTTGCACCAATAGCGTTTGCAACTTTTTCTCTGGCAAGTTCCACTGCAACAGATGCATCATAACCAAATGAATGATCCATGCTTGAAGCATTACCAAATTTTTCAGAAAAATATGGGAGCATTTCTTGTAAAACTCGAGGGTCTACCGGAGTAGTTGCGTGATGATCGAGATAAATTGGAAATTTTAATTCTGTCATTTTACTTTCACATGTATGTTATCTTGAAAGTCTGACAACTCCGAAATTCTAGGAAATAGTAAACCTGCTCCACGATTTAGATGAGCTCGCATCATCTCTTGTAGATATAATTCTGGATCAAGCTTGTCATTTTGTAATCTTTTAAGAAATACTGCATGAAACATTTTTTCATGTTCTCCAAATAATACACTTGGAAGTAATTCCATTCCCTTTTCGTCATATTCTTGTGGATTTGGAATAGAGCGGTCATTTAATGAAAGGCATAGCCCATATCTTGCAAGTACGTTAATGCTTAGACCTGTCTTGAATTTCATCTGAGAATAGAGGTTTTGTGCCCTTATTCCAGTTCTGACTCGATTAAACTGAGGCAATTTTTTCACCCTTTTTGTTCCAGAAATAGCCTTCAGTAACCTCTGTTTTGCCTTTTTCAGGTTGGTATGTCATAGCATAAGAACGAGTAATGTGAGGCAAAAGTTTCACATATTCCGGACCTTCAATCTCCGAGTTTGTAGAAAATATCAAAACTTGATGTGATGCAAACGGGTAAAATTTTTCAACGAGATTATCTCGGTGTTCTAAATCTAATCTTGCCAATGGAGTATCAATCATGAATGGAAGCGGTTTTCCAGATGTTTTTGCAAGTGCCCATAGAACTGCTGTTGCTAACATCTGTTTTTCACCCTTTGATAACAAATCCATGGGAAATGGATCTTTATTCTTTCTGTATAGTGTAATATTGAAAGTCTCTTTGTCGACTGAAACATGCTGAATGAAGTCTTTCTTGTGCATTACTTGTTGTATTGCATCTAAGAGATATTCTTCTAATAGTACCAATTTCTTTTCTTTTAATTTTGTAGCATATTCATCAAGTACTGTCTGAATCTTAGTTACAAGTTCTTCCTGAGTCTCTGCGTCCTTGTCACGGAATTTTGCAGCAAGAATATTTCTAAGATTTGTTTTTAATAATTTAAGATAGGACTGTTTAGATGATAATTGTTGTTCTAGGTGATTCTTTTCTGCAATCAGGGAGCCACGCTCTTCATTTAAAGAACTTAGTTCTGATACTAATGGACCTAGTTCGTCGTCTTTTGGTGCACTGACAAGCGCAGCATCAACTTTTTCAAGTTTCTCGTGTATTTCTCTATAGATTTCAGTCTCTGTTTTCAGATTTGCAATACTAGTTGGAATGTCGTTTTCTATTATATTTAATAAATTGGCAGAATCTATCTGAGTTAGATTAAACAGACCTCTTTCTTTCTTGGAACCCTTACTTTCAAAAAGTTTTGATATTTTACTTGTTAATGCAGTTCTTGTTTTTACATCAATTTTCTTCCAATCTGTATCAGATTCTAATTGAGATTCAAGTTGTTTGAATTTTTCACTAGAGATTTCATCCTCAAATTTACTTCTGAGTATCCTCTCATCTAGTACCAATTGTTCTTTCACCTCCTTGATGAGATTGGGAATGAGCCCAAAAGGCGTAGATTGGGCTAAAATCGTTCGTAAATTGTTCTCAGAAGCAGTATTTTTTGCACCAAGTAGTGCTTTTTGGAGATTAAGTTCGCCTCGTTTTGTAGCAAATCCCCCGCCTATCTTTGAAATTTTACTTTCGCGCTCGTCTATGTCTTTGGAGATTTGATCAATTGCAGCCTCTTTTTGTACTAACTTTTCCTGGAAGAACGCAATCTCATCTTCAATCTCACCCTTTTCTTTGAGTTTTGCGTCATGTTCTATCTGGATCTCCTTGTATCCATCTTTCATATTTCGAAGCATGTGTACCTTGAGGTCAGAGTGTAGTTGTTCAATCAAATCTAGACCAAGTAGAGAATCAAAAGATTCTTTGATCTGCATATCTGCAGTATTCTCTTCTGCAATTGTGACAATTTTCTCACCATCAAAGAAAAACAATTGTGCAATTCCATGTGGAATTAATTCTTCGATAAATGACTGCCATTGTGATTCATCTGTAAATTCTAGTACTTTACCATCTTTCGTGATAGTAAGGTTTTCAATTATTTTACCGTCTTCATTTCTCCAAGTTCTATCTACTGAATATTCTTCTTCTTTTCCATTATGATAAAACTTGAAATCTACAATTATTGATGCATGATCTGCAGATACGGGAGTTCCAAGATATCGATGTATTTTGTTTGAGAGAAATTTCTCGTACGACTTTCTTGTAGATTTTTTACCAAAAAATGACTGACCGTATAAACAAAGTAAAATTGATTCAAATAGTGTAGTCTTACCTGCTCCGTTTGTTCCACCAATTAAAATAATTGGTTTGTTTGGTTCAGTTTTAAAATTGAATTCGTGTTGATCACGATACACACCATAATTTTTTAGAGTTACCTTTGTTACTAACATATCAATTCAACTCCTCTCGCGCTTCTTTTCGTTCTTTTAATTTGTCCATAATTTTACCAAGATCTTCACCCCACTCTTCTGAGAGTATTTTTCCAATCTTTGGGTATACCTTGGAATGTTTTGTCATTCCTTGATGTTCAAATTCTGCATGTAGTAACTTGGAAACAAGGACACTAGGGATACCATTATTCTTGCATACCTCTTCGAGAATCTCTTGTTCTACCTCACCAAACGTGCCTAAATCCTCCTGTCGTGGAGCAATTTTTCCACCTGTGACTTTTTCATATATCTGATAGGCAGAGTTTTTCCAATCTCCTCTCTCCATTCTCCATATTCTTTGAATCTCATGCACTTCACCCTCGTTGATTAATTTCATGTTAGGGTCTGGTCCATCTTTTTGAATTTTTTTCTGTGCTGCAAGTAATTTGCCTAAAAATTGCTTACAAAATTCTAGTTTGTATGGACCAGGAGTTGCTTTCTCAGTACCATCAGAGAAAAATACCACCTTTCCATTTCGTCTTTTAAATTCTCGATATTCTAATTTCTTTTCTGGATCTTGTGTCATTTTTAATTCCTCTCGTAGTTCTAAGAGAGGTTCCATCCATTCTTCTCCATTATCGATTAAATTTGTCATTGAATTGTCTTTTTCAACTACAGTACACACCCAACAACCAAATCTACTATTTCCACATGAGGGAGTACTGGTGTCTACAACAAGAGGACATTCGCCTGCTTGAGCATTTTGATACATGGATAACAAATCACGATTGTTGCTACCCCATGGATTTGCAGTTTGTAAAAGATAATTCCATACATCTTCTGTTATGAAATCCCGTAGAGGTGGATAGACATAGGTCTGGGCAAATTTTGAATGTCTAGTAAGAACACTTCCCTCAATTTCGTATAAATTCATTAATTGTGCCCTTGAACCACTCTCATCTTTTCTGGTTCCTAATACCACTATTGCTTCACCATACTCACTTACTTTGTCATTGATGAATCTGTCCGCATTTTTGATCTTTAGTCTATCAGTACACCAACGGAAATTTGTTGATGGTGCAGGATATCCTTTTCCCAAAAGACAGACCCAAAAGGTGTCTTCGAGTTGTGGTCTTACTAAATTAGTAGAAATTGGCAAACCTTGTTCCTTTGCAGCTTTTTCCATTTTTTCTAATGTACCAGTTATAGTTTCAACAATCTTTGGAGATTCAACCAAAGTATCCGATGATATTACAAACAACTTCTTCTGGAGTTTTTCCCGGGGTAATTGTGATAAGGCAGTCCAGACCAGTTGTACCATACAGGTAGAGTCCTTTCCTCCACTAAATCCTAGAATCCATGGGCGATTATCACTCAGATACACCTTCTGAATCTCTTCGTAGATATCCTTGAGCGTACGTGTTTTAAAGACAGAATCGGTCATTTCTTAGATTTCTCATCCTCAAATTCGTCTAGTGTCTTGTTTACCCCACATGATATCAAAATGACATTTGCAGCCTTTTGGATTCCAAGTTTGGTCTTGAGCATCCTACCATCTATGACCAGTTTGCCTTCCCATATTGGATCGTCTCGTTCCCATCTTACTTTTTGTAGTCCTCTCAATTTTTGTTTCCAAGAGTCTGGAAATTGTGTAGTAAGTACATGGCCAATCATTCCAAGTGCATTTAGTACATTGGTATGTGCATGAACATAATTTTCTCGTAGGTCCGCAGGTGATACTTTTTTCTCATTAAGAAAGTTCCACTCTGGAATGTTTTTTGCAACTTCGGTCCAGTAGTCTTTAGCCAGTTGTTGTTTATCACCCGGAATTGTTTTTGTGTTTAATCTTAAAAGATATCTTGTTGCATCTGCAATTCCATTTAGCGTGAAGAATTTTGTAGAGCGATTTGATATGGATGTCTTTTCCATCTCTGTCCTACCTCTAAAGACTTCCACATCATTTGCTAGTGTAACTATGAATCTTGCAAATGTATCTCTATGATCATATAAAATTCCAAGAGAGCGTGTTGGTTTTACTGCATGCTTGTTAAGATCTGCAAACATTTGTTGACTTTTTTGTAATCCTTTGTCTTCAAAAAATACAACTGAGATTTTTTCATTTCCCATTTCAGGTCTATGTTGATAAACAGATTTTATTGCAGCACTACGATGTTGTCCATCATTTATCAAAATTGGTGCATCAATGGGAATGATGATTGTTCCAATCCTTCCGGTTTCACCTAGACCAGGTGCGGGATTGAATGAAATTTTACTTCCTACTGATACAGTAATGGAAGACAAGACATAGTCTTTTGGATTGTTTATGATGTAATTTGTAATCTCTGGAATTCTTGACTCACGTAGTTTTCTCTGTGCTCGCAAGTTTGGAGGAATTTGGGGATCATCATTAAACTTGAAATGATTGTAAATTGTAGCAAAAGAACACATTCCTATGTAGAACTCTTTTCCTGCCTGTGAACCTCTTACTGCTTCAAACGATATTGTGCCGCTCTCTTTGTCTACTTCCTGGAAGGCATATTTACCCAATACATGAGGTATAATGGAAGTGAGTTAAAAGTATTTGGAAGTGAGTTAACATTTAGTCCTAAATCATCTTTAATTCTTTAAGGATTTTCTCCAGATTAGAGCGAACATTCTTTGGACATGGATATTTTAGATCACCCTTTCTTGAAACTGCCTTTCTCTTTGTTTTGCCCTGAGCATGTAAGATATCTGCAATGTAGGAGTTTTTTACATGTCCATTATACTTTTTTTTGTAAAGATCTATAGCTTCCTTGTAAGTCACACAGAGATTCCACAATAACTGGTAAATAACTTTTGAATATAGAAGAGACTAAGTCACAATGAATGTGTGAGCAAATAAGCATGCATTTCATTTCTTTTAGATACTGTAGGACTACAGTTCATCTAAAATATGGATACCATCATTAATTAGATTCCAAAATTAAACGAGATAATCATGGAACCAATAAAGATAGATGGCGGATGGGGAGAGGGCGGTGGACAGATAATTCGAAGCGCAGTTACGTTATCTACAATCACAGGCAAGCCAGTAGAAATAGAAAATATCAGAAAAAACCGAAAGATTCCGGGTCTTAGACCACAACATTTGCTTGGAGTAAAAATTTTGTCAAAAATCTGCCAAGCTAGAGTAGAAGATCTTTATGTAAATTCAACTTCGTTAAAGTTTTTTCCATCGCAAGGACAGAATATGGATCTTCAAGAAGACATTGGTACTGCAGGTAGCATTTCACTTATTCTGCAGGTATTGATTCCTGCTGTCTCACTTATGAAAAACAGCTTGAAATTGTCAATTATTGGAGGAACAGATGTTCCTTTTAGTCCCACATCTGATTATACAAAACATATTTTTTCTGAGGCGCTCTCAAGAATTGGAATCAACTTTACCTCAGACATCAAAAGACGCGGATATTATCCAAAAGGAGGTGGACTAGTTGAAACTCAAATACAGCCTTGCAAGAACCCAATCTCAATATCACTTCTCAATAGAGATACAAAAGCTGCAAAACTTGTATGCGCTTATTCACAAATACCAAAGGTAGCAATAGAAAAAGAGGCGGATACTACAAAAAATATTCTTGCAAAGAATGGATTTGATTGCGATATAACAATCAAGGAAGAAAATGCACAAGACAAGGGATGTTCAATGTTGTTATTTGCATACGATTCAGGCTCTGTTACAGGCTTGGATGGCATTTACCAAAAAAGTTTGAACGGACTTGGAGAATCAGTTGCCAAAAGATTCATCGAATCAAACCTTGGTGTAGACCTTAATCTTTCTGACATGCTTGTAGTTCCATTATCTTTAATCAAAGAGACTTCTATATTTCGAGTAAAACAAATAACAAAACACTTGGAGACAAATCTTTTTGTTGCTTCAAAGATGACTGGCTGCAGATATGGGATAGGAAAGCTAGACGACGGCTTCGAAGTAAGAATCTCCGGAGTCTCAGACACCTGAGTGAAGCAGTGCTGCCATCAGCAGTATAACAACAGAAACTATCACTGTCAACCTTCCAAGCATGATAATCTTTGAGCGTAGTTTTTGTAAATGCTCACCTGAAAGACTCTGTGATTCTATCTTCTTTTCCACTTCGGTTCGAATCAATCTAACATGTATTGCAAATATGATTATCAATGCAATTACAAGAATTATCTTAACAAAAAGAACAATTCCATAATTGGTACCAAGTATCATCGATGGTTTTTCAATTATACC
>Ga0134125_10003103_pt1 | contig 19434 bp, 19 predicted proteins | sample KB31751_FD_96464 | JGI IMG/M metagenome (GOLD analysis project Ga0134125, IMG submission 96464) | Terrestrial soil microbial communities with excess Nitrogen fertilizer from Kellogg Biological Station, Michigan, USA - KB3-175-1 | ecosystem: Environmental > Terrestrial > Soil > Unclassified ... | reverse complement strand
GCAATCGATCAATTCCGGCGAGGCCGCGATATAACCGCCCATGACGCCAAAGGCCTTGGCGAGCGTGCCCTCGATGATGTCAACCCGATGCATCGCGCCGTCGCGTGCGGCGACGCCGGCGCCCCGTGGCCCATAAAGTCCGACGCCGTGCACTTCATCGAGATAGGTCAGTGCGCCATATCTCTCCGCCAGATCGCAGATCCCCGCGATGGGACCAAAATCGCCGTCCATCGAATAGACAGATTCGAATGCGATCAGCTTCGGCGCCTCGGGGTCGGCGCTCTTCAGCAACTCTTCAAGATGGGCAAGGTCATTGTGCCGGAAGAGACGCTTCTCCGTGCCGCCATGCCTGATGCCCTCGATCATCGACGCGTGGTTGAGCGCATCGGAAAAAACAATCAAACCCGGAAGCAGTTTGGCGAGCGTTGCGAGCGTTGCATCGTTGGAGACAAATCCCGAGGTGAAGAGAAGCGCCGCGCCCTTGCCATGGAGGTCGGCAAGCTCGGCTTCGAGTTCGACGTGATAATGGGTCGTCCCGGAGATGTTGCGGGTGCCGCCCGACCCCGCGCCCGTCGTCTCGATCGCCTCATGCATTGCGGCGAGGACCTTGGGGTGCTGGCCCATGCCGAGATAGTCATTGCTGCACCAAACGACGACCGGCCGTGGAACGCCTTGGGTAAAGAACGAGGCATGCGGGTAATCGCCACGTTCGCGCACAATGTCCGTGAACACGCGATACCTGCCCTCGCGCCTCAGACCGGAAAGGGCGTCGCGAAATCGGTTCAGGTACGGAAACGACATGATTACAATCTCTTGCGGCGGGTTCCTCACCCGACTGCCCAAGCTTCGCACCGCCACGGACAATACTCCAACCGCGGCGCGACCGCCTATGCCATTTGTCACACGGCATGGGGGCTGAGCGAATAGTTCAGCAAGGGCAAGAATTTACAAGCTGGCCGTCACCGCGCACCTCAGGAGGCGATGGCAACGGCGGCATTGACGGCCATCGCGATCAGGACCGTATTGAAGAAGAACGAAACGATCGAATGGCCAAGGACCGTCTTGCGCATCTGCGTGGTCTGTACGAGCGCGTCGGACACCTGCGCGGTCATGCCGACGACCAGGGCGAAATACATGAAATCCCACGGCCCCGGCTCGAGGCATTCGGGAAACTTCAAGGGCGGCACATAACCCTCCTCTTCGTCGTCGTTGTAGTAGAGGTGGGCATAGCGCAGGGCCGAAACGGTATGGAGCATGAACCAGCCGAGGGGCGCGCCCGCCAGCGCCAGCAAGACCGTCAGCGGGCTGTTCAGACTCTTGCCATGCAGCGTCTCGAACACCGCCAAAGACGCATATCCGATCGCTCCGATCGTGATCAGAGAGACGACGATACCGCCTTCGTCTTCGATATCTGCGCGCCGGCGTAGATCGCTGGCCTTCAGGCGGAACACCAGCCACCAGCTCATAACGAGGAACGAAAGAAAGAAGGCGTCCCCGCCAATCGCTTCGGGCAATGGCGAAGTCAGGTGGCGCGACGCAAAGAGCGAGGCGGCACCGATCAACAACGCCAGATAGAAGCGGCTATGGTGGTGAAGCTGGTTGGAAATGAAGGACGGCAGCGCAACCCCCTTTAAGGCGTTGCCGCTATTCGTACCTGAGTCGGTGCTGGATTAGAGGCGGAAACGAACCTGGTCGATCCAGAAGCGTTCCATGCGCTTCAGCGTCACATTCAATGAGTCGAGATCTTCCGACGTCACATTGCCGACTGCATGCAGCGAGCCCAGGTGCCGGTGAAACAATTCGCGCAACATGTCGCGAACGTCTTCGCCCTTCTTGGTCAGACGCACGAGAACCGAGCGACGATCCGCCTCGGAGCGCGCGTGGTGGATGTAACCGGACTCGACAAGCTTTTTGAGGTTGTAGGAAACGTTCGACCCGAGATAGTGGCCGCGTGTGCGCAACTCGCCGGCGGTCAGTTCCTGATCGCCGACATTGAACAGCAGGAGCGCCTGGACGCTGTTGATCTCGCGTTCGTCGCGCCGATCAAGTTCGTCCTTGATGACATCGAGAAGCTGGCGATGCAGCCGTTCGACGAGGTTGAGTGTTTCAAGATAGAATTTCGCTTCGACGCGTGCGCCTTCGAGTGCAGCCGTCTGCGGTTTGGCAAGTGCTGTCATCGTGTTACTCCCCACGCGTGGCCCAACGATCGTTATCAGGCTGAGCCTAGGGAGGATTTGTTAAAAGCCGGTAAAAATAGTCTTTAAGTGCGCGTTTACTGGCGCGCCAGCTCGCGCGCCACGATTACCCGCATGATTTCATTGGTTCCCTCCAAAATCTGGTGAACGCGGAGATCGCGCACGTGTCGCTCGGCGGGAAAATCCTTCAGATAACCGTAACCGCCGTGGAGCTGCAGTGCATCGTTGGCGATCTTAAATCCGGTGTCGGTCGCAAAACGTTTGGCCATCGCGCAGAGCATGGTGGCGCGGCCATCACGACGATCGAGCGCGGCGGCGGCATTGCGGATCATCAAGCGTGCCGCTTCCAACTCAGTCGCCATGTCGGCGAGTTTGAATTGCGTCGCCTGAAAGTCGGCGATGGCGCGACCAAACTGTTTTCGCTCCTTGGAATAAGCTATGGCCTCTTCGAGCGCGGCGCGCGCGGTCCCGATCGAGCACGCCCCGATGTTGATGCGACCGCCATCCAGACCGCTCATCGCAATGCGGAAGCCCTCGCCTTCTGCGCCGATGCGGTTGGCGGTCGGCACGCGACAATTGTCGAAGATCACCTGCGCCGTCGGCTGGCTGTTCCAGCCGAGCTTGCGCTCCTTTTTGCCGAATGACAGGCCCGGAGTGCCTTTTTCAACGACGAGACACGAGATGCCCTTGGGCCCCTCATTACCGGTCCGCACCATGCAGACATAAACATCAGAAACGCCGGCGCCGGAGATGAATGCCTTGCTCCCGTTCAGGATGTAATCCTCGCCGTCCTGCACGGCGCGTGTCTTGAGCGCCGCTGCGTCCGAACCTGACCCCGGCTCGGTGAGGCAATAGCTGGCGATCTTCTCCATCGTCGTCAATTTCGGAACGAAGCGCTTGCGTTGCGCGTCATTCCCAAAGCGATCGATCATCCACGACGCCATGTTGTGAATCGAGATGAAGGCCGCGGTCGAGGTGCAGCCCGCGGAAAGTTCTTCCATGATGATGGCGGCGTCGAGACGCGACATGTCGGAACCACCGACATCGCCCTTAACGTAGATGCCTGCAAACCCCAGCGCGGCAGCTTCACGCAATGTTTCTACCGGGAAGAATTCCCGTTCGTCCCATTCGGCCGCGAATGGCGCGAGCCGCTCGCGCGCGAAACGCCGCGCCGCGTCTTCGATGGCGCGCTGGTCTTCGTTGAGTTCGAAATCCATGGCAGGTGCCTCTATCCGGCCCGAGAATTGCGCGGTTCACCCGACACAGGCAATGGCCCGGCTTGCAAGCCGAACGCAGACTTGGCATGACAAATTGCCATGACGGACGCCAAGTTCCCTGCTCTGCGCATGCGCCGCCTGCGGCGCCACGATTGGACGCGGCGCCTGGTCGCCGAAGCGACACTCTCGCCCGCCGACTTCATCTGGCCGCTGTTCATTATCGATGGTCAGAACAAGCGTGAGCCCGTGCCGTCGATGCCCGGCGTCTCGCGGCTGTCGGTGGATATTGCGGTGGGCGCCGCAGAAGAAGCGGCAAAGCTCGGAATACCCGTCGTCGCCCTCTTTCCCTACACCGATCCGTCCCTGCGCACCGAGGATGGACGTGAGGCGACAAACGCCTCCAATCTGATTTGCCGCGCCGTTCGGGCGATCAAGAAAGCGGTGCCGCAAATCGGCATCCTCTGCGATGTCGCGCTCGATCCCTACACCAGCCACGGCCATGACGGACTTCTGATCGACGACGATGTCGCCAACGATGAAACGCTCGCGGTGCTGGTTCGCCAGGCGCTCGTTCAGGCGGAAGCCGGCTGCGATATCATTGCCCCGTCGGATATGATGGACGGTCGCGTCGGCGCGATCCGCACTGCGCTGGAAGAAGGCGGCTTCAAGAACACGTTGATCATGTCGTATGCGGCAAAGTATGCCTCGGCGTTCTACGGCCCGTTCCGCGACGCGGTTGGTTCGTCCAAGACGTTGAAGGGCGACAAGCGCACCTATCAGATGGACTCCGCCAATGGCGACGAGGCACTGCGCGAAGTCGCGCTCGACCTGGCCGAAGGCGCGGACATGGTGATGGTCAAGCCCGGCATGCCGTACCTGGATCTCGTGCATCGGGTGAGGACGAAATTCGGCGTCCCGACCTTCGCCTATCAGGTCTCGGGCGAGTATTCGATGCTCCAAGCTGCCTCTGAGCGCGGCTGGCTGGAACGAGACCGCGTCATGCTGGAAAGCCTGATCGCCTTCAAGCGCGCGGGCGCGAGCGGGATTCTCACTTATTTCGCACGCGATGCGGCCAAATTGCTGCGGCAGGCTTAAGGCGCTTCAATCTCTTCGCGTCGAGAAAAGACTGCGCAGGATGATCTCAGCCCGCGACGGCAAGACGTCCAGGCCCGACTTGCGCTGTCCAAGATCGACGACATTGCGCAAGATCAGCATGGCGAGACCATGGACCGCCGCCCAAACGGCGAGACCCAGCGCAGAGTCGTGCAGGGCGGTTCCGATTTCGCTGCCGACGGCATCGGCCATCTCGCCGAGCTTTGGGAAGGAATCGCGGTTCGGCAACTGTGGACCGAACATCAGGCTGGCGAGCGCCGGCCGGCGCGCCACAAATCGCATATAGGCGGCACCGATCTTCGCAATCCTGTCCGACTCGACATCGGGCGAGTTGACGACGGAACCGATCTCCTCGCGCAGTTCGGCAAATCCCTCCGTGGCGAGTTCGGCGAGCAGGGCCTCGTGGTTGGGAAAGTGCCTGTACGGGGCGGCGTGACTGACGCCCGCCTTGCGCGCAACGGCGCGAAGGCTCAACTCGGCCAGCGATTCTTCTTCCAAGATGGTGCGCGCGGCATCCAGCAACGCATTGCGCAGATCGCCATGATGATAGGAGCGCGCGCGCCCAGCCTCAGTCGTACCGTCCGATCGGTCCATTACTTGCCCTTCTTGAAGGCTTCCTGCCGCGCAAACAAACTCGACGTATCCCAGCGCTTGCCGCCCATCTTTTCGACTTCGGCGTAGAACTGGTCAACTAACGATGTCACAGGCAACGAGGTTCCATTGCGTGCGGCTTCCTGCAGGCAGATGGCCAAATCCTTTCGCATCCATTCGACGGCAAAGCCGTGCTGGAACGCGCCGGCGAGCATCGTCTTGTGCCGGTTTTCCATCTGCCAGGACTGAGCGGCGCCCTTCGAAATCACTTCAACGACCGCGAGGGGATCAAGTCCTGCCGCGCGTGCAAAGCTCAGCCCTTCGCTCAGTGCCTGTACAAGACCGGCAATGCAAATCTGATTGACCATCTTGGTGAGCTGACCCGCGCCGGCTTCGCCCATCAGGCGGCATTGCCGCGCATAGGTCGAGATCACAGGCTCCGCCTTCGCGTATGCCATCGCCGTTCCGCCGCACATGATCGTAAGCTGGCCGTTCTTGGCGCCCTGCTCGCCGCCCGAGACGGGTGCGTCGACGAAATGCATGCCGCGCTGATGCGCAGCTTCCGCCAGTTCGCGGGCAAGCCCTGCGGAGGCGGTCGTATGGTCGATGAAAACCGCGTCCCGCTTCATGGTGATAAAGGCGCCATGACGGCCGAGGGCGATTTCGCGCACATCGTCATCGCGACCAACGCAACTCAGGACGACATCGGCGTTTGCCGCGGCCTCGGCGGGCGACGGCGCCGAACTGCCGCCATACTCCTTGACCCAGGCTTCCGCCTTCTGCCGCGTTCGATTGAAAACCGTGACGTCAAATCCGGCACGTCTGAGATGGCCCGCCATCGGATAACCCATGACGCCCAGACCAAGGAAACTGACGCGCATTACTCCATGGCCTCCACCTGGGCGGGTTGTTGCGCGGAAAAGTTCGGTTTTCGCATGAGCCAGATGATCAGGAACGCCGGCAAACTGACATAGGTCATGAACAAAAAGTCATTCGAGTAGGCAACGACCTGCGCGCGCAACTCCATCAAGCCATTGAGGTTGGCCAGACCGAACGGAATTTGCGGATTCATCATCATGGCCGGCGCGTTGACGCCGAGCGCACGATTGAATCCGGACGCGTAGCCCGAAAGTTGTGAGTGCATGATCTGCACACTGTTGGCAAGCACCGTTGTTGTGACCGAGACGCCGATGGCGCTGCCGATATTGCGCGTCAAGTTCATCAAGGCCGAACCGTCCGTTCGGAAATAAGGCGCAAGGGTCGCGAACGCGGTCAGGTTCAACGGCACGAAGACGAAGCCCATGCCGATCCCCTGCAGGAACGTCACGACGATCAATGTCGTGCTGTTGATCTGCGGCGTCCAGCCCGACATGTCCCACATCGACCACAGCAGAAGCGTTATCCCGCACGTCATCAGGATGCGCGGGTCGATCTTCATGGCAAGCCTACCGGCGAACATCATCGCGAACATGGTGCCGAAACCGCGAGGTGCCATCAGCATGCCGGTGTCGAACACCGAATAGCCCGCGAGATTTTGTAGATAAGGCGGAAGCAATGCGGAACTGGCCAGGAGAATCGCGCCGACCACGAACATGAGGAAGAGCGCTGAAAGAAAATTCCGATCCCTGAAGATCTTGGGCGGGATGAACGGCGTCTTGGCCGTTATCATATGCACGATGAAGAGATAGGTCCCGACGCACGCGATCAGGCATTCGAGGATGATTTCCGTCGAGCCGAACCAGCCCTTGTCGGTGCCGCGGTCCAGCATCAGTTGCAACGCCCCCAGGCCGACGGCGAGCGCGCCGAAACCGAACCAGTCGAAGCGCAGCGAGGAATCCCTCGGACTGTCCTTGAAGAACAGCCAGATGCCCGCGACCGATGCGATGCCGAACGGAACGTTGACATAGAAGACCCAGCGCCAATTGTACGCATCGGTGAGATAGCCGCCGAGGGTCGGACCAAGGATCGGGCCGAGCATCACGCCCATGCCCCAGATCGCCATGATGTTGCCGCGCTTCTGCGGCGGGTATAGGTCGAGCATCACGGCCTGAGACAGCGGCGACAGCGCCGCTCCGAAACAGCCTTGCAGCAAGCGGAACAGGATCATCTGATCCAGCGACTGGGCAGCCCCGCACATCATCGAAGTGATGGTGAAGCCGCTCAGCGAAATGAGGAAGAAATTGCGCTTTCCGAAACGCGAGGCGATCCAGCCGACAGGGGCGGTGAAGATCGCCGCCGCCACGATGTAGGACGTCAGAACCCAGGTGATTTGATCGCGCGATGCCGAAAGACTGCCCTGCATATAAGGCAAGGCCACGTTCGCAATCGTCGAATCGAGTGCCTGCATAAGCACGCCGGCCATGGAGGAGACCAGCACGATCCACAGCTCGACTTTGCTTTCATAGGACTCTGCGGAGTGGCCGGCGGCTTGCACCCTCATGTTCAGTGTCTCTCGAACGGTTAAAGGCCGTGCAGCATCCTGTACCAGCGCCGGTGACCGGTATCGATCGAGATCACCGTGCTCATGCCTGCGCGCAGCGGAACGTTGCAGCTGCTGTCGCCGATCTTGATGCGGACCGGAATGCGTTGCACGACCTTGACCCAGTTGCCGCTGGAGTTTTCGGACGGCAATGCCGAGAATGTCGAATCGCTGCCCGCGCTGATGGCGTCGACGTGACCGCTCCAGGTGCATCCCGGATAGGTGTCGACGGTGATCTCGACCGGATTTCCGTTGCGGACATAAGTCAGTTCCGTCTCTTTCAAATTGGCATCGATCCAGATGTTCTTGGTGGCGACAAGACCGACGGCGCTGGTCGTGCTGAAGGCCGACATGGCCGAGATGACGAGCGTTCCCGGCTGCAGCGAATCGACCGCTGTGACGATGCCGTCGAAGGGCGCGCGAACGACCGCATGGTCGAGTTGGCGCTGCGCCTCATCGACGGTCGCGCGGGCCTTTTGGTACGCAGGTGCCTGCGTGTCGGGCAAATCGGGATTGCCATTCAACTGTGCCAGTGTCTGGCGCGCTTGTTGTTGCAGCGAAACCAGTGTGGCTTGCGCACTCTGCAACGTGCCGCGCGCCTGATCGAGCTGCGATGGCGCAATCGCATTCTGGCGGACCAACGTGTCGTAGCGGCGATAGGTTATGGCGGCCAGATTGACTTGCGCCTGCTGCGCGCCGATCTGGCCGAGAATGGCGCGGTATTGCGCTTTCGTCCCCTCGACGTCGAGCGCGCTTTGCGCAAGCGCCGCCTTCGCGTTCGCCAGTGCGATCGCAAAAGGTTCAGGATCCAGTCGGAAGAGAATGTCTCCAGCCCGCACGCTCTGGCCTTCGTGCACGTCGACCTCCTGCACGAGACCCGAAACGTCCGTCGAGACCATGAGCTTCGCGGCATGGACATAGGCGTCGTCCGACGAGACATAGCGCCCGCCCGTAAGCCAGAAGAGCAGCGCCAACGAGCCGATGAGCGCAAGTCCCCAGACCATTCCAATGCGCCGCAGCCGTGCTTTGTCGGCCCAAACGGTGCCGGCCCACTCACGCGCACGCGCGCCGAGCCCTGGCGAGACATAAGCGACTGTGTCGGATCTCACGGACATGAATGAATTACTCCCCGGCGGCGGCCAGCTTGACGCCGGTCAGCGCTTCGTTTGCGAGATTTTCCTTGAGCACCAGCAGGGCATCGATGAGCGTGTTGCGGGTTTTCTCGTCCAGTCCTGCGGTGATGCGTGCATTCATGGACTCGCGCGCATCAGTGATGGTTTCGAGAATGGGCTTGGCTGCCGGCAAGAGGTGAAGACGTCTGATGCGGCGGTCGGCCGGGTCGGCGCGTCGTTCAACCAACCCACGTGCCTCAAGCCTGTCTATCAGGCGAGCGACGGTGATGGGCTCGACTTCGCAAACAGCCGCCATCTCGTTCTGCGACATGCCAGGCTGGCGATCGAGACGCGAAAGGATGACCCATTGCGCACGCGTCATCGCGTGCGTCGCACGCGCTTTTTGGTCGAACTTCGTACGCAGCGTGCGCGCCACGTCGTGCAGGATGATCAGAAGATCGCGGTCAAAGGACTGCATAAGCCGTCTCCTTAAGCCCTGATAATATAAGGCGGCTTATTATATGCCACAAGATGTTAAGCAGCGTTTAATACTGCATGGCAGATGCGACTGATTCGCAGGATTACGCCCGAATTCGGCGACGCAGACCAGGTTTTCCGCGCGTGGCGGACCTCAGCCGGCTGCTCAGGGCCTCGGCGGCAGGGCCTCCAGCACGACGCGCGGCGCCTTCCATGGCGCGATAGCGAGCCACGACAAAGCGTCCCAGACGCGTAAGTCGCGCGCCACCCCCGGATTTGCCGCCGGTCGCGGTTTCCACCAACGGCTCGCCGAATGCCTCCTTGAGCGCTTTGAGAAGAAGCCACGCCTTGCGGTAGCTCATCTTCATGCCGGCAGCTGCACGGCGGATCGAGCCGGTCTCGGCGACCAGCTCGAGCAGCCTCACCTTGCCGGGTCCCAGAGCAGAACCGTCGTCGAAATCGATTCGAATCGTCAGGCGCGGCATCGCTCAACGCTGTCGCGTCTCGCCCGAAAATGAAACGGGGGCGAAGCAGATTTCGCCCCCGTTTTTGATGTCGCTTCGGGAAACCTACATTCCAGAACCCTGTATTTGTTTCCAGCTTGCCTGGATCGCTTGCACTGCATTGGCTGGCATCGGGACGTAGACCAAACTCTTGGCCATGTCGCCGCCATTGGCATAAGCCCATTTGAAGAATTTCAGCGTCGCGGCCGAAGCGGCAGGATCGCTCGGCTGCTTGTACATGATGATATAGGTCGTAGCGGTGATGGGCCACGAATCCGCGCCTGGCTCGTCGACCAGGATGACATAGAAATTGTTCTGCGCTGCTGTGCTCCAGTCGGCGTGCGCAGCGGCCGCGCCGAACGACGCCAGCGTCGGCTCGACCGTCTTGCCATCCTTGTTGACCATTTTGGCGTATTTCAGATGGTTCTGCAGGGCGTAGGCGTATTCGACATAACCGATGGCACCGGACGTCTGTGCCACGTTGCCGGCAACGCCTTCATTGCCCTTGGCGCCGATCCCCGTCGGCCAATCGACCGAAGTCGCAGCGCCGACGTTGCTCTTCCAGTCACTGCTCACGCGCGAGAGGAATGTCGCGAACACGAAGGTCGTGCCCGATCCGTCCGAGCGATGTACGACGGCGATCGCCTGGTCGGGAAGATTGAGGCTCGGGTTGAGCTTCTTGATGGCCGGATCGTTCCAGCGCGAAATGTGACCGAGATAAATGTTGGCCAGCGTCGGTCCATCCAACACGAGCTGACCGGCCCCAACGCCGGCGACATTGTAGACAGCGACTTCGCCGCCGATCACGGTCGGAAACTGCACCATGCCGCTGGCATTGAGCTGCCCCGCAACCAAAGGCATGTCGGACGCCCCGAACGTCACGGTCTTCGCCTTGATTTGCGCGATCCCGCCGCCCGAGCCGATCGACTGATAATTGAGGCCCACACCGCTGACGCCCTTATAAGCCGCTGCCCATTTGGCGTAGATCGGATAGGGAAACGTCGCGCCCGCGCCGGATATATCCGCCGCAAGAGCGCTCGTGACAACCGCTGCCGACGCCAGGCCGGCAACCGCGGCGGTCACATTTCTCAAGAACTTTTTCATCTTCAATCCTCTGTCTTGCGTCGCGCCCTCGAGGCAAGCGACGAATGGCTCACATGCTCACATCTGGAATTGGACGCGCGCGCCGAGCACGTTGAAATCCTGACCGATCTGGTTAGCAGGAACAGTCGGATCCGCGCCAGGCGCGGACAATTTCTTCACGTTGACGATGTTGTCGTCGATCATGATGCGGACGTTCTGATTCAGATACCAGTTCAGCGCTATCGCAACAATTCGTTCCTCGCCGCCGGCAATGCCTGCCTGCGCGATCGCGGTGCCGGCAAAATTGTCGTGCCAGTTGAGATTGGTGTCGCTGTAGCGAACCGCGATTTCCCACGCGCCCCACGAATTACCGCTGAAGGAGAACGGACTGGCCACACGTGGCGCATTGAACGCACCATATTCGTTGTTGGTGGCGCTCGGCGAATACTGATGCGGCTCGCCGGTCAAAACCCAACTCCCTTCGACGTACCAGCCGAAGAAATTGGGATGATCCGCGGCCTTAAGGCCAGACGCCATGCGATCGGCGGTGAAGTTCATGTATTCCGCGCCGAGATAGAAGTTCTCGATGTTTCCAGCCGCATCGAAGCCATAATAGTCGCCGGTGCGCGCATTGATCGTGCCGGTGTCGATGAGACGCGTGCCGTCGACGCGGATTTCCGGACGCTCGCGGAAGCGCAGTCCCAGCACGCCGTTTGGATTGGCCGTGTTGTTGCCGCCGGAGTCCAGCACTCCACCGCCGCTGCCGCCGATCTGGATGTTGGAGACGCCATCGGACCATACGCGATACGCGATGCGGCCGAATGCCTGCGTGGCCTCGTCGCCGAAGTTGCCGTGGCCGGCCGTCGACCCGGTCTTGCCGCCAGTGTATGCGCCGCTGATCACCAGATTGTCGCCGGGCAGGAAAACGTCCAACTTCTGAAACGTCGCTTCGATCCCGCGCCGCGAGTCGCCGCCGCCAAAACTGTCGGCCGCGATATTCTCGATCTCGGAACGCTCGAGGAAGATCAGCTGGCCTGACGACGTCGAACCGTCGAGAGTCTGGATCGGCTCGATGATGCCGACATTGATACGGAAGTTCGGAATGCCGTTGTATTGCACGCGGGCGATATTGACCAACGGATCGCCTTCGCCGCCTGCGGGCACGCCCGCCGCGCCGGCGCTGCCGCCGTCGGAGCCACCGCCGTTCAAGCGGAATTCATACCAGAAGTCATTGAACGCCTTGCCCTCGATACCGAAATAGGCGCGGCGAACGACCGTGCCCGAACTCAGATCCTTGAACTGGGCGAAGTTCGTCGGACTGATCGGAGAATCCTGCATGAACACCGCGGAGTCGAACTGGAACCGCGCGCGGAACGATAGTGTGAAGCGGCCATCGCCGCTCCTGACTGTCGGACGACTGTTATCGAAGGTCCAACTCGTGTCGTTGAAGTTCTGCTCCAGCGCCGACAGCCGATTGTGATCCGCGCCGCGGGCATCGTGTTCGGCGGCCAGTTCGGCGTCGAGTGCGGAAAGTCGATCGGCGAGTTCCTGATTGGTCGGACCCGGCTGTGCGGCAGGCGCCGGCGCCGTCTGGGACGCGGCAGGCGCGGGTGCAGCGGCGCGATGCTTTGTCTTGGCAAGGCCGGCATCGCTCGATGCGACCAAAGCGACGGCCGCAACACCGGCCATCAATATTGTTTTCCCCTGCATTGAACCCCTCTCTCAAATGTCCAGGGCAATGGCCTGCGGCATGCGCCGCGCCCTTCCGCCCGCTGCATCGTTTGCAGTGACGAGAGACAGGGAGATGACGGTTGGGTGAAGCTAATGTGACAGCGCGTTTGGCGAACAGATTCAGGAGGCTTGCGCCAGCGATCCGTATCTGCCGCGGAAGTAGACGAGCGGTTCGCCTTCGCCCTGACGGGAAAAGCGAAGCACGCGCCCGATCAGAATCGCATGGTCGCCAGCATCGTGCACCGCGTCGGCTTCACATTCGAAGACTGCCAGCGCATCGGCGAGCGACGGTGGACCAAGAGTGGTCTTGCAGAGGCCGATGCCGTCCAGGTTGTGGCTGCCTTGTTTCGCCAGACGGGAGGAAACGTCCTGATGCTCGGTGCCCAGGATGCTCACCGTGTAGCTGCGAGCCTTGGTGAAGGCATGGTAGCGATCCGACTTCTTGTCGAGACACCACAACACCAAGGGCGGGTCGAGCGATACCGAGGTGAAGGAATTGACCGTGATGCCCATGTGATGTTCGGCGCTCGCCGATGTCGTGATGACGGCGACGCCGGTTGGAAAGGAGCCGAGCGCCTGGCGGAAAGCGCGAACATCGAAGGTCATATCGTTTCCCACCCGGTTAACTTGGGCCAGTACAAGTTAGGCGAGCACCTGAGCGACGGAAAGTCCAACCGAGTCGCCTTTTTCCGTCCGCAGGGGTCGCGGAAGCCGACGGGCGAGCTCAGCGACAAGGCGGAGCGGCCGGACGACCCGCCGCGCTCCGGTCATAAACTGTAATCCATGATTTTCGGTCTTCGGGCTGGCGTCAGCGACCCCTCCTTTGACATAGTAACGACGAAGGGTCGTCGGACAGAGCCGTGACAGAGCAGAACACGACGCGCATACCCCAGTTCTTTCTCACGCCCGGTGGGCCCTGCCCTTACCTGCCGGGGAAAACCGAGCGGAAGGTCTTTGCGCGGCTGACGGGAAACTACGCCCAGCCCCTGAGCGAAGCGCTGACACACTCCGGATTTCGCCGCAGCCAGTCCATCGCCTATCGCCCGGCCTGCGAAGGCTGCACGGCGTGCGTCTCCGTCCGCATCCTGGCCTGCGAATTTTCGATGTCGCGCAATCAGAAGCGACTGATGCGGCGCAATGCCGATCTCGTGCGAAGCGAGGTCGTGGCGGAGGCGACACGCGAACAATTTGCGCTGCTTCGAACCTACCTCGACTCGCGGCATGCGGGCGGGGGGATGTCGGATATGGGATTGTTCGACTATGTCGCGATGGTCGAGGAAACGCCGGTCGATACCCAGATCATCGAATATCGCCGCCCGGGTCAGAAGGGAAAACCCGGCGACTTGATCGGATGTGCGCTCACCGACCTGCTGCGGGACGGATTGTCGATGGTCTACAGCTTCTTCCATCCCGGTGAAGACGAACGCAGCCTCGGCACGTACATGATCCTCGATCACATCCGCGAGGCACGCAGCCGCGAATTGCCGCACGTCTATCTCGGTTACTGGGTCGATGGCAGCGAGAAGATGGCCTACAAGACGCGCTTTCGTCCTATGCAGGCGCTCGGCCGCGAAGGTTGGCAGCGAATCTAGTCGACTCGCGACAGAGCGCGGTACATCTCCAACTCGTCATAGTATTTGCCGTCAACCAGCAGGTTGCGCGGAAACCGCCCGATCAGTCGAAAGCCGTGTCGCTCGTAGAGTCGAATGGCACGCGTGTTCGAAGCTTCCACGGACAGCGTTGCCTGCTCGCAGCTTTTTGCCGCTTCGGCCAGGACGGCCTCCAGCAACGCACCAGCCATGCCGCTGCCGCGCGCGCTCTCGCGCACATACATCGAGCCGACCCGCGCCGTATGCCTGATCTTGCGTGACTGTTCGAACCAGAAGGACGCCATTCCGACGAGCGAGCCCTCGATCTTGCCGCCGAACCACCGACCGCTGCGCAAACGTTCGCGCCACGTTTCGATCGTCAGTTTGGCTTCGATATCGGGGTCGGCCGAAAACGCCGTCGGGTGCGCGAGCAGTGCTTCGCGCCTGAGTGCGCGAAGCTCCTCGGCATCCTCGACGTTGAGGCGCGCGACGCTCAAGCGCCGCCCGATCCGCCGAAACGCAACTGCCACTCCGCAATCTGTTCGTCGGTGATCTTGGCGAAGAGAACGTCCGGCGGGTTGATGCTCTGGCCGGCTTCGAGTTGCGCGAGGAACTCCGCTGCCGGCTCGTCCGGCCAGGGAATGATTTCGGGCGCCTCTTGGATGGCGTGATGAATGGCGCGCGCGGCTGTCGGCATCACAGGCCAGGCGAGATGCCCGAACAGATGCACGAGGTTCAAGCCCATGCGGATGCCGACGGCGGCCTTCGCGCGGTCTGTCTTGAAGTGCGTCCAGGGTGCGGCGCGCGTGATGTATTCGTTCGCGGCGACCCAGATGGCGCGCAGCTCGCTGAGCGCCTTGCGAAACTCCACCGCTTCGAGATGCTCCGTGTACTGCGCAATGCGCCGGTCGAGTTCTTGGGCGAGTGCCGTCTCGTCGTCGCCATATGTCCCTTCCGCCGGCACCTTGCCGTCGAAGCGGGCAACGCAGAATTTCGTCACGCGATTGACGAAGTTGCCCAACACATCGGCCTGATCCTTGTTGATGACGCCGGCGAACTGTTCCCAGGTGAAGTTGCTGTCGGAACTCTCCGGCGAATGGGCCATGAGGTAGTAGCGCCAATAGTCGGCCGGAAGGATTTCGAGTGCCGAATCCATGAAGATCCCGCGCTTGCCGGAGGTCGAAAATTTTCCGCCGTCATAGAGGATGTAGTTCGAGCCCTTGAGCTTGTCGACGAGCTTCCACGGTTCGCGGGTACCCATGATCATGGCCGGGAAGATGATCGTGTGAAACGGGACGTTGTCCTTGCCCATGAACTCGAAATAGGTGACGTCCTTCGCCGCATCGCCATACCACCAGTCGCGCCAGGCGCTGTCGCCGAGATTGTTCTTGTCGGCCCACTCCTTCGTCGCGGAGATGTATTCGATCGGCGCATCGAACCAGACGTAGAAGACTTTTCCCTTGAGTTGCCCGCCGGCGATGTCCTCGGGAACGGGAAAGCCCCACTCCAGATCGCGCGTGATGCCGCGATCCTGGAGCCCCTCGTCCAGCCACTTGTTGGCGATCGAGGTGACGATCAGCGGCCAATCATCCTTGTGGCTTGCGATCCAGGCGCGAAGTTCGCCGACGAAGGTCGACTGTTTGAGGAACAGGTGCCGGCTGTCCCGGATCTCGATGTCTTTCGCGCCTGAAACGGCGGAACGCGGATCGATCAGATCGATCGGATCGAGCACGCGCGTGCAGTTCTCGCACTGATCGCCCCGGGCCCGGTCGTAGCCGCAGTGCGGACATGTCCCGATGACGTAGCGATCGGGCAGGAAGCGCCGATCCGTCGCGGAATAGGCCTGCTTCGTTGTGCGCACATCCAAAAGACCGTTCTTCCACAGCGACCGTGCGAAGTGTTCCGTCAGCATCCGGTTTTGCGGCGACGACGAACGCCCGAAATGATCCCAGGAGAGTCCGAAGCGGTCGCCGAGGTTTTTCTGCACCGCGTGCCATTGGTCGCAATATTGCCTGACGGGGACGCCGTCTTCGGCAGCGGCCAACTCGATCGGCGCGCCATGCTCGTCGGTCGCGCAAATCGCCATCGTCTCGTAGCCGCGCGCCCGGCAGAAGCGCGCAAAGACGTCGGCGGGCAACATCGAGCCGACCAGATTGCCCAGATGTTTGACGCCGTTGACGCTTTGCGTGGCACTTGTGATCAGGACGCGTTTCATACCGTTTTGACTGCTCTTTGCGGATCCTCGGAGATTAACTTCCCACGCGAATCCGTCCACCCTTAAGCATCTTGGGGCAGCATTGCAAAAGGCCCTGCAGGCGGAACGGACATGACAGACGCGCCAAGGCGTCAGCGCCATTTCGAGGCCAACTTTCAAAACAATTTGATCGCCGGCCTTCTGACAGTCACGCCTCTCATCGTCGTCTGGCTGGTGTTCGACTTTTTCCTGACGACTTTGTCGAATTGGGGCCATCCGCTGGCGGTGGAGTTGACGCTCTTTCTCGATTCGCATTTTCCGGCGCTGCGACCCTTCCTCGACAACGACGCCGTGCGCTATGCGATCGGCATCGTCGTCGCGCTCTTGGCGCTCTATTCGATCGGCGCGATCGCGAGCCGCGTCATAGGCCAGCAGTTGATCTTGCTGCTCGAGAGTCTGATCGCGGGTGCCGGGCGTGCAGCTCGTCTATTCCGCGGCGAAAAAACTGGTCGATGTCCTGCGCCAGAAGCCGGGCCAACAGACCCAGCGCGTCGTGTTGCTCGATTTTCCGAGCGAGGGATTGAAAGCGATCGGCTTCGTGATGCGGACATTTCCCGATGCGACGACGGGCGAAGACCTCGCGGCGGTGTATGTGCCGACCGCGCCAAATCCGACATCGGGCTATCTTCAGATCGTGCCGCTCTCCCGGCTCACGCCGACCGACATCCAGGGCGACCAGGCGATGACGATGATCTTGTCGGGCGGCGCCGTGACGCCCGATCACATCTCCCTTTCGCGCAAGGTGTAGCCGGTTGCGCGCCTGCGCCCGGCGGCGTATTTCACGCCCTGCGCCGGCTTAGCTCAGTTGGTAGAGCACCTGATTTGTAATCAGGGGGTCACAGGTTCGAGTCCTGTAGCCGGCACCATTGAAGGCGTGAGTTAGCAAACCATGATCAGAGAAGAAGATGTTCTGGCCGCGCTCGACAAACCCCGCGCGGTCTACGCGCTGCAGCAGCGGCTCGATCCCAGCAACAAGAGCACGGACGCCTTGCAGGATCTCTTGATGCGCATGCGAACGGCGGGAACGGTGAAATTCGACATCAAGACGGGCAAGTGGCGCAAGGCCTGACGTCCCTAGATTCAAGTACTCGCGCAAAACCTCAAAATTCAAGTAGTTGAGACCTACGAAAGGGTCATCATCTGGACGTCGCCGTTCAGCTATAGGTTCGTTCTCGGGCCGCAGGATTTCATTCACCAGTACGAGCCCTGTGACCGGCCTGGCGATTTTCGAGCTGCCACGCTCCAATCCGTGCAATTGTGGCGGCCATTTCCGTTGTGCGCTTTAACCCTCCATCAAGCACGTACTCCTATCGTTGCGCGATGCCCGCCCTCACCGCCTTCGACGACTACAACCGCCGTGCCGAGCGCGACCATTGGCCGAGCCGCCTCGACGCGTCGCTCGCGTTCGAGGCGCCGCTGTTGCGCGACGCGCTCGCGGCCTGGCGCGCTGCCGCAGACGGTCGCGCCCTGCCGCTCCGCACCGACATGACGCCGCGCCGCATGATGCGCTTCCTGGCGCATGTCGCGGTGCTCGACATCGTGCGCGAGAACGGCCGCGCGCGGTTCCGCATCCGCGTCACCGGCACCGCGCTCGAACGCTCCTTCGGCGGCATGACCGGCACATTCCTGGACGAGAGCCTGACCGAACCATTCCGCTCGCGCTGGGAGGCGGCGCTCAGCGTGCCGCTTCTCGCGCAATGCGCGTCGCGCTCGATCGGCCGCGTCGAATTCCGCGACCAGACCTATCTCGTGGCCGAGACCTTCTATGGCCCGATGGGGGCCGATATCGCCTCTCCGGATTCGATGCTCGTCGTTGTCCACACCGAGACGACCCAGCCGCCGACCACGACTGTGTTCCGTACGTTGCAAACGACTGGCGCGAATTGACTGGGCGAGCGAGCCCAAGCGCGCTTCAAAGACTTTCGGAGATGGGCGGCTTGAGCCTGGCTCGCTGCGCTGACGCGCGGCTGCGAACCTAACGCGAGGCCATACAGGTCTGGGCGCAACCTCGCGTGCACCCTTGCGGCGTCGATGCTGCATTCCCGCTCGCAGAGGAGCGGAGAGCAGCATCGTGCGCCGGCTGAGACCGGGGCGATGGAAGCGCAGGTGCGCGTGGTTGGCCGTAAGGGTCTTCCGTCCAGCTGCCATGGCATTCGATCAGGGGCGGATGGCGTTCGCGCTGCCCGCCCTTTTTTATAGGCCGGGCGGAGGCTCAGATCTTCGCAGGCAGATTGGCAGCCGGCACGAACGGCTGCGGACGGAACGCGTCAGCGGCACGCTGGGCCGCGGCAAGATCGTCGGCCGAAAGCTGTGTGCGCAGCGCTTCGATCCGGAGCTTCGACTCCGCGTCGCCCTGGGCGCCAGCGATGGCATACCACTTGTACGCATCGACCAGGCTTTGCGGAACGCCGTCGCCGCGCTCATAGAGAACGGCGAGATTGAACTGAGAATCGACATAACCGAGGTTCGCGGCGCGCGAGAACCAGCGCACGGCTTCAGACTGACTCGTCACACCGCCGAGTCCTTCGGCATAGGCGATGGCAAGATCGTGCATGGCCTTGCGGTTTCCCTGCAGAGCGGCAGCTTCGTACCAGTGCATGGCCTGGACGGAATCGGCTTTGGTGCCGATGCCTCTCTGATAGAGCGAACCAAGCTCGTATTGCGCAAGGGCATTGCCCTTTTTGGCGGCACGGAACATCCACTGTATGCCCGCCGCCGGATCGTAGCGCGGGCCGTGATTGTCGATGTACAGATTTGCGATCGCAAGCTGAGCGTTGGCGTTTCCGGCATTCGCCAGTTTCGTCAGGCGGTCAAGCGGCGTGAGAGACGCCGCCGTAACGTGAACGGATTGCGGCGTCGGTTGCGCGGTTTGACGCAGCGCGTCGCGCCGGCCATCCCGCACGCCCTGGCTGAACGCGATGCCGGCCGCGACGACGAACACTGCGAGCCCGATCAGTCCGGCGATCACATACGCGATTCTGATGCTGAAGCGCGGCGAACTTGCTTTTGCTGTCTCCGGCTCCGCCTTGGCAGCGGCCGCGGCGATGGCCGACGCACGTGCCGCGTCGAGAAAGGACCTTTGTTCGGGTT
>Ga0134125_10003101_pt1 | contig 19438 bp, 19 predicted proteins | sample KB31751_FD_96464 | JGI IMG/M metagenome (GOLD analysis project Ga0134125, IMG submission 96464) | Terrestrial soil microbial communities with excess Nitrogen fertilizer from Kellogg Biological Station, Michigan, USA - KB3-175-1 | ecosystem: Environmental > Terrestrial > Soil > Unclassified ... | reverse complement strand
TAATAGCCTCTCCGACATATGCTGTATAGACACAGTACACTCTCTCGCTAGGCAGCGATTTTTTAATCGATACAAAATCCGATACATAAGTCGTCCCCCCCGGAACGACGATCCGCAGCCTGTACTGCGCGGCTGAGTTGAGCGGAAGCGTGTCGCCACCATAAAATCCGCCGCCCGTCTCCGATAGCGGGTAATGGCTGCTGTCGGTGCCTTCCACCTGTAAGGTTGCCCCGGTCACGACCGGGATCGCAGCGTCCGACTGCAGCCCGAAGCTGCGGGTCAGCCGGTATTGGGTGCCCGCATTCCCTGAAATAAAACCCTCCACCACGAGGTAGCCCGTCGGCGGTGACTTGTACGGGCTGACATAGGTCTCCACGCATTGCCAGCAGCCGCAGGCCAGCGCCAGCAGGAGCCACACGGACAATTGTTGATATGGTTGGCGTCGGGTGCGCATCTCAAAATGGCCAAAAGGCCGGTTTGACGGTCGTGCCGCCGCCCGACGCCGTGCAATCGACACATCCCGCATTGTTGGAATAGAACCCGAAAAGCGGGTGAGCCGGTCCGAAATTCTGATACAACGGCACCAGCCCGAACCCGCCATAATAAAGTGCAAAGGAATCCGGATCGTTGGCCACTATCTTATCCGGATCGGCGCATTGAAAGACATATGTCCAATCCTTCACCTGGTCCCGGCTTATAAAGATCCGTTCTTCCTGCATCGTGCCGGCGGATATGAATCCGATCACCTCTTCTCCGGGATGGGATAAAGAATGAATATTGCCTGTCAGCTGCGTCGGCTGTGCGTCAAATACGGAACCCAGATTTTCGGTGCTGCGCTGCATCAGGGAAAGAAAATTGTACGCACTGTCGGTCAGGGAATACTGCTGGACATCGATACTGTATTCGACGGATAAGGGCTGGGTATTTGCCGGGATCTGGACCAGGGGGAATTCATAGATGACGTCTCCGGCCAGTTTTGCAGAACTGCCTACCACGATCCTCGTGGGCGGCACGTCTTTCCAGCAGGTGAAATTTTGCTGGGAATCGGTCCTTGCGACCAGGGTACGGGTGGAAGGAACGTAGATAAAGCCGGACGCCTCCGCGGAATGATATTCATAGGTCTGGTCAAACACCCATTGATAGTATCGGGTCGAATTCCCGGGGTCGTGCGTGCTGACATATATGGTGACCCCGTCGGGCCGCTGGATCCAGTTAACGCTGTCGATGGGCGGCGTCGGCTTATAAGGCACAAAGTCCGACAGACAGGTGTCGCCGTCCGGAGTCACGATCCGCAGCCGGTATCGCTGGCCGGTGTTCAGTGGCAAGGAGTCGATGCCATATACCCCTTTCCCTTTTTCGGGGAGCGGGAACACAACGTTGTCCGTTCCCTCGACCTGTAGCCTGGCCCCGGTCACTGCCGGGACCACCGAATCGCCGGAGAGAGAAGTCGAGCGGCTCAGGGTGTATTGCGTCGGCCCGTTGCCCGAGATATAACCATCCACGACAAGATAACCGGTCGGCGGCGATTTGTAAGGGCTGACATAGGCCTCTATGCAGTCGGCGAACAGGACACATCCCGCAGTTACGACGATCAGGATCCTAAGGTTGCGGAGAAGGGGATTCATCAGAAACGGATATTAAAGTTTACGAATGGGATGGCGCTGCCAAAAATGGAGAGTTTGTATCCGTTGATGACACCGTTCTGGGAGACATAATACACCGAATAAGGATTGTGCCTGCCGGTAACGTTGTACAGGCCGATCGTCCAGGAGTTATGCGTCTTTTGATGGACCTTATGGTTCCCATCGATATTCATCGAAAAGTCGGTCCGGAAATAGTCGGGTATCCGGTACGTGTTCCGGTCAGCGTAGAGCGTCCGCAGCGAACCCGCATAATAATAGACGCCGATAGGCAGCGTGATCGGCCGGCCGGTACTGTAATTGGCGTTTACAGAGACGCTGAACCTGTGGTTCACCCGGTAATTGGCGACGACGACCGCATCATTCGGCTTGTCGTAATCTGCCGGGTACCAATGACCATTGTTGATCAGCGGGCCCTCTTTCGGGTCGTTCTGTTGCAGCAGGATGCGGGACCACGTATAGCTCAGCCAGCCGTTCAATTTGCCGGTGGATTTCCTGATCAGGAACTCCACGCCGTACGCTTTTCCGTGTGTTTCCATCACATCGGTCTCGATATGCTGGTTCATAATTAGCTGCGCGCCGCTTTTGTAATCGAGGTAATCATGGATCCGTTTGTAGTACACTTCCACCGAGGTCTCGATCGTATTCGATTTGAAATTCCGATAGGCGCCGAACGAAAACTGGTCACCGGATTGCGGCTGTATATTCGGGTCGCTCAATTTCCAGATATCGGTTGGCGCCATGGCCGTGGTATTGGACAACATGTGGATATACTGGCGGGCTGTATTGTAACCGGCTTTGATGGAAAAATTCTCATCCAGCACTATCCTCGCGGAAATGCGGTATTCGGGACCGCCATAGGTCCTGATGATCTTTCCTGCCGGGTAGTCCGTCGTGCCGGTCTGCGTTTGCGTCGTCAGCGGGATGCCTGTGGCATAGTTATTGACGGCAGCCGGCCCCAGGTAATTATAGACCGACCACCGCAGGCCGCCTTCGATGGAAAGCGAATTGGTGACCGTGTAATGATCGCTCAGATATAGCGCACTTTCCTGCGCTTGCTCAGCATGCAATGTGTCCGGCACGACCAGCGACTTGTTGCCCACCGGGAAATAGTGACCGGGGTGCAGCCTGTACCGCAGCGTGTTGAGCCCGAACTCTATCGTGTGGCTGGCACTGAGATAGTAGTTGAAATTCGCCTTTACATACAGCTGGTTGATATTGAAGCCCAGGTCGAAGGCGTTGACGGGGTTCTGCGACGAGCCGATGGAATACTGGTAGCGGTCATATCCGCCCGAAAGAACGCTGTTCCATTTGTTGCTGAATATGTGCTTCCACTTCAAATTGAGATTCCGGTTGCCGTAGGCATACGTCGTATCGTTATTCAGGTTGAAATGATCCTCGCTCAGATAGCCGGTCAGGTAAAGATTGTTCTTTTTGTTGATCTCATGGCTGATCGTGAGATTCACGTCGTAGAAGGAGGCCCTGCTGTTCTTATACTGTGCGGGCAGATCCTGGAGGAGCCAATCCGCGTAGGTGGTCCGTCCGCCAAGAATGAAGCTGGTCTTGTCTTTGACAAGTGGCCCCTCGATATTCACCCGGCTTGTCAACAGACCGACGCCCGCGGATCCTGTGATGTTCCGCTTGTTCCCCTCCCGCCCGTTAATATCGAGCACGGAAGACAACCGCCCCCCGTACCGGGCGGGAATGCTGCTTTTGAAGAGTTCCACATCCTTTACTACCTCAGGATTGAAGGCCGAAAAAAATCCGAAGAAATGGGCGGAATTGTAGATGGTAGCGTCATTGAACAGGACGAGATTCTGATCGGCAGACCCGCCGCGCACGTTCAACCCGGTGCTGGATTCTCCGACCGTCTGCACCCCCGGCAGCATAGTCACCACCCGGAGGATGTCGGCCTCCCCGAAGACCACGGGGATTTGTTTGATCGTCTTGATATCGATCTTTTGCACGCCCATCTCGGTCCCCTTGATATTACTGATCTTCTCGGCCGAGACCGTCACTTTCTTCAGGGTCATGACCTGGGTATGCAACTCGATGTTCATCTTCCCGTCTCCGTATACCATGATGAGCCGCCGGGTGTCGCGCATCCCGATGCTTTGAATGTTCAGGATATGTCTCCCTCGTGGCAGGGAAATGGAGTAGTAGCCGTACTGGTCGGAGGCGACCCCGATCCGCGGATGCTCTATATAGATCGAGGCGCCGACAATCGGTTCTCCAGTGGCCGCATCGAGTGCGTATCCGGCCAGGTTGACCTTACCGGGTTTCTGCGCATCCACCTTGCTGCCAATGACATAAAGTCTGTTTTCCACCGTCGCAACCGCAGGTTTCCCCACTTCTTCCAGGTAGTCACGGAGTGTATCATTTGCGGCCACCGCCGGGTTGGCCGGGTCGTAACTATCGAAATAACCGCCGGGAAGACCGGTATAGATGGCCTCTCCCTTAATGACGTATACGTGGCCGTACCGGTCGATCGAATAGCTGAACCCGGTCCCGGAGAAAACGGAATTCAGTACCGTGGTAAAGGGTTGGGCAACCGTTCTGACATCGATCCTCGTGCTGTCGAATTCCGCGGTATCGTAAAAGAAACGATGGCCGGTCTGCCGCTCCAACTCCTGCAACAGTTCCGCGTACGACACCCGGTGCAGGTCCAGCGTCACGGGTACGGGCCTGGTCGTCTGGGCATCGCATCGGGAAACCGACAGCCCAAGGCAGACAATGGTCACGAAAATATGGAAAAGATTACGGGTCATTGCGGGAGGGGTTAATGATTAACGCCGTTATACCATTGGGCAACGGCAAGCAGGAGCGGCTCTTTATCCCGGCGCCACCCCGACTTGCTCTTCCGGATGACGCGTCTCGCATCCTGTTGGCGGTCTTTCAACACTGCCAGCAATTGCGCTTTTGTATTTACGGGATGATACTTGCCATTTTCGAACCAGTAGTAGGCGATCGACTCATCGATGAACAAACGTACGTTGTCCGGCGTCACCATCAGGTTTTCGTGGATGAATTTCCTGTCCCGCTTCAGCAGCGCGAACCTGGTCCCCCCGTATAACCGGTCGCAATAGCCGCCGCGAATGAAATCCGGGGCGACGCTGTCCCGGATCTTAATGAATTGCTGATCATCCAGCCGGAAGCTATCCACAAATTCCATGAGCAGCGCTATCCTGAAGCTGCTCCTGAAATCGGCGATCGCCAACTGATCCTTTACCAGGTCGTATTCCATGGAGACACCGTCGTACCCGATCCCGCCGTACCAAACCGTCCCGCGCCGGAGGGAGTCGGGACCGAAAAAAGGTTGGCCTTTCTGAATGGTGTGGGTATAATCGATGTATTGCGGACCACGATATAAGCCGACTTCAGGCGAAACCGCCTGGTGGTATTGCAGGATCGCGTACCGGTACGCCGCGTCGGAAATCAGGCTGTCATCGAGGGAATCTTGTGCTTCCAGCCTACGGAAAGGAAGGACGGATAATAATAAAAGCAAGGCCAGGACACAATGGGTCGACAATCGCATGTACAGTTTAGTTTGGAATGGTGCTTAACATAGCCGCGCCGGAATCCTGTAATATAGCCAAAACTGCCATAATACTTCATTAAAATTGGATTAGCTTAACTTTAGCAAATGGAAAAGGAACATCAGTATCGCATCTCGCTCGATTGGACCGGCAACCTGGGTCAGGGCACAAAATCCTATACTGCATACAGCCGAGACCATATTGTGCGCGCATCCGGCAATGCCGACATCGCGCTGACATCGGACCCCGCATTCCGCGGTTCCCCGGGGCGCTTTAACCCTGAACAACTCCTCGTGTCTGCGCTTTCGTCTTGTCACCTGCTGTGGTACCTCCACCTGTGCGCCATCAACGATATCGTGGTAACCGAATACCGGGATGAAGCCCGCGGTGTTATGATCGAAGCGGCCGATGGCGGCGGGTATTTCAAGGAGGTCACCCTTTGTCCGGTCGTCACGATCACGGATGCCGCCCGGATCCCGATGGCAATGGGATTGCACCGGGAAGCTGCAAAAAAGTGTTTTATTGCCAACTCCTGTAATTTCCCTGTGCGGCACGAGCCTAATTGCCTGGCCCACGAGCTATAATCTATCATCGTGCGTGCTCGCGCGCCAGGTCGTCGTCGTCTTCATCACTATCCTCCTCATCCCTGCTTTCCTCCGTGCCGTCGAATGCCCCGGCAGAGCCGAGGGATCTGCCATCATTGCCCGGCAACGCCTCCTGCTCGCTTCGGATGGCCTTGTTCGCCCCCGGTTCCGGCCGCTCCTTCATTTTGGCATGCGTCTTCTTTTTCATGACTGCCCTCCTTTCGGTTCACTGCGCAATTGCCGCACCACCGGTGCCTGTTAAAATCCGGCGGATGTTGGTTAAAATCCGGGCAACCACTCGTCGAAATATGCCGTTTTTTGTCATCTAAGTCCACTAAATTTAAACTTATTAATATCCTTCTTCGTTTGTTAGTAAGACAGGTCCCCAAAACGACCACAAAACATTGCGTATGACAGAGAGAAAAACGACTTCAACCAACTATCGCAACCAGTCCTTCCTGGAGGAAAAATGCAGCCTGAATGAATTGCTGGACCTTGTGAGCAAGAGGTGGTTCAGCGATGTCCTGTTTTGCATCCAGGAAGGCAACAACCGCTTCAAGCTGATAAAGGACGATCTCAAATACATCAGCGACACGATCCTATCCGATCGCCTGAAATTGCTGGAAAGGTACACGCTCATCAGCCGGATGGATTTTGACGAAATCCCCCCGAAAGTCGAATATTCGCTCACCGAAAAGGGAGAGGAACTTGTGGAACTCCTGGAAAAAATGTGTGCGTTCAGCGACATCCTGATGAGCGAAAACCTTGCCCGGAGATAAGGGAGGACCGGCACCTCCTTACACCCGGAGGAAGATCTTCTTTTTATACAGCACGTATAAGAAGAACCACTTTACCGCGAGAAAGGTAATGACCATTGCCATATCGTTCCAGGGGTTGCCGATGAGCTGGCCCACCCACTGGAACAAGCCCTGGTTGGCATAATTCCAGTTGATAAAATGGCCGGAGATATAGATCAGGATGGAATTCATCCCGATGACGACGAAAAAGAGGGCCCATTTTCTATATCCTCTCACATCGATCACATAGTAAAACAAGGAAAGCAGGAGCAGGCTGATGCCGCCGACATTGAGCACGAAAGAGCTGGTCCAGAGGTTCTTATTGATCGGAAATACCGTATTCCACGCCAGGGCAAGCACAAGGCAGACCACGCCGGCGAGGGCCATCCTCCCCGATTTTGCCGCGGGGCTCAATTTACCGCGCCGCAGAAAATTGCCCGTAATGATCCCCAGTAATGCCGTTCCGATGGCGGGAATAGTGGCCAGCAACCCCTCGGGATCGTGCTGATTGATCCAGGTCCCGTCAGCGTTCCGCACCCCGACATACAAATGACCCGGCAATACGGTCCGGTCCACGTAGGAGACGAAATTGCCAAGGAGCGACAGATCTCCCCTTGGATAGCCGGGAGCAGATGTGCATAGCAACAGCACCCAATAACCGATGAGCAAGCCGGCAAACCAAAACAGTTGCGTTCTTTCCTTCGTATACAGGTAAATGATGTTGGCAAACATATACGCGAGCCCGATCCGGCCGAGAACGCTGCCAAAGCGGACATCGACCAGCGGCTTGATCCTCATCCCGTTATTGTAAAGGATGCCCAGAAGCACCAGCACTAATCCCCGCCTGATGACCCGCAGCAGCAGCTTTTTGCGCGACGCTCCCTTTTCTAGTTCACGACCCACCGAATAGGGCGTGGCGACTCCCGCTATGAACAGGAACAACGGAAAGATCAGGTCATAAAAATGAAAGCCGTTCCAGAGCGGGTGATCGAACTGATTGGACAACGCGCCCCAGAATGCACTATGGGGATAGATCTTCGCCATTGTATGGAACAGCTCTTCGCCGCCCATGATCCAGAACATATCGAAGCCCCGGAGCGCGTCGAGGGAATAGAGTCGCGGGGATTTGGTCAGCGGCGGAGCGGCCACCGGCGAGGCGGCCGGCGCTGTGGCCGTAGTCGGGGAGGTTAGTGTCGTGCTCATATGGAACATGAATATATGAAATTTAACAAGGCTGTAACTATCTGTAGAAAAAATGCCCGCCGGTCTCAACCTGGTGCCGGTTTACGGGGGTGGCAGGGTTCTTGAAAGCGGTATAGTGACCCAATGCCGATTTTTATCACTTAAATTGAAAAGCTATGAAAAAGATCATTTTGGGAATTTGTGTTTTATCCGCATGTGCTTTGATGTGCGCATCCGCACGGGCGATGGATCCTGTCAGGGTACCCCTCAAGGTCAGGGCCGAATTCCACCATGAATATAAGAATGTGTCCGGCGTTTCCTGGAAAGTCAGGGACGGAAGATACGACGTCAGTTTCCGGAAGGACGGATCTGATGAAATGGCCCGGTACGATAATACCGGTCACCGGATCGACACCCGGGCGGAGGTCCCTCAGGCCTCCATGCCCGTAAAAGCGATAGGCCACCTGGAAAAGAAGTACCCCGGTGAATACAGTCACACGTATACCAGGATCGCGCGGCCCTGGAAAAAGGACTTGTATATGGTCAAAGTAAAGGACCATGGGACCTATCGTTCTGTTTACGTGGACAAGAACGGACACGAACATCAATATATGAGCCGGTAGGAATGACGGCAAGCGCGAAAGGGGTGGTCCAATGGATCGCCTCTTTTTTTTGCCCATTAAAAAAATGGTCGTAGCTTTGCTAACGGTGTTAATAACAATAACGCTCGTCAACTAACTTATCATGGGTATTACCGACCGCCGGCAAAGGCAGAAAGAAGAAGTCCGGACCCGGATCCTGGACGCTGCCTGGGAGATCATCCTTTCGGAAGGGTGGCAATCCTTTTCGATCCGCAAAGTCGCGGATGCCATTGAATATAGCGTTCCGGTCATCTACAGTCATTTCGAAAATAAAGATGCTATCCTATTGGAATTCAGCAAGAAGGGATTCCAGTTACTTGCCGAAGCCTTGGCGGATGCAAAACGGGGCATCCATGAGGCGGCGGAGCAGATCCGCGTGATGGGCCGGGCTTACTGGGACTTTGCCTTTGCCAATAAAGAATATTACCAACTGATGTTTGGGCTGGGCATTCCCACCTGTGATACCGCAAGCCGGATCCCTGCCCTGACCGACTTCAACCATGTCGTCATGGAAAGCCTCGTGGCCGCCGCGGGTACCGGGAAGGTCCCCGGCTTCGACCCCTGGCTCAAATACCAGTCTTTCTGGTCGATGCTGCACGGACTGGTGTCGATCAATATGGTATCTCCCGAAAGGGCCGAGAAGCCCGGCAGCGCCGGCAATCATCACGACCGCACCGCCTTGCCCAAAAAGGTTTTGGACGACGTCATGTGCAGCTTTATCCAGGGATTGAAATAAAACAACAAAAAAGTCAACTATATGAGTGTCCTTGAATCATTGAACTGGCGTTATGCGACGAAGCGGATGACCGGCGAGAGGGTCTCCGCCGAAAAAGTAAACGCTATTCTCGAAGCGGCAAGGTTGGCGCCAACCGCCAGCGGCCTTCAGCCGTTTGTCATTCTGTCGATCAGCGACCGCGGGTTGCTGGAAAAGATCAAACCCATCGCCAACAACCAGCCCCAGATCACCGAGGGATCGCATGTACTCGTTTTTGCAGCCTGGGACGACATCACGGCCGGACATATCAGCCAGGTCTTCGACCTGGTCACCCGCGAACGCAGTTTGGCAGCTGATGCGCTCGACAGCTACAAGTCGCGGCTGGCTGGCTATTTTGAGGGGATGTCAAAGGATGAGCGGTTCAATATCGCCGCGCGGCAGACGTATATTGCATTTGGCGTCGCCATCGTCGCCGCTGCGGAACAAGCCGTGGACGCCACACCGATGGAGGGATTCCGGCCCGAGGCGCTGGACGAGTTGCTGGGCCTGCGGGAGAAGGGATTGCGGAGCGTTTGCCTGCTGACGCTGGGCTACCGGGATGCCGCCAACGACTGGCTGGCCGGTCAAAAAAAGGTTCGCCGCCCCATCGGAGAGCTGGTCATTGAAATGTAAACAAAAATTTTTTTATAAAATCGATGTTCAAACAACAAAAAAGCATGAAAAAGATCACCATCCTCACCATTACCCTCCTGTCGGTCGCGGGTTCCGGTTTCGCACAAGACTGGATCTGGGACAACATTCATTCCCAGCTTAATTTCGCAGTAACACACAACACGATCAATGAGTTTGACGGCAATTTCACGACCGTCAGCGCAAAGATGGCGGCCTCGAAGGAAGACCTCAGCGACGCGCAGATCACGCTGACGGCGGACATCAACAGCATCAACACGGGCAACGAAGCCAGGAACAACCACCTGAAAAGCGACGCCTTTTTCGATGCTGGGAAATTTGCGACACTGACCTTTACCAGCACTTCATTTGAGAAGGTCGAGGGCAAAAATTACCGGCTGTCGGGGAACCTCACCCTCCATGGCGTGACAAAACCCGTGGTCCTGGACGTCGTATTCAACGGAACTGTCGCAAATCCTATGAACAAAAAGACGACCGCCGGCTTTAAAGTAACGGGGCGCATCAGGCGAAGCGATTTCGGACTGGGACCCGATCTCCCCGTCAGCGTGGTCAGCGACGACGTGGTGATCAACGGAAATGCGGAATTTGTAAAAAGCTAGATCATGAACAAGCTATTCTATCCTTTGGCAGCCATCCTCCTGCTGGCGGGAAGTGCATTTACCTACCTCACGACACCGGGCTGGCAAGTGGCGACCGGCTACTCGATCGCCTTCTCAAGCGACGATGCCAGCGGAATCTTCCGCGACTTCAGGGGCAGCTTGTCATTTGACGACTCGGATCCCGCCGCGGGCAAATTCGACGTTGCGGTCGAAGTTGCTTCGATCAATACCGGCAACGCGATGCAAAACCGGCATGCCAAAAGCGATGAATGGTTCGACGCGGTCAAATATCCACAGATCCATTTTGCCAGCAAATCGATCTCCCGGACGGCGAGCGGTTACCAGGTCAGCGGGGAACTCGAAATGCACGGGTCGAAAAAACCGGTCACTATTCCCTTTGTTTTCAAAAAAACGGCGCAGGGGGGACTATTCACCGGCAGTTTCAACCTTAACCGGAATGACTATGGCATCGGCAAGCCAGGCGGGGGCGTCGGCGAACAGGTCAGGATCGACATCAGTGTGCCCGTTACAAAAATCTAAAACCTCCTTATGTTCAAAAGATCATTGGCGCTGGGCGTCGTATCGGGAGTGCTTGCCGGGTTGGCCGGAGTCCTGTACGCCCATGTCTATCGCAATTCTCTGGGCGCCGACTTCTCCAGGGTCGTGCCGGCAATAAAAATAATCGCCGCCAGCCTTTTCGGCGGTGTTTTGGCTGCCATCGGGTTCGCACTGCTGTACCGGCGGCTGACCACAAAGGGCGAAATCGTTTTTAACCTGCTTTTTACGCTGGTCAGTGTTATCACCCTCGTGGCGCCTTTTGCGGCAAAATTGCCGCTTGATGCGGAAGCGCCGGAATTGTTCCCGGGTATGGTTATCCCCATGCATTTCTTCCCCGCATTAGCATGGTTCACGCTAAAACCCATGTTTATCAGGAATAAATAAAGTCGACAGACAGGCGTCGTTCCAGCAGGGCTGTGTAACAGTGCCCGGTGTCAGGTACACCGGGCATTTAATTGTTGGCACGGAAATTTAGATGGATATTTGTATAATCCCGGTGATATGGCAAAAAGGGTTCTAATATTGGATGACGACCTCGATATTCTTCAGATCTGTACGATCGTACTGAAGAAAAAGGGATTCGACGTTCAGACCCTCAACACGTCCAATCAAGTCGTGGAGCAGGTCAAGCTTTATCAGCCGGACGTCATCCTGATGGATAACTGGATCCCCGGGCCGGGCGGCATAGAAGCCACCCGGACGCTCAAACTCGACGCCGCAACCCAGGATATACCCGTCATCTTCTTCAGTGCAAACAGCAATGTAACCCAGCTGGCCCAGGAGGCCAGGGCCGATTATTTTCTGCAAAAGCCTTTTGATATCAGCGAACTTGAAGGGATCGTCCAGATGGCCACCCAGGCCGCCAAAGAAGCCTGACTATTTCCGGCGCAACTTCTACCGGTAACCGCCGTCGCGGATAAATCCCGGAATCTTTTCCGCGGTTATGATGAAGTCGGGCGGCATCCGTGAGATGGCCTGCTGCGGCATATAAGGCACCTCGGCCGTGGCGGGATCCTGCACGATCGTGACGCCACCCCGCTCCTGAACGATCTGCAGCCCTTCAGCTCCGTCGGCGTTGCCGCCGGAAAGCAGCAGCGCCACGAGTCCCTGGCCAAAGACCTCGGCCGCGGAGCGGAACCCGACGTCGATACTCGGCCTGCTGAAGTGGACCCGCTCCGAATAATCGAGCGAAAAGCTGCCGTCGTTTTCAAAAAGGACATGGTAATCCGCCGGGCTAAGATAAACGGTACCGGCCTGCGGCGTTTCTTTTTCCTCCACTTCCTTCACGGGCATCGTCGTCCTGCTGGCAAACAATTCTTCCAGGCTGGACGGCAGCCTGCCGTACCGGTGCAGAATAACCAGCACAGGCATTCCGAACCCTTTATCAATGGCCGCCAAAACGGCCAGAATCACCTGCAGGCTGCCTGCGCTGCCGCCTATCGCCAGAAGTTTATCAGGGGTCATGTACTTTTCTCCAGATCTTTTCATTTCCGATTTGCCGGTAGCGATCGGCAACGGGTGAGAAGCGGATCGATTCTTTGGAGCCAAGGGCAAGGTAACCGAATTTTTCGAGACTGTAATCGAACAGCCGGAAGACCCTGGACTGAAGCTCGCGCTCGAAATAGATCAGCGTATTGCGGCAAAGGATCAGTTGGAACTCGTTGAATGAAAAGTCGGAGACGAGGTTGTGGGTGGAGAATATCATCCTGGCCGTAAGCGCCGAATCGAATTTGGCCAGATGGTAATTGGCGGTATAATAGGAAGAAAAGTCCCGAACGCCCCCGGATTGGATATAATTTTCCGAATATTTCTGCATTTGGCCGACCGGAAAGATACCCGTTCTGGCCTTTTCTATGACGACGGGGTTGATGTCGGTACCATACAGCAGCGACTTTTGCAAAAGCCCGGCTTCTTCCAGCAGGATCGCCATCGAATACACTTCTTCACCTGTAGAGCATCCGGCATGCCAGATGCGGATAAAGGGATAGGTGGCGAGAACGGGCAGGATCCCCCGCCGCAACGTGCGGTAAAAGGATGGGTCGCGAAGCATCTCCGTCACATTTACCGTGATCTCTTCTACAAATCGACGGAAATATTGGCCATCGTTTTGCAGCCGGTACCTGAACTCCGCAAAATCCGGGAACCTGTCCAGCGAAAAAAGCCGCTGTACCCGGCGGGTGAGGGAGGCCTTCGAATATTCGCTGAAGTCGTAGCCGTATCTCGAGTGCAGGTCGGTCAACAGCAAATCTACCTCTTCCGATCGTATGGCGGGGCCTGTTTCCATTGGCTATTTTTCATATAGCCAGATCCGCAACAGCGAAAGCAGCTGATCGATGTCCACCGGTTTTGAAATATAGTCCGAAGCACCGGCCCTGATGCATTTGTCCCGGTCACCCGCCATCGCCTTCGCGGTTACGGCAATAATGGGCAGTCGCCGGAACCGCGGGATCTTCCGGAGTCGCGAAATGGCTTCGAACCCATCCATCTCGGGCATCATCATGTCCATGAGAACAATGTCGACCGGGTTGTCTTCCGCCACCGACAAGGCCTCTTTTCCGTCCATTGCGGTCACCACCTTCATCTGACGTTGCTCCAGGGCCCTGGTGAGGGAAAAGATATTCCGAACGTCGTCGTCTGCAACCAGGACGGTTTTATTCCGCAGCACCTCGGCCAAGCCCCCGATACGCCCGTTGCCGGCCGCCTTCCCTTCGCCATTCCCTTCGGATACGACATGCAGGAACAAGGACACTTCATCCAACACCCTTTGATACGAATGGGCCGTTTTGACGACGATGGAATCCGCATACTGCCGCAGCCTCGCCTCTTCCGCCTTAGAAATGTTCATGCCGGTAAACACGATGATCGGGATATCCGCAAGATCGGGATTGCTTCTGGCCTTTTCCAACTCATCCAGCTCTACTTTGGCGCCATTCCGGCTCAGGATGACACCGTGGACATTTTCTTTTTTCAGGAGCGTTGCGCTGTCCCCGATATTCGAAGCGATCTCCATCGCCACATGGTGCGTACCCAAAAAATAAGCCAGCGCCCTGGCGTGATGGCCGTTGTCCTCGACGATCAGCACCTTTTTCGCGCTGCGGTTGAGATAGTATTCGATCCGTTCGAACACGTTCTCCATGTTCTCAAAAGCCATGGGCTTTGACACAAAATCGATCGCACCCTTTTGCAGGCTTTCGCTCTTCACTTCGAAAGAGGACATGATATGAACGGGGATAAGCCGCGTATGCGGGTCCTTCCTGAGGTCCTCCATGACCTCCCAGCCATTCCTGACCGGAAGCTGGATGTCCAGCAAAATACCGATCGGCAAATACTGTCGCGCCATGCGGACAGCCTTGTCGCCACTGACTGCGACGATCCCCTTGTAGCCTTTTTTGCGCGTGAATTCGAGCAGGGAGCCGGCAAAAAGCGTGTCATCCTCCACGATCAGCAGCACTTTGTCTCCCGGCGCCAGGTTATTGCGGTCGTCGGGTATCTCCGCGGGAGTCCCGGTCAAGGTCAGCACGGGGGAATATCCGACCACTCCGGACAACGCAACGACCTCTGCGACCTCTCTCGCAATGCCCGCCGCGGACGAACCCGATGCCGGCGCGGCCGCCGCCATCCTAAATTGCGGGACGGAGACCTTGAATTCCGCCCCTTCACCCGGGAGGCTGGTCAGCGAGATCTCACCCCCAAGCAACCGCGCAAGTTCGCGGCTAATGGACAGGCCGAGTCCGGTGCCCCCATATTTTCGCCGCGTAGACCCGTCGGCTTGCTGGAAGGCCTCGAATATCAGCTGGTGTTTGTCCTCCGGAATACCGATCCCGGTATCGCGGACCGAAAAATCGATGAAATTGGGGTGTACCGGCGATACCCCAACCGCCAGAGTAACCGAGCCCTTCGACGTGAATTTGAACGCGTTGGCCAGCAGGTTTTTCAGGATCTGCTCCAGCCTCAGCTTATCGGTCTCTACCTGCGCGGGCGTTCCGTCCGGGACTTCCAGCTTCAATTCCAGGTTCTTGTCGGCGGCGATAGGTGCAAACAGCATCCGCATGTCTTCGACCACGTCGGCAACCGTTACCAACGCATGTTCGAGCGACAGCTTGCCCGCCTCGATACGCGACAGGTCCAGGATCTCATCGATCAACTGCAGGAGGCTCTGGCCGGAGTTCCGGATGACCCGGGCATATTCGATCTGCTCCTGCGACAGGTTATGGCTGCTGTCCTCGGTCAGCAGCCGGGATAACAACAGAATAGAATTCAACGGCGTCCGCAATTCGTGCGACATATTCGCCATGAACTCCGATTTATATTTTGTGCTGAGCGCCAGCTCCTCCGCCTTCCTTTGGATCTCCAGGTTGCGGATCAGCACCAGTTGGTTCTTCTCCTCCAGCGACCTGCTCCTCTCTTCCAGCTCCTGGTTGGTCTGCAGCAGTTCTTCCTGCTGGACCTTCAACTCTTCCTCCGATACCTGCAGCTTTTCTGCCTGCGTTTCCAGCTCGAGGTTGAGGCTTTCCAGTTCGCTGTGCTGTGACTGCAGTTCTTCAGTCTGTGCCTGCGTTTCTTCCAACAGTTCCTGCAACTTTATCCGAGATTCGATACCGCTGATGGCGGTTCCGATATTTTCCGCGATGCTGTCCAGGAATTCCAGGTCCCTGGGCGTGTATTCTTCCATCGACCCCAGTTCTATCACGCCTTTTACCCTTTTTTTATGGAAGAGCGGGACCGCGACGATCGTTCGCGGCCGGATCTCGCCTGACGTGAAACTCACGACCCATTCCCCGGGGTCGATATCCTTCAATTGAATTCTCTTTCCTTTCAGGGCCACCTGTCCGGCGATCCCCTCCCCCGGACGGACGGCCTGCCTGGCGCCAGCACGCAAGGCGAACTGGCCCCGGAGGGTCAGCATGTTCATACTCTGGTCGAGGACATAAAGCGCCGCCACCTTGCTCCGGGTATATTCCGCCACGAACCCGATCACTTTGTCGACCAGCGCTTCCATCCCCGTCTCGCCGACCATGGCTTCATTCAGCCGGGCAATGCCGGTCTGTAGCCATTCCTTGTCGGATAGCAGTCCAAAGGAGTACTCCAGCGATTCGGCCATTTTGTTCAGCGCGCCGGCCAGTTCCCCCAGGCTATCGCTTTGCGCGTCGGAAACGCGCGTATGATAGTCCCCTCCGGAAATTCTTTCCGCGATGTCACTGATAATGCCGATGCGCCGTGAAACGTCCGCATCTTTCTGCCGCAGTTCGTTGTAGAGTTCCGATCTTTCCAGGAAGTCGGCATGCACCCGGTGATAAAAAAAGATCGCGATCAGGACCGACAGCACCGCCGCGATGACGATCAGGGCCGGCGTATACGCCGAATACCTGCGCACATCGGCGATCCGTGTAGCCAGCAGCCGCCGTTCCTCCTGTTCCATCCGTTGCAGGATCCGTCTTGCTGCCAGACTATATTCCCTCGCGCGTTGGAGGTCTGACACGCTGAATATATTATTGTCGTGCTTTTGCTGAATGATCTGACCCAGCAACAGCAAGGGCTTGTCGATGGAAGCCCGGAGTTCCCGGACGTTCTGAACCTGGACGGGGTTGTCTCCCGTCATCTCGCTGATACTGTCGACGATGGGGTGCAGCCGGTCGAGCGCGCCGCTGAAATCGGCCAGATAACTGCTGTCTCCCGTCAGCAGGAACCCATGCTGGCCGGATTCGGCGTCCCGGAGAATAAAAAGCGCTTTATCCGTCTTGATGATCGCCGAATCGGTGTGGTCCACCCATCGGGAAGCGTCCATCAGGCTGTTGATGCTGCTGAAAGAGGCGGCGGAAGCAATGATCAGCAACAAAAGCGACAACCCAAAGCCAATCTGCAGGTTGCGTAACAGCCCCTGGCGGGAAACAATGTTCATGATCAAGTCGACTTTTTATTACAATTAATGGCCGGATAGCTTCAGGAGGTAGCCGCATGGAAGGTATTCCCTTTCGGAACGGGCACTGAAAAATAGAACGCGGACCCATGGCCGGGTTCGCTTTCCACACCATACTCCCCCTCGTGCCGCCGGATGATCTCCGCACAAATATAGAGACCGATACCCAGTCCCTGGAACCGGTTGGCGCTTTCTTCCACCCGGTAGAATTTGCTGAAAATGTTCGACTGATCGTCCTTGCGTATGCCGATCCCAAAGTCCCTGACCCGGACCATCAGCCGGCCTTCGGAGTTGATCTCCGTTTCAATTTGGATCTCCTTGTTCTCCGGAGAATATTTCACCGCGTTGGTGAGATAGTTGACGATCACCTGCTCGATCCTTGTCTCGTCGCCATACAGCTGTATATCCGACCGGCCCCGCCGGATGATCTGGTAGTCGGGGTAAGTTTGCCGGATCATTTCCACGGCGCCGGCCAAGGTCTCCCCGAAATCGAACAACCGCTTGTTGAACTTCAGCCTGCCGCTCTCGATCTTCGACAGGTCCAGCAAATCCACGATCAGGTTGTCCAACTTTCGGATCTGCACGAGCGTCCTGTCCACATACAACTTTATCGGATCGTCATTGCCGATGCTCCGTTCGAGCAATTGCACATACGCTTTGATCGTCGTCAGCGGCGTCTTGAGCTCATGACTGGCGATACTGATGAATTCGTCCTTTTTCCGGACAGCCTGCTTCTGATCCTCAATATCGGTAAAGGTACCGACCCATTTCGTGATGGAGTCGCCCTCCCGGATGGGGATTGCCCGCAGCAGGTAAAAACGATATTCCTCCCTGTCCAACGGCCGCACCCGCAATTCCATTTCAAGCGCCTGCCCCGAAGCGACGGTTTTCGCCCAGCGCCCCGCAAGGTCGGGATCGTCGGGATGCGTCCGGGGAAATTCCTGTTTCGAGGGTGAATAGCGCAACCAATGCTCGTTGACGAATTCGATTCTTCCGTCGGCACCGGTGGTAAAGGCGATCTGCGGGATGGATTCGAGGATCGAATGCAGTTCCCCGGCACGTTCCTGCAACTCGTCCTGGACCTTTTTCCGGAATTCGATCTCCGAGCGCAGACTGGCCTGGATCCGGTTGAGCTCGCTGTTCTGCTCGTACAGCCGGTACAATGTCTTGACTTTAAGCAGAAGAATATCCGGATCGATCGGCTTTGTAATATAATCGCTCCCGCCTGATGTGTATCCCTTCGTGATGAATTTTTTATCGGTATTGGCAGCGGAAAGAAAGATGATCGGGATGTCGCTGGCTTTGCTGTATCCACCGATGGCCTCGGCTACTTCGAAGCCGTCCATGCCCGGCATTTGTACATCGAGTATGATCAGCGCATAAGACTGCCTGAGGATCTTCCTCAGCGCCTCTTCTCCGCTCAAAGCCGTATCGGTTGGGAAAGAATGCAACTCCAGGATGGTCTTGAGAGAGAAGATATTCTCGGGCTTATCATCCACGATGAGTATCATAGGCGACAAATGTAAGTGATAATGAATACCGCCGAACGCTTTGGCTGTGGAACTATTTCTACAATTTCCAGCATTTGTTTTCGTGCCAATTCCTTTAACGGAAAGCCAGGCCAATGCGGAACGAGCCGTTATCAGCCTGAAAAGGAATCTTGATTGCACCGGCAGGTGTTTTGGATTGATAATTGGTCATATGAGGAGTATGTCCAATTCAAACGACATCGGGCCCGCCCTGAACCGGTATCAACGCGCCAGGCTTCGTGCACGGGAAAAAAGAAGCCAATGGAAGCGATCCCTTCACCAGGCCGGCGACCTTGTCGCCTTCATGCTGCGATTCTTTAAGGAAGTCCTGAAGCCGCCCTATGAATGGCGGGAGGTGCTGTATCAATGTTACCTCGTCGGCTACAAATCCACCTTCCTTATCGGCCTGACCGGCTTTATCATGGGCGTGGTCCTGACCATCCAGTCGCGGCCGTCGATGGCCGAATTCGGCGCTATTTCCCTGATACCGGGTATGGTATCGGTATCGGTTGTCCGAGAAATCGGTCCGGTGATCACCGCGATCATCTGTGCCGGGAAGGTCGGCTCGCGCATGGGTGCGGAACTCGGGTCGATGCGGGTTACGGAGCAGATCGACGCCATGGAAGTCTCGGCCATCAACCCCTACCGGTACCTGGTCGTTACGCGGACACTGGCCACCACGCTGATGGTTCCGCTGCTCGCCATATTCGCGGACCTGATCGCGTTGATCGGCGGCTATGTCGCGATGAACATTCATGACTCGACTACCCTGCAGCATTTCTTTATCAAAGCGATGGCCCAACTGGGATTCGTAGACCTGTTGCCCGCCCTCATCAAGACATTTATATTCGGCTATTTCATCGGCATCATCGGCTGTTATAAAGGATACCACGCACGCCGTGGCACGGAAAGTGTCGGGATTGCCGCCAATTCGGCGGTGGTCGCCGCTTCCCTCGCAGTCTTTATCGTCGATCTGATCGCTGCGCAAATCACCGATCTGCTATAAAACAATCATGAAGGACTCCCTCCGATACGACCCACCCGGTCCCC
>Ga0134125_10003100_pt1 | contig 19440 bp, 13 predicted proteins | sample KB31751_FD_96464 | JGI IMG/M metagenome (GOLD analysis project Ga0134125, IMG submission 96464) | Terrestrial soil microbial communities with excess Nitrogen fertilizer from Kellogg Biological Station, Michigan, USA - KB3-175-1 | ecosystem: Environmental > Terrestrial > Soil > Unclassified ... | reverse complement strand
TCGCCCGCGGCGGCTTGACGCCGCGCTGCTTGGTAATGTGCCGTTTTCGACAACTTGCTGCGACAGGTCGCAGCGACCAAAGCGCCGACAGGTCGGCGCACTCCAAATTAGGGCACTACCGCATTCTTAGGAAATACGGGCGCGAACGACCACCCAACTACCAAAGAACGAGGATCAATGACCCAATGACCGTTTTTCTGACTGCCTAAGGAGAAAAAATGAAGCTCAACCGTAAACATATCCGCCTAATTGGACTGTTGTTGCTGCCCGCGATTGTGGTCGGCCTTTTAACTCTGCCGGTATCTCCATCGCACGGAGCCGGCAGCGAACCACAAAACCCTTATCGAGCCGGCGCGCCGAACGTTGACGTCAATGCAACCGCAGCCGCGGCCCGACAAGCCACGTCGGCGCAACTGACCGCAATCAATCAGTTCAAAACTAATTACGGCAGTCAGACTACGCTTCGTTGGAATTCCTTCGCAGGCTCGCCCGACGTGATCAGTGGTTTTCACACGCCTCCTTCAAGCGATACTCCCGAAAACGTAGCTTGCAGTTTCGTTGCAGCGAATTCGACGCTCTTCGGCGTTGATCCTTCCACGCTCGTCGTCGTCGACAAGAAAGAAGCGCTGGGAGGTTACCTGGTCCGCTTCAAGCAAACCTCGGGCGGGGTTGACGTGATGAACGGCGGCTTGGGTTTCCTGATGAATGCCGAAAAACAGATTCGTATGATCATGGGTTCATCGTTCCGAAGCGCAAGCGTGGCAACAACTCCTTCACTTTCCGCTGAAGCAGCTGCAATCAAGGCCCAGACTGCGCTCGCCGGCTACGCCCTCAGTCGCTCAGCCGGCACCGAGCAAATGTTGAAGCCAGCCTACGATGAACTTGCAGCTCAGATTGCTCCGGCTCTCTATGCCCCCAAGCTCAACATCTTTCCGACCGCAACCGGTTACAAGGTCGCGTGGAATGTCATCACTTACTCACGCAATCCGTTTGGAGTGTTTGTAACTCAGGTGGATGCGAGTAACGGTCAGATACTCGCGCGCGAAAGCAAGGTGCGATATCAGAATCCGCTTCCCTACACCGCCGACATTTTTCCGAATCACCCCACGCTAGCTAACCCGGATACAGGCCAATTCAAGCTCGACTCGTCCGGTGCTCCGGAAGGCCTGCTCCGGGTTCAGCTTCGCAACTACGATCCGACGATCAGCGCCACGGGCGTGGCTGGCGTGATGTCCGGTCCGCACGCGCTGATTAAGAATGTGCTCGCGGTGCAACAACCTTTCCCGCAAGCAGCGATGGGCACGTGGCATTTCCGCGCCAACAATGCGCCGGTGGAAACTCAGCCTAACGAAGCTGACGATCTCGCCGAGCCAGCAGAGCACTTTGACGATTCGAACATTTTCTTCTTCGTCAATTACCTCGTGGAATACATAACCGATGTTCATCGTCGCGACGATGCAGTACACAACCAGCTCGGCCAGGGTAATTTCCCCGACGACTTTCCCAACAGCGATCGTCCGTTGGTAGCCTTGCCGCACTTTCCCAGTGATGGCGGCGTATTGATTGGCGGCGGCGCCGACACTTCAGGTCCGCAGGAAGCGCTGCTTTCAATACTTGGTTTGGACAACGCCTTTTCACTGCCTTTGACACAGACAGTTGATACACCGCAAGGACCACAGACGGTCATCATCAATCCTACCGTGTACGGTCATGGCTATCTCTTCAATGATTTGGGCAAGGATGGCGCGGTCGCTTATCACGAAGGCATGCACTCCATCTCGACTCCGATTGCGGGCCTCGAAGGCGCTCCCGAAGGCAGCGCACTTAACGAAGCTCAGGCGGATCTGTGGGCCTACACGATTACAGATGCTGAAGCCATCGGAGAATATGTGGTGCAGGGAGCGCGCGCTCGTCAGGCTGTCCGCGACGGTTCGCTGTTCTCTGCGGACACTGGTCGCGATCCGGACAAGCTCGCCTGGATACGTTCAGTGCATTCGACTTTGAAGTATTCACATCTGGGAACGCGTGGTGGTAATGCTTACGAAGAGCATCGCGACGGCGAGATTTACGTCGCTACCATGTGGGACTTGCGGAACTTGCTCAAGCAAGTCGAGCCCGAGATGACTTTTCTGCGGCCGGCATTTCTCAATGGCGAGCCCACGCGACAGATTTCCAAAGGCCAGGACACTTTCGAGCGGCTGCACCTCGGGTCGTTGTACCTGCTCGGCCTGACTTCGCCTGATACGTTCATCAAAACTCGAGACGCCGTCATCGAAGCTGATCGAGTCTTGTATCCTACTGACTCTTCAAAACTCGACTCACCGGGTCTGCACGAAGCCTTGATTTGGCAGGTGTTCGCTTCGCACGAAATGGGCATCAACGCGGACACGGTTGTCGGTGGACGCCAAACGATTTCGACGCAGGTGCCGAAGTTCGCTTACGGACAAGCGCAGCCGGAAGTACCACAGAACGTTGTTGTCGAGCCAGCCTCGAGCAAGTCTTTGCTGGTCTCGTGGCAGCCAGTCTCGGGCGCGATCGCGTACGAAGTTTTCAAGCGCAAGATTGGCACGAGTGGGCAAAGGCAATTCGCCGGTTCACCATGGCACAAATATGTTGATGGTGATTCTTCAACAACCGGATGGAGTCACGTCACTTACGTCACCGGGGCTACGAGCTATGAAGACACGGGACGAATTTCAGAGTTCTTCGCTCCGACCGGGCTTAGCTCCAACGCTGACGCCGACGGTTACAACGAAATGATGCAAACAGAGTATGCCGTGCGAGCGCTCGCGGTAAATCCCAATAATCAGGTCGGCGTTTCGGATTTGAGCGCGGAAACTGGAGTCAACACCGTGAACAGAACTATCACGACAGCCATCAAGACGACAGTTTCAAACGTGCAACTCGCTAACGGAGTCTTTGAGTTCGATCAGACACTCAAGAACAACGGCGTCACCTCGGTCGACGGCGTGGCCTACGGCCCAATCGATTTCCGCATCATGAACATTTCCGATCCGTCGGTGACTGTGAAGAACGCCGATAATGGCGGCAACGGGCGCACGGACTCCGCTTTGTTCCGCTACAACCAGTCGCTGACCAACGGTGCTACTTCAAGCGCTCGTCACTTGCAGTTTAATAATCCGCTCGGACGCTTGTTCACGTTCGATACTATAGTGACGGCGACTCTGCGCGTCTCGCCTATCGCTGTCAGCGGCAGTCAGCCCGGTGACGGCGTGGGCGAAGGCCTCGCGCCATCGGACGTTCGCTTTGAAACTCATACTGAGACGTACAACGGAACGCTCGTCGCCGGAAGTGGTGGACTGGCGTTGCTTGACGGTCTTGATTATGTGGACGTGCCTTTTGTCGCGCCGCCAAATTCATTGGGTGTGGATGCGGCGCTCGATGCCACGCCGGTTTCCGCGGGGGCGCTGCCCGACATGGATTTCCAGTTGCTCGATGATCAGGACAATGTGCTGGCGACTTCGGGAAATGTTGGACCGAAGGAGTCATTGAGTGGGGCGATTAATCCGGGACGAACTTATCGGTATCGCGTCGTGGGCTATGCGCATGGTCCAACGCAGTTCGTAATCACGAGCAAGCAATACTACCCGGCCGGCCAGGGGCCAGGTGCAGGCAGTTCGAGTGGTTCAGGTTCGGGCTCGTCGTTCGGGTTCTTGCCGGCGATTCGTGGCACGCGCCCGACTCGGTTCGCGCGGTTCACGTTCAACCCCTTGACCAGGGCCGTGACGTTCCAACTGCTGAATTAGAGACTTGATTTTGAGATCTGCTTTTTGAGATCTGCTATTGAGATCTGAGATCGCTTTGAGTCCGTGAAGCGAACGACCGAAGGACACCGTCAATCCTTCCGTCGTCCGCCTCACGGACCTTTTTCTTTGCGTTTCGAGCGATTCCTGACGTCTCAGATTTCCTTCGCAGCACGAAATTCGCAATTCGAAATTCTTGCGCTACCAAATAATGCAGGCGTCCTTGCGTACCATTGGTTGCCCTTGCCTGCACCCGAAAGCCTGCGCGAACTGTTGCATATTGGCTAGTGGGCCATTCACACGCCAGCGCGGCAGCGAGTGCGGGTTGCTATTTACCTGCAGACGTTCAGCCGCCGAAGTATATTTCGCAGCCCACACCTGCGCCCAGCCCAGAAAGAAGCGCTGCTCAGGCGTAAAGTTGTCGATATTCGCCGGCCGAGGTTTTCCTTCCAACGAGTGCAAAAAGGCCTCATAGGCGACATTCAATCCACCAAGGTCACCGATGTTCTCGCCCAACGTGAGCTTGCCCAGGATAAAGAGCCCCGGCTGAACTTCATAGCCGTCGAATTGCTTTACGACACAAGCCGCGCGCTCCTCAAATTTGGCGCGGTCGTCTGCAGTCCACCACATTTTCAGGTCGCCGTTGGCGCCGAACCGGCTGCCAGAATCGTCAAAACCGTGCGAGATCTCGTGACCGATAACAGCGCCCATCCCGCCGTAATTAATGGCATCATCCGCGGCCCAATTGAAGAAAGGCGGCTGCAGTATCCCGGCCGGAAAAGTTATGTCGTTGTTCACGCTGTTGTAAGACGCGTTGACGGTTGGCGGCGTGAAGCCCCAACGCGTAAGGTCGCGCGGCTTGCCGATGTCGGCTAAGTTTCGTTTGGCATTGAACGAGTTATATCTGAGGACGTTGCCGGCGAACGAAGTGCGCGTGATCACAAGACCCTTGTAGCCGCGAGGATGATCGTTCGATCCGATCTTACGCCTAAAGCTGGCGAGTTTTTCGCGAGCCTTTACTTTTGTCGCCTCGCTCATCCAGGTCAGCCTGTTAAGGCGCGCATTGAAAGCCCAGAACAGGTCGTCGATCATCTCGTTGGCCCTGTCCCGTGTTTTTTTCGTGAAGGCTATTTTCACGTATTCTTCGCCGAGCGCTTCGCCGAGCACGTTGTCAGTGGACTGCACGCAGCGTTTCCAGCGAGGCTGCTGCTCCTTTGTACCTGCCAGGTAAGCGCTGAAGAAATTGAAATTCGCATCGACAAAAGCCTTTGAAAGTGACGGCGCCGCCGCGTTGACGAGCATGAACCTGAGATAAGTTTTCCAATTCTCGATGGAGACATCCTTCATCATCTCGTTCACTTCCTTGAAGAATTTCGGATGGGCGAGATTCATCTCGGTAACCACAGGCACGCCGCGGGCCGCCATGTAATCTCTTAAAGGAAAGTTAGGCATCGCCTTGGCGGCGTCCGCGACTGGTATTTTGTTGTAGCTGTTATTAGGATCACGCAGATCGATCTGGCTTAGCGAGTGTTCCGCGAGACGCGTCTGTATATCGAGCACGGTCTTGGCATAGGTGGCCGCCGACTCGTCATAATAGCCAAGCAGCTTGAACATGTTGGTTGCATACTCGACAAATTTGGCGCGCGTTTCCTTCGACTTGTCGTCGCTCTTTACGTAGTAATCCCGGTTCGGTAGCGTCAAGCCCCCTTGTCCCGCGTTGGCAATGACAGCTGAATTATTCTTGAGATCGGCAGCGGCTCCAAAAGCGAAGATCCCAGGTATAGCGGTGTTATGAAATGCGGCTAACTGAGTCGCCAGACTTTTGACGTCCTTTATCCTGTCTATCGCGTCGAGATAGGGCTTGAGCGGAGTCTTGCCTGCTTTTTCGATTGCTGCTTCATTCATACAGGAATAATAATGATCGCCGATTAGCTGGAGACTGGATCCCGCAGGACTTCTTTTAGCCGACGCCTTGTCGAGAATAGAATGCAGGATGTCGCGGTTGCTGTCCTGGAGAATCGAGAAACTTCCATAATTGGATTGTGACGCGGGGATCTCGTGAGTCTTGAGCCAGGCGCCGTTGGCATACTCGAAAAAATCGGTACAGGCTTCGACGGAGGTGTCCATATTGGCGGTGTCGAAAGCCTTGGTTTGGGCCATCGTTGCGGTATTAACGGAGACCACGAGAACGAAAGCAATAATGAAACGAAAGCGTGTTTTGCGCATTGATGCTCCTCTGAAGAAGGCAAAGTAAAAAGCTAAAAGTAAAAGGGAGACGGAAACCCGCGTGATTAAGCGTCGGAAGTTTAACTCTTAGTGGCTTTGCCAGAAAAGTCCTTTTGATCTTAGCAGTGCGCCAGGAAAAAGTAGGTAGTCGCTAAACTAAAAGTAGGTAGTCGCTAAAACTGAGGCCACGGCCTTGCGCCGTGGTCACTCACGTTGGTCGCTAACAGAGGCGGGTCGAGATTTTTGGTGATGCCACGGGCTCGTCCCGTGGAGTGTTCACGCTTCATGCTGCTGGCAGGCGGCAACGTGAAACACCACGGGGCCAGCCCGTGGCCTCTTGCGAACCGATGGATCAGCCTGTTTTGGTAGCTGTGAACATGAAACACCACAGGGCCAGCCTGTGGTATCGGCTAAGGCTTCAGTTCACCATTTATGTTTTACCTACTTTTTCTTGGCGCACTGTGATCTTAGTCCGCGGAGCGGACTGATAAAAAGGTCTTTCGCCAAAGCCACCTCTTAGGCGTGTTAACAGGAAAGGGTAGCTATGAAAACTCTAATTCTTTTCGTTGCTTTCGCACTACTGATTCCTACCGCACTAGCTCGACATCAATCCTCTGGAATGACCAAAAGCTTTTGCGCCTCGGCCGCCGATCGTCCGGTGGTCTACATTACGGCGATCTTCGATATCAAGACGGCTCCGGGCCATCTCAGTGCGCAGCCGCTTAATAATGCCTTCTACTACTATCTCATCGAAGAGTACGATTATAAGAACACCGCCAACTATCCAGCTCAATGCCGGCTGTTCCAAACGTTGAGTCAGGCAGAAGCTACCCGACGTCAAATACTCGCCGATGCGCAACAAGCCGGAGGACGGATTATTGACGTTCCCTGGAAGCCCAGCCCCGCACTTGCGGTTGCACAGGACAATGGAGATGAAACCGCCGTCTTCGGCAAAGGTTTGCCGGTGCCTACTCACACGATATGCGCCTTGGGCCACGAAAGCACGATGTACTTCAGTGCAGTTTTCGATACCGAGGGTTCCAGCGTCAATCCCAGGTGGAATGATGCCTTCAATGACTTTTTGAGAAAGAATTACTCCGCTGAAGGTGAAGCCCGTTGCACCAGCATGAACACGTCACGCGAAGCCAACCAGTTGCTGAAGGATCGAGTCGCCGGCGTACGCGCGCAAAACCACAAAGCGGTGGAGACAGGTTGGAGATATAACGCGAGCGTGGTAATAACGAAACCAGCGCCCAAACCGACGCCGACAGTCGACGAAGATCCTGAGCCACCTTCGAGACCGGCGCCAACGGCACCCACGCAATCAATCAAGGACTTCGCCGTAAAGGAATTGCCTGCGGTGTTGGACTATTGTCGAAAAGATCAGATGTTAAGCATGGCGTTTGATTGCGACCGCGTGCAGCGCTCTGTCTACAACTACCGAATGGAGCACGGCAGCAGCGACTCACTTGCCACGCTGTTCACCAAAGAAAAAGTCAATATGGCTGACGCCATCAACAATGTCACACTTGGACTGTGGGTAAATAAGCGAGTGTTGGCACAGAACCCTGACAACAACAAACTTAGCAACTGCGTCCAGCAAAAGGTGATCGTCGCCTTTTACGATAAGCCATACATCAGTCAGCTCGAAGCGATCTACAAAGCCTCATTAGCCGCGTGTAAGTAGCCAGCGATCAGCAATCAAACTTCGGTTTCAGGTTTCATGTTTCAGGTTTCAGGTTCTGCGGAAACGCAAGAACAAAGCGCAATGAACGAACGGCCCGTGGGTAAGTCGTGTCGGAGGCGGCCAGAAGCGGGTTAGTCTTTGCTTTCCGTGTAATCGGTGTAATCTGTGGCTATTTGCTTTTCGTTTTGCTCTTCGCCTTTGAATCCGCAATCCGAATTCCGAAATTCCTCTTAGCTCCGCCTTTCCGCCCGCCGCCTCAAATAATCCGCGAGCTCCGCCTTGCGTTCCGATTTAGTTAATGCTTCGCCCCATATCGGGCACCCGCCCCAGCCACTCCTCAACCCAATCGTGAGATTCATGACTAAACCACAACATTCACGCGGACTCCTCTTGCACTCTTGTTGCACTTTGCTTTCAAGACTCCCAGCCCAGCGTCACGGCTCCCTGCTTGCAAGTACACCGGGTGACTTTTGATTAAGGAGGGTTGGAGATGAAAAAGCTGCTAATACTTACATTGACGTTGGCTTCATTTGGTTTCTTTGGATTGGGTTCGAACGCAACTGAAGCGAAAGCGGCCGTCGGGGCGGGTGATCCACAGATTCGCGTACGGATTGGTCCGCAGCGAAATCGTCGATGGCGTCGTTATGATCGGAACTGGAACCGCGGGTTCCGGACCGTGACGCAAAGTCGGATTGTGCGCTACGGCCATCACACCTATCGCGAGACCTACGCCATCCGTTACTTCAATAACGGCCAGACCCAAACCACGCTGATTAGCCGTGAACGCATTGGCTAACGACTAACGACGCGCGCATGGCGCAAGAAGGGGAAAAGGAAGGCGTATTTTGCGCCTTCCTTTTCTTTTTCCTTCCCGTCTACCGATCGAAAAAGATGTACTTAGTTCTTGGTGCTTTGTTCTTGGTACTTAGTTCTTTGTGGTTGAGTGACATCCAACCATTCTAGATTTCAATGAACACCCGCGAAGTCAGCAATCTGCAATCAGCAGTCAGCAATTAGCAAATCCACTCAACCACAAAGAACAAGCACCAAGAACAAAGTACAAACAAAAAGGGTTTGCTGATTACTGACTGCTGATTACTGATAGCTTTTACTCATTTCCGCTTTTCGACGCACGATTTGCGTGAGACGGACCTGCGCCCTGGCGCTAATCCCAGCAAATTAAGCAATCTCGATGACGGCCCCAGAGTTGCCATAGCTTCACCGAGGGAGACATCTACATACATGAAAAATTTTGGAAAAGGGATTAGCGGGGCTCTTTTGTCACTCGCATTTGTTTTTGGGATAGTTGCGGCGACAAGCGCTACGTCCAACGCCCAATATCGCAATGATGATCGTGGTTATCGACGAGGTCAAAGGAACGACGATCGCAACAACCAAAACTCGGAATGGAGACGACGTCGCGAGCAGGAGCGCCGCGCTGAGTGGCGACGCAATCAAAATCGGAACAATGGCGTCTACGGCAACAACGGTCGGTACAGTCGGAACGACGGCTACGGCAACCGTGGCTATGGAAACGGTGGCTATGGCAACCGTGGCTACGGCAACGGCGGTTATGGCAATGGTGGATATGATCAGAATGAGCTCAACCGCGGCTACCAGCAGGGCATTCAAACTGGCGCGAGCGACGGCCAGCGCAACCAGAGTTACAACCCACAGAGATCGCGCTACTTCAAGAACGCCTCAACGCAGGCTTTTCGTGAAGGCTTTGTGCGAGGCTACGACCAGGGCTTCCGTCAGTACGGTGGCAACCAGCGTTACGGCCAGCGCAACAGTAACGGCAGCTGGGGAAACATTCTTGGTGGCATCCTACAACCTTGAACCAGCAACCCAGTCAACTGTGAACCGGAAACCGGAAACGGTAAAAGGCGAAGACCGGTCAAAGTCTTCACCTTTACTGTTCCCGGTTGCCAATTTGCGGCTCCACGATTTAAGTCTCAGAGGCAATCATGAATCGGAACCCGGGACCTTGAAACCGCAAACCTGAACTTGGAACCCTGGACTTGAAACCTTGAACTCGAAACCTTGAACCTGAAACCTTGAACTCGAAACCTTGAACTCGAAACCTTGAACTCGAAACCTTGAACTCGAAACCTTGAACTCGAAACCTTGAACCTGAAACCTGAAACCTGAAACCTGAAACTTGAAACTACAAACTAGTCAGCAATTCTTCCTAATAACCCACGTTGTCATCGCGCGCATATTCTCGACCACGGTAGTTTTGATCGGTTCAACAAACTCGCCCCCAAGTTCCGCGGTAACCCGGTGCAACATCACTTCGTCCACGAGAAAACGATCGGAGCCATCCGGGAGCTGATAGCGTCTGCCATCAATCAGCCTCACTCGATTTTCCATTCCAATGGTAGAAGCCAGTCGCGCAAAGAAAATCCCGCCAGGCTTTAGCACACTCCACATCGCACTAACCATCGCCTGCCAGTGCGGCTCATCACGAGCAAAGTGCAGCACTGCACTACTCAACACAACGTCGACCGATTGCGGATTACGGATTGGTGACTGCTGATTGCCGCCAACGGTTTTGTCAGTGCCACCTGCCGTACCGAGTGGCTTCTGTTCCCGGTTCACGGGTTCCGGTTCACGGCTTAATCCTTCCACCGACCCAACGCAAAAATTCTCTGCCGGCAGATGGGGCGCAAGGGCGGTAGCCATCCGCCGAACTTGCGCTATCGCAGCTTCCGATTCATCGACGCCAAACACCTCGTAGCCACTTCTGAGAAAATAGACAAGATTCCTTCCCGACCCACAACCCGCATCAAGCACCCGCATCCCCGGCACGAACCGCCCCTTCAACAGCTGATCGAAAATGTAGATATCGATCCCACCAAACCACTCCTGCAAATCGACCCTGGTTTCCATCCATAAAGAATATCAGCAATCACCAATCAGCAATTCAAAAATCCTGGCGCCTCTTTGCCCTTTGCGCTATGCTCTTTGCCCGATAAGGAGGATCTCATGCTCACCACCACTCTAGCTTCAGCTTCTCTTCGATCATTGCTTACGCCGGCTCTGACATTCGCTGCCATTTGCATCTTCGCCATGCCGCTTCACGCTGGCCCGAAGCCGGGGTATCAGTCGTTCATTGTCGGCAATCCTGCTGATGCTCCGCCATCGATAAACCTCAGCCCCGGGCTGGCGTTAATGGGCGGCGGCACCGACGTGGATGCAGCGTTCCAATGGATGTGCCAGCGAGCGGGCGGAGGCGACTTCGTTGTGATCAGGACCACGGGAACCGATGCCTACAACCCTTACATCCAGGGACTGTGTCCGCAGATGGATTCGGTTGAAACTATCATCATCACCACAGCGACGGGCGCAAATTCATCGTATGTGAGCAGTCACATACAGAACGCAGAGGCTCTCTGGATCGCTGGTGGTGATCAATCTACTTACACAGCTCTGTGGCGCGGAACCGCGGTGCAATCAGGCGTAGACTTTCTGCTCAATTCCAAGCTGGCCCCAGTTGGCGGAACCAGCGCCGGCCTGGCGGTACTCAGCCAATTCATTTACACGGGAGCGCTCGGCTCAGTTACCTCGAGTCAGGCTCTGGCCAATCCTTTCCATCGCTATGTAACGCTCGAGCGCGATCTGTTTCAGTCTTCATTAGGAACCAACAAGCTCTACGATTCCCACTTTGTCACGCGAGATCGAATGGGCCGCTCACTGGCTTTCCTGGCCCGAATCGTAAACAACGGTTGGGCCACGCAACCTCGCGGCATCGGGATCGACGAAGAGACTGCAATCCTGGTGCTACCGAACGGTGCGGGCACGATGGTCGGCTCAGGCGCAGCTTACTTTCTCCAGGCACCCGGTCCTGCGCAAGTGCTCGCTTCTAAAACTCCACTCACCTATCTCAATATCGGCGTATACAAAGTGCCACAGGGCGGGACCTTCAACTTCTCAACCTGGACCGGCACCGGCGGCGTAGCCTATACCCTGAATGTGAATGGAGGCGCACTCACCTCCACCCAAGCCGGCGGCAGTATTTATTGAGCGTCTATCAGTGGTCAGTAATCAGTAATCAGCAATCAGTAATCAGTAATCAGTAGTCAGCTATATCAGCTATCAGTACTCAGTCGCGATAATACTGAATTAGCATACGAGCGGCGGTCGCCAGGCCGACGAGATTAAGGCGCAAGCCTGACCGAGATTCTACAACTCAGATCAGCTCAAGGGTCAGGAAGGGTAGCTTGCGCCCGCCTCAAGTCTGATCAGCCTTAGTGCTAATTACACCACTCAAATACCGACCACAGGGAACCGTGAACCTGAAACCCGAAACTTGAAACCTGAAACCTGAAACCGAATCTGATAGCTCAAGCTATTATTTGGCATGAAAGCCGATCTGTTTGCGTTTTGGTTCCGCCGGTGTCATAAGTTGACGAATAGCGTCAAACACAAGCTTGAATTGGCGGTCGTATTTTCCCTCAAGTTCCTCAACTTCTTCGCGCGATCCGCGTTGGAGGTCAAGATCTGTCGTAGTCGAACGAAGGTGCGCATAATCTGAACATTGACGGCGATGGCCCGCTTACTGCGCAACACACTTGATAACATCGCCACGTTTAGGGAGTGAGGGCGGATACACGCGACGGTGAAACGATCCCGCTACCTTTCTAGAACAAAGCGCGCTCGCTCTGTCCTCAGCATCTCGTATGGAGTAACGCACTTGATGCCGAGACCGATACACGCGTCGGGGATCTTAATCTTCTTCGTTGACGTTGACGCGACCTCATGAGTCACGACCGTTTGTCCGTGAGCAAGTGCGTGCCCCACCAGGTAGTAATCCGCCACAAGAAGGAACGTATTGACTGCTGCGGGCTGGTAACTTTGACTCGTGGCCCAAGTACTTACGGTAGTTAATGCAGTGAGCAGAAGCTGGTCGGGCTTTAGGAAAAAATCTGAGCCGCGAGCATCCGCCCACACGGCGAGCTGGTCAGCCATCGCCAGGAGTTCATCGCCGACTTTCTCGATGCTGAATACCCGCTTTGCAGCGTTATTTTCAACCAACCAATCCCAAAATGCCGGGCAAAAGTCCAATCCATAATGTAAGTTCTTTGCCTGGATAAACACATTTGCGTCAAGCAAGTAAGCCATCAGGCCATCACTCCCAGACTGCGCCCAAGCTTCTGAAACGTTTCCAGCTTTGCAAAACCGAGCATGCGAAACGCATCGCGATGGAGCGTCTGTCCCTCGAGGGTGCTTATCACGAGTGCTCGAGCGAACCTCCTACTTACACGCGCGGCTTGCGTCAAATAAAAGTTGCCACCACTTCTCTGGGCAATGGCGAGTAATCTTTTGAGCTCGTCGTCGTACTCCTGCCAAAACTCTTCAGTCGTAAAACCGCCTGCATCATAAATCCGTCGCAAGATTACCAATGTACTAACCTTGAAGCGCCGTGCCAGACGATCAAGTTCCGCTCTTAGTACAGCTCCACTTTGATACTCCGTCCTCAGAACGGCGATCGGAACAAGCAGCTCAGCGGCCACACTGTTACACCATCGTTCGACCTGGTGTTCTGGCAGGACTGAGACCTGTGCGTCGGAAACAGCAGATTGCCCGAGCCAAATGTGAGCAAGCTCATGTGCAAGCGTAAACATCTGAGCGGCCTTCGTATCCGCCCCATTGATGAAGACGAGTGGGGCCAAATCATCTGATAGTGCAAAGCCGCGGAATTCATCAGGATCCAAGCGCCGCGTATTGTTGTTAAGTACGACCCCACTGCACATCACCATGATTCCAATCGATTCTGCTTGCTCGATAAAAAGCCGGAGCGCGTCCGTCCACGTCGGAATTTGGCGGCGTGTCTCAAGATCAAAACCCAGCGCCTGACGCATTCTTGTGGCAATTGCCTCGATGTCAGTTTCTAGTCTCGCAGACCCTGCGAAGGAAAGAGTGTCCGCCCGCTCTGATCTAGCAAAATCGCGGTACCATTCCTGCCGCTGCTGACACACGTAAATCATTTCCAGCAGATCCGGACTAGGGCGCTGCATGCGCTTGTTTCGAACTGTACGGAAGTCCGGAATCGGAATATTTTCGACAGGTGGTTCTTGAAGAAACAGAAAACCTATTGGTGTATGCGTTGCGCGGGCAAAAGCTTCGGCTTGTTTGAGTGTGGGTCTCGCAGCACCCGCTTCCCAAGCCGCAAGCTTCGGAAAACGATGACTCAGAGTTTCAATCTCCAAGCCCGCTCGCTCGCGGGCCCAACTCAACAGATGAGGTTTGATATCTACTCTAATAACGCGGGGTACTCCATCTCGATAGTCTCAACATTGGCGCGAGACATTATCGCTCATTTGGGTAAGATACAGGCACTTTAATCATTCTCTTCCTTGCTCCCTCAATCCGTAATCCACATTCCGAAATCCCAAATCTTGTCGTATCCTGTTGGCGAAAGGTGATTGGAATGCTGTGGGTCTTCACCCTCGATCTTGAACTCGATTACCGCTCAATTGCACAGATTCTTGCGAGAACATCCCAACCCACGTTCTCTCAAGCTTAAACTGCAATGAAATGTTTGCTATAACGATCCGCAACCGGTCCTGAAACCTTACGTTAACCACACAGTTATGACGGTAGGATAGGCCTGTGAGTAATTGTTCTAGTAAATTCTATTTGAGGTTTGAAAATGGCTTCACTAAAAAGACAGCTTGATGACGCGGAAAAGAAGCTCGTGTTAGCTCAGCAGACACGAAACGAGAAGCTCTATTGTTTTGCCGAGGACCATGTCATTGACGATGAAAGCGAAGTTGAGTTTCATCACATTAAGCCGTTCTCTGAAGACGGCCCGACGGAGATTTCGAACGTCGGTGCAGTTTGTAAGGAACATCACCGCCGAATTCGAACATTATCGTTATCAGAATTTCGCGACCAAATCGCTTTGGGGCGATTTTTTGATCACGATGCGCCCAGACGACTGGATGATCTATTGGCTTTCAAACTCTCGACCGCAGAATTTGGATATAGAATAAATGTCGACAATCAAGTCGGAGATCAGCTGAACCTTCACTACTTAAATCCCGATCGTGCTCCGCAGACGTGTCCGGTCTTTACTTGTCCGGCAACTGGGATGCGCTATTTTTACACCTCAGTCCCAATCGAATACATCTCCAACGACAACGAGCTTCAGCCGAGACCCCTTGAACAGAAACGCGTCTGGGAACTTTATCGTCACCTAGCGGCGCATACGCAATTGGCACCAGCCATTTGTCGCCTTGTGGAAGGGAAAATCCTGCTATTTGATGGACAGCATAAATCTGCAGCGCAAATCTGGGCCGGAAGAAATACACTCGATTGTAAGGTATATATCGATCCCGATATTCGTTTGCTAAAGGAAACCAACCTCATTGCCCATGACAAGCTGCGACAAATGGCTTTCTTCACAAGCACCTTAATTGCGAAGTATAGCGACATTTTTAAGCAGGAGTGGGAAGAATACTTAGAGAAGCCAGGCCCTAAGAATGAAAGCGATTTCGTCTCTTTCTTGAGACTACGAGGTAAGACAACTACGGAAGCGAAGAAGATGCTACGGATGGCGGTCGAACAGGATGTAATCGAGGACCCTGAAAATTGTCTTTCAGAGTTCATTGCAGAACGAAATCGTTCTCGTAAGAACCCTCTGTCAATCAGCATTTTAGAAAAGACGTTCTTCCGTGATTTCATTTTATCGCCGCCGACTGTAGTCGACTTTGAGGGTCCGGATGATTTTCGCGCGGAGGAGAAATCCAATTTAGTCCGATTGATGTCGATGGTGGCTAGTCGGCAATTGGTAGGACGCTGGAATCCGGAGGCCAATAATGCGTCGCATCAGAGAGCAGAACGCATCTTTAGTGCTGGAGCTTTGCGAGCTTGGGTACCGATGCTACGAGATGTCATTGCTCAGGTTTTGCAACTTTACGCGGAAGCCGATAGAGAGCGGCTACTTTTTCGTCAAATCACCGAACAACAATGGGGCTTGATTGAAAGTAGGATCGACCGCTTATTCGAGCATAAGCTGTGGGACGATCCAAATCCGGAGGTGGCCTTAAAACTAAAAATCAACACTGTAAAGGAACTGCGCGATTTCTTAACGAACAGCGGTCTAACAGTCAATTGGATTTTGGGCGGGAAGGGGGCTGACCACCGCACGTCCTCAGCGAAATCTCGCAAAGTAAACTGGAGAGGCGCCACCCTAATGTATAAGCGCACGCTGTTGTTCGAATCATCCCAGTGTTAAGAACTCGTGGGCCCCATTCATGAATTACACCTTGATGTGACTCCATATCTCTGAAGAACGAAAGCGTAGCCACAGATTACACCGATTACACAGAAAGCTAAGACCACCTGCCGTCTGCTTCCCGCCTCCTGCCTCCCGCCTCCCGCTCCCCGCTTCCTGCTTCCTGCCTCCCGCCTCCTGCTACTGACGGCTGAATGCTTCATCGGGTAGAATCTGCTATTGCTCAGTTCGACCTGGTTCAGCGACGAGTCGCGATTCTCATTTAGTCACGAAGGTTATTATGAAAGAGAAATACCTCCTCCGCTTTCTGGTACGTTTCCTCGCAGCCTCTTTTCTGAAAACTGCTCTGCCACTTGGTCTGATAGTCGTGGTGTTCGCCAGCGCCGCGCTCGGGCAGTCGGGGAGGAGGAATGCCAGGACGGCGGACATCCCAACACCGCCGGTGCAGGCGCCAATCTTTTCAGCGCCTGAGCCGGAGCCTAAAACTCAACCAGCCGAGCCCGCGATGGTAGGCGGTATCCTGCCTGAAAGCGTGCTCAACCGTCAGATTAAAGGCCTCGATAACACTACTTTTCGACTCGGAGATTTTAGTGACAAGGTTATTGTCGTGAATCTTTGGGCGTCGTGGTGTGGCCCATGCCGGCGGGAGGTGCCGGACTACGAGAAGGTGCGCAAGGAGTTCGCTGAAGCTAACGTTGAGTTCATCGGTCTAACGGATGAAGACCCTCGGACGCAGACGGATCGCGTGAACCGGTTCGTGCGCGATCTTAAGTTCAAATTCCGCATTGGATGGATTGATCACGCAACCGCGCAGTTGCTAGCCGGCGGGCGGGATTCGATTCCGCAGACTCTCGTGATTACGCCAGCGGGCCGCATTGCGAGTCACTGGAATGGCTACGTGCCCGGGAAGAGTGGGGATAGATTGCGAAATGCGATTGAGAGCGCTCTGCAGGAAGCGAGCGAGTTGAAAGCGAAGTAGGCAGCGTCAAGAGGCAAGGAGAACGATTTTCCATATATCATTTTCCATTTCTCATTTGTCATTCCCGTAATCAGCAATCAGTAATCAGCTGTCAGTAATCAGCAATCAGCAATGATGCCTAGCTTGCGGCTGCGGCTTCGGCGAGCTTGGCGCGGCGATAGGCGACGCCGCCGATTGCGATCAAGGCCACGCCAAATAGTGGGATCAGACTTTTGGTCGAGGAAAACCCGTCCCAATAAACATACATGCCACCGAGGATCGTGGAGCCAATTCCAACTTGAAAGGCTTTAAACCACACGTAGGTGCTGGGAACCTTGTTTACCTCACGCGAACTCAGAACCGCAAGGAAAGCGCCGATTAGCAATGCCGGGCCACCAATCACTAGATAGAAATACTCTTGCGTCAAAGCTGTGACGAGGCCGAAAATCATTCCGAGCGCAATCAACCCACCTCCAACTATTTTGCGCAGACGCTTCCGCGACTGATCTCCGCTCTCGGTATCTGCTTTGTCGATCATACCCTTCGGCTGCTTTTTGACGGATGCTGAGGCTTGAGAACCGCGCTGCTTCGCATTATTGGGTGGACTCGAGTTGAGCTTGTTATGACACCGCTTGCACACAACGGCCGAACCGAAATTAGTTAGACCACAAAAAAGACACTTAATGGATGACATAAACAGACCTCGAGCGGAAGAATGAAATTGTGTGAGAAAGGGCTGAGCGAATTTGTTAGATTGCGCGGTCAGTGCAGGACCAAATTGAAACTAACATTTTCGCTTGCGGAGTTCAAGAAGTTATTCAGCGTCAGTAATCAGCTGTCAGCAATCAGCTGTCACCAATCAGCAATCAGCAATCAGCAATCAGCAATCAGCAATCAGCAATCAGCAATCCGATGCTCCTCCTATCTTTCCGGCAGCAGTTCGTGCAATGGGCGGGCGTGGTTGGGGGAGAGAATAACGAGCGCGTCGCGGTTTGCACTGTTGAGCTGCCACATCATTTCACGGCAGCGACCACACGGTGGCAGAATGGTCCCGCGCGCGTCGACTGCAACGACAAGAGAAATCTCGGATTCGTGGCCCTTGAGCATCTCGGCAATGGCGGCATGCTCGGCGCAGAAGCCGAGGCTGCAAGCAAAGTCGAGCGAGACACCGGAGTATCTGTTGCCGGCTCGGGAGAGAATTACGGACGCAACGTCGCCGGCGCTGCAGTCGTCGCTGGGTTTGATTGGACTAGCGAGAGCTCGCGCTTGAGCAATCAGCGAGGGGAAGTCGGTTTCAGGTTTCAGGTTCGACGTTTCAGGTGAGGTGGCATGCGCATCTTGCGCATGTTGGGTTTCAGGCCCGGCTAAGACCACGGGCGGGGTGGCATGCGCATCTTGCGCATGTTGGGTTTGATGATCGGAAAGGACCACGGGCGGGACGCCCGTGCCACTTTGGACGTGAGTGGAAACGACGTTCACGGGCGGGACGCCCGTGCCACTTTGGACGTGAGTGGAAATGACGTTCACGGGCGGGACGCCCGTGCCACGGCCGCTTTTATGAAGCATGGGGTTCAGGATGTAGCCCGTCTGAACGTCGCCGAACATCTCGTTCCTTTCCCAGCCCCAATACCAAAAGTAATAAGCGAGGTAGGCGCAGAACAACGCGTCGAGACGATCTTCGTGGTCCTTCAGTCGAATGGCGCCCGAATCATCCAAATTCAAACTCAATAATTCTTTCAGCACGCCCGTGCGTAGCAACGCCGGCTCAGCTTTGTAAAGACTCGCCAACCGAGTCCGTAACTCTTGCAAGCCACTTCGCTTCGCGGCGCCTCTTTTGTATTTGATCGTTTTGGGAAGATCCCAAAGCGCGACCATGCCGGCGTGCGGATAAACCTCAGCCATGATGCGGCCGTGTTGTTCGTTAGCGGCCCGGTCGACGTGCTTGAAACCCTGAGCTGAGAGTTCACGAGCCAGCGCCACACTGGAAGCGTTGGGAAGCAGTGACAAGTTTGACGGGTAACAACCGGCGTCACGCGAAGAGTAGCGTTTACTCACATCGATTTCGCAAGGGCGCTGGCCGGTTTCGTTTTCGATGATCAAGGGACCATCGATCGCTACGACGGTGTTTTCAGTGCTGTGTTTCCGGACGTATTCGGCAACCGAAGCGTCGGAGCCGAGATTCGCCAGGTCCTCGAGCCGGGCGCCGAGACGGTCTCCGCGAAGCACAGCCACGCCGCTGGGATTACGAGCGCTCTTCCAGGCGATGTCGATTCCGATGAACGTAGCAACCATGTTGATTTCGGAATGCTGAATTTAGTTATCAGTAATCAGCTATCAGTAATCAGTAATCAGTAATCAGCTGTCAGTATTCAGCTTCTAGTTATACATCGGGTGAGTGTTTGAGGGATAGCCGCGAGCTGAAGGAGTGGGTGAGTTGCGATTGATACCACGCTATATATGAAAGGGCGCCCCATTGGTTGTAACTTGGAGTTGATCTAAGACCTCAAGCAGACAACCGGAAGGAGAGCCCTAATGAGAAGCTATTATGTAGGGGTGGATGTGC
>Ga0134125_10003098_pt1 | contig 19451 bp, 17 predicted proteins | sample KB31751_FD_96464 | JGI IMG/M metagenome (GOLD analysis project Ga0134125, IMG submission 96464) | Terrestrial soil microbial communities with excess Nitrogen fertilizer from Kellogg Biological Station, Michigan, USA - KB3-175-1 | ecosystem: Environmental > Terrestrial > Soil > Unclassified ... | reverse complement strand
GGTTACCGTGCCGAGGATGGTTCCGAGAGTGGATTGCGCAAGCATACTGCCCGCGAGGAGAAACAGCCCGAAGCTGACCCGGGCCAAAGGTCTGGTCATTGCGGTCATGGGAGACACCTCTACTTCTCTTGAGAAACCAGAGAAAACAGAAAAACTTGTTTTAGACAGTAGCAGGAAACGAGTTGCAGAGGAATTACTAAGTTATGGCAAATCGATTAAGAAATATCCATGGAAGCGTCGTAGGTGAGTGCCGTGATTCCGTGCCGGGCGTTCAGTCCGAAAGCGGACATTGGTCATCCCAAGCGCGGCATGGGCTTGTGGCGATCCGTACAGTTTAGGCCGGAATTCCGGCGAGCCGGGCAATCGCAGCGGCATTGGTTCGCGTGCTCACTCCGGCTTGAGCCGGTAATCGAACCCCAGCGGGTCGGCGCCCGACGCGGAAGCACTCGGCCTCTCATGCAAATCTCGCCGAGACGAGTCGCGGCGCAGCAACCTGAGAGCTTTCGCCACCATGAACTCAAATTGTTACAACGGTATGCTGCCGTGCTTCTTCTTTGGCATGGTGTCCACCTTATTCGCGAGCAGCCGCAACGCGCGAATCACTTTCGGACGTGTTTCGTGCGGCTCAATCACGTCGTCGATGTAGCCGCGCTCGGCCGCGACAAACGGATTGGCGAAACGTTCTCTGAACTCATGCACCTTTGCTTGCCGCGCCTGTTCCGGATCTTGCGCGCGTCCGAGTTCGTGGCGGTAAAGGATATTTACGGCGCCTTCCGGCCCCATCACTGCGATTTCGGCTGTCGGATACGCGAAGTTCACATCGGTGCGCAGATGCTTTGATCCCATTACGCAATAGGCGCCACCGTACGCTTTTCGCGTAATTACAGTGATCTTCGGAACCGTGGCCTCGGCGTAAGCATAGAGCAGCTTGGCGCCGTGCCGGATGATTCCGCCGAATTCCTGTTCCGTTCCAGGCAGGAATCCCGGCACGTCCTCGAACGTCAGGATGGGAATCAGAAACGCGTCGCAAAAGCGAACGAAACGCGCCGCCTTCGTCGAGGAATTGATATCCAGGCAACCGGCCAGGTGCGCCGGCTGGTTCGCCACAACGCCGACCGTCGTCCCGCCCATGCGCGCGAAGCCGATCACGATATTGCGCGCGAAGTGTTCGGCGATTTCAAAAAAATAGGAGTCGTCGACCACGCGCCGGATCACATCCTTAATGTCGTACGGTTTGTTGGATTCCTCCGGGATCAGCGTGTCCAATTCGAGATCCTGCCGGTTATCGGAATCGTTGGTGGGCGCTGGCGGTACGCCGTCCAGATTATTCTGCGGCAGAAACCGCATCAGCTCGCGTATGCTGCGCAAGCAGTCGGCATCGTCGGCCGCGAGGAACTGCGCTACTCCACTCTTCGTATTATGTGTCAGCGCGCCTCCGAGTGTTTCCTTGTCCACGTCTTCGTGCGTAACGGTTTTGATGACATCGGGTCCCGTTACGAACATGTGACTTGTACGATCCACCATGAAGACGAAATCGGTCAGGGCCGGCGAATACACAGCGCCGCCGGCGCAGGGTCCCATGATGGCCGAGATTTGCGGAACCACGCCGCTCGCGAGCGTATTGCGAAGGAAGATGTCCGCGTAGCCGGCAAGCGACACCACGCCTTCCTGAATGCGCGCTCCTCCGGAGTCGTTCAATCCGATCACGGGCGCCCCAACCTTTAGGGCCAGATCCATGATCTTCACGATCTTCTGCGCGTTCGCTTCGGAAAGTGAGCCGCCGAACACTGTAAAATCCTGCGCAAACACGAATGCCTGGCGTCCATGAATCAATCCGTGACCCGTGACGAACCCGTCGCCATCGATTACGGACTGTTCCATACCGAAGTTGCGGCAGCGGTGGCGAACGAGCTTGTCGAGTTCTTCGAACGAGCCCTCGTCGAGCAGCAGATCCACCCGCTCGCGCGCCGAAAGTTTGCCCTCGCGGTGCTGGCGCTCCTTCCGTTCCGGACCGCCCCCCGCCTCCGCGCGCGCATGGCGCTCCCGCACCTTATCGAGACCGCTGCTGCTCATTTGCGTTCTTAGCTTCCTCCCGGTTCACATAATAGCCGTCGCGGGCATGGACTTCGGCGTGGGGATGCTTTTGCCGGGCCGCCTCGCTCAATTCCACTCGAATATGGCGATAAGCGCCAGGCTGCGCTCCCGAAGGCGCATGATAGACGAGCGAATAACGATCGCGAATGCGCTCCAAGACTTCCGCGAGCTTTCGTTCCGGCTTTGACGCGGCGATCGCCTGCCCGCCGGTCGCCGCGGCCAGCGGGTACACATCGTCGAACGCAAAATCGGAGTTAATCACGGCGCCCGGGCGCGCGGCGGGCGGGTGCGGGTGGCGGCCCACGACAATCGCGTCAAGCAGCGCATCGGCCGTGTACAAGTCCCGCAAGACATCGTCATGACGCACGCCGTAGGACATGCCGTCGTTATCGGTGACGATCAGGATCGCTCTGCGCTGCATCGTTGCCTGCCGGTTTCGTTCCAGGAATTTCGCGGCCGATTGAACGGCGGCGTTGATGCGCGTGCCGGAACCGAACGGCTGCTCGTGGGCTGCCTGTTCGATCGCCTGTGCAATCTCAGCGGGATCGCTTGTCAGCGATTGCTCGATCCACGTGTCACGGCTGAAGACCATTACGGCGACTTGATCCTGCGGCGTCAGTTTGCGTAGCGCGCTTGTCGCGATGGCGGCAATGTCTTTCAGATATTTCTGCACGCTGCCGCTCACGTCCAGCAGCAGCACGAGTTCGAGCGGCACCGATGAATGCCCGAAATAGACGATTTGCCGGGGCTTGTCTTCGTCGAGAATCACAAAATCCTGCTGCATCAATCCATCAATCTGGCGCCGTCCATCGACCACCTCGGCGTCTACCTGCACGTCGGCCACGCTCGCGTGGTACGTCGGTATTTGTGCCGGCGTATCGGCTGCCGCCTGGTTGGGACCGGAGTTTCCGGAAATCGCGGCTCCAGGGGAAGAAGCCACCGCCGCCGACCATGCGCCTGCGCTACAGATGACCAGTGAGACGATAAGACACAACGGCGCGCGCATGTCAGACATTCTCAACGGCAAAGGAGGGCTCGTTCTGGGGACCGCCGGCCATATCGATCACGGCAAAACAACACTGGTCCGCGCGCTCACTGGGATAGAAACGGATCGACTGACGGAAGAAAAAAAGCGCGGCATTTCTATCGATCTCGGCTTTGCTCATTTGACGCTGCCGGACCAGAGGCGGGTTGCGCTGATCGATGTTCCAGGCCATGAACGCTTTATCAAGAATATGCTGGCGGGCGTGGGCGGCATTGACGCCGTGCTGCTGGTAGTCGCCGCCGATGAAGGGGTGAAGCCGCAAACGCGCGAGCATTTCGATATCTGCCGCCTCTTGGGCGTGACCAGAGGTCTTGTCGCTCTCACCAAGATCGACAGTGTCCGGCAGGAATCGATTGCCGCCGCCACGTCGCAGGTACAAGCACTGTGTGCCGGAAGTTTCCTCGAAGGCGCTCCTGTCATTCCCGTAAGCGCACACTCGGGGCAAGGGCTTGACGCGCTGCGGACGAGCCTCGCCACTTTGTCTTCGAGCATTCCGGGACGGTCTACGTCGGGATTCGCACGCTTGCCGGTCGACCGCAGCTTCACGATGCAGGGCTTCGGTACGGTAGTGACAGGCACCTTGTGGAGCGGTGAATTAAAGACAGGCGACACCGTCGAATTGCATCCTCTACGGGAGCGTTTTCGAATTCGCGGGCTTCAGGTACACGGAAAGCCGGTCGCCAGCTCGGCGGCGGGGCAGCGTACGGCCGTAAATCTCGTGGGAGTGGAAGCTCACCAGATCCGCCGCGGGTTCGTACTGTCCCCGCCCGAAACGTTCGAAACCACGCAAATTGTGGACACGCGGCTCGAATGGCTGGACGCGAAATACGCCACCCGTTCCCGGCAGACGTTACATCTTCACATCGGGACTTCCGAAACCATGGCGGACGTACGGCTGATCCAGACGGTAACTCCCGGGCAAACGCTCTCTCGCGTTTCGGTGCGCGAGCCGCTCCTAATCCTTCCAGGCGATCGATTTGTGCTGCGGATACCGAACGCTACCATTGCGGGCGGTTTCGTGATTGACGCCTTTCCCCCTATCCGTCTCACGCGAGCCAAAACGGCGGAACGGTTGAAAACACTGGCGGAGGCGGATGACATGGCGCGAGTGGAACTTCTGGTCGCGGAGAGCGCGCAGGGCCGCCGGCTGGCTAATCTCATGCGCCTGACCGGCTGGACACAACCGAAAATCCGGCAGCTCGCGGAAGCAAATCCGCGATTGATACTGTACGAGGCCGGTCAGCGCATCGTGAGCAGTACTTGGCTGGCTCAGAAGCGTCAACAGGTGATCAAATGGCTGGAAGCGTTCCACGCGAGTAATCCCGCCGCGAAGGGCGCGCCCACTCATCAGATTCGTAGCGTACTCATGTCGGGCGTCGAACCTGGAATTACGGATTTCATTCTCCAGAATATTCCGCAGATACGCGTTGAGGGCGAGTTAGTCGCGCTCACGCAACACCAGGCACAATTGAATCCCGAGGAAATCCGCGCCCGCGACCGCATCGAGCAAATCTATCGGGATGCCGGATTTCAGCCTCCATCGATGCAGGACGCGCTAGCGAACGGCGGGATAGCGCCTGCCCGCGCCCGTGCAATTTTGGAAGCGCTTGTTAAGGACGGAAAGCTGGTGCGGATCGCTCCGGACATGATCTTTCACGGCTCCGTGCTCGTCCATATACGAAAGTCGCTGGCCTCTCAAAAGGGCCGGCGATTCTCGGTGCCGGATTTTAAATCGTGGACCCAAATCTCACGAAAATATGCGATTCCGCTCCTCGAATATCTTGACCGCCAGCACGTCACACGCCGGGATGGCGATATGCGGATTGTTCTATAGGCGTTGCGGGATAGCTGCCGAGGGTCGTGACTCGTCTGCTACTCTAAAGCTGCTGACGGTACGCGAAAGCGTTGAAAAAGGGAACCTAGTGCAATTCCAGGACTGCCCCGCAGCGGTAAGCAGGAACGAACGCCCATTAAGGCACTGTCTTTCAAAGAGACGGGAAGCCGGGCACTAGTAAAGCGCACAAGCGCCTTGCCTGCAAGTCCGAAGACCTGCCGCAGCCCGCGTTAATACACGCGGATTTCGTGTTGCCTCGAGGGAGGGCAAACAGTGAAACGGCTTTTTCCTTTCACATTCATCGTTCTTTGTGCCTCGGCGGCGAGTTTCGCTGCCGATTCCGCCGCCATCTCAGGACGTGTTCTCGATCCGTCCGGGAACGCGGTCGCGCGCGCCGAAGTTCATCTCGATCAGTCGACCGGCGCCGCGTTTCTATCCGCCGACACCGCTTCGGATGGCGCTTACTCTTTTTCCGACGTTGCGCCGGGTAATTATTTATTGGAGGCATCCGCGCCGGGCCTATCTCTGAAGCGGCCCGTCACAGTTCGCCTGGGGGGCGGGGAGACGAAGCAGCTCGATTTGGATCTCGTACTCTCGGCGCAACGCAGCCAAGTGACGGTCACGTCCGCCGCAACTCCCCAGTCCGTCGACCAAACTTCGAAAGCTCTCTACGTTGTGAATACCGCGGAAGCCGAACGGCGCGGGCTGTTCACGGTGTCGGATTCGTTGCGCCTTGTGCCGGGCCTGCGGGTCACGACCCGCGGCGGCCCCGGCGGATTTACAACAATTCAAACTCGCGGCCTCCGCGCAACCGATACCGCCATTCTCGTCGACGGCTTCCGCTTGCGCGATGCCACCGCCGTGCAAGGCGACGCCAGCTCGTTTATCAGCGATCTTCTGCTGGTCGACAGCTCCCGCATCGAAGTTCTCGAAGGCTCCGGATCGTCTTTGTATGGAACGAATTCAATTGGCGGGACCGTGAACATCATTACCGGCCAGGGCGGCGGCCCACTTCACGGCGATATCGATCTACAGGGCGGTGGCTTGGGCCTTTTTAGAGGACTGGCGCGCGTCGCCGGCGGCGCGTTGCACAATCGCCTGACATATTCCGGCGGGCTCGCTCACTTGAACGAAACGCAGGGCGTCGAAGGCGGCACTCCGGCCCGGAACTGGTCGGGGCAGGGCAGCGTTAATTACGCGCTGACGCCGGCGATTCGCATTGGAGCGCGGCTGATGGCCGACACCGATTATCTTCAGTACCAGACCATTCCCTATCCGGTGAACTCACCGGCTTCGACGTCCATCCAAGCGGTCCCGCTATCCTCCCCCCAACTGCAACTAGCGAATCGCGGCTTGCCGTTCGATACCACCGGCGCTACCTTCGTTCCTGCCTTGAACGACTCCGATGCGCGGCGCAACGGTCACTTCATTACGGCTCTATTCCATCTCGACGATCAGGTGACGACGCGCCTATCCTGGCGGCTCTACTATCAGAGCGCCGGCACGCATCGCGATAATCTCGATGGACCCCTAGGTCCTGTAGGAGCGTATGAACCCTCATTTCACACGTCGGACCTCTATGATGGCCATGTCGATACCGTTCAGGCGCGCGCCGATTACATCGCCGCTCCATGGCAGGTCATCACAGCGGGCTACGAATTTGAACGGGAGCACTACGAAAATTTTAGTACCGATGCAAACTCTGACCCCGCGGCGAGAGTCTACTCGCTAATCAATATCGTGCAGCGCAGCAATGCCGCGTTTGCGCAGGACCAGATGCAACTGTTCAGCGGACGCCTGCTGGTTCTGCTGTCAGGGCGGTTCCAGAACTTTCAGCTCAATACTCCTCTATTTCTTGGCGGAATCTCCCCTTATTCCGGCATTCCGCTGCCATCGCCGCCAGATTCCTATACGGGCGATGCCTCGGTTGCTTATTTCATTCGCCACACTTCGACGAAGCTGCGCTCGCACGTGGGCAACGGCTACCGCGTTCCATCGGTTTATGAGCGCTTCGGAACGTACTTCTTCGGAGGCGCATTCACCGCGTATGGCGACCCGCGACTGAGTCCTGAACGAGCGATTTCCGCCGATGCCGGCCTCGATCAGTACCTCTGGGGTGAGCGCCTGCGATTGAGCGGCAGCTTCTTTTACACTCGGTTGCAGCAGGTCATCGGCTTCGATACGCTCGGGCTGATCACGCCGGCGACAGATCCCTATGGCCGCTATGGAGGCTACTTCAACACCGGCGGCGGCATTGCCCACGGAGTTGAAGTCAGCGGCGAATTCCGGCCCAGCCGCAACACTGCAATCGACGCGTCGTATACCTACACCAATGCCCTTGACCGCATGTCTCAGTTCACAACGGAGACTGGAGCGAACCCCATTCAAACGCCGCGCATCATTCCCCATACAGTGACTCTCCGCGCTACCCAGCAATTCGGGAAGCGGGTGGAGGCGGCCATGGACTTCGTAGGCGGCAGCGATTTTCTGTATCCCCTTTACGGCCTTGCGTATCGTTTCGATGGGCCGCGACAGCTCGGGGTATCGGCCAGTTACACAGTTCCGCTAACGGATCGTTCTAGCATGCGGTTCTATGCTCGCGTTTCAAACACTCTCAACCAACAGTACTATGACGATGGTTTCCTGACGCCTCGGCGGTGGGCGGTGGGCGGCGTCCGCTTCAGCTTCTGAGAGCCGCTCCGTTGGTGAATACGACTTCGGTCGCAAGCTCAATCCAAGAATGCGTACACTGGTACAGCACCGAAACGAATGTTTACCGGCAGCGATCTTACTAAAATTCTCCCGCCCGCTCCCGAGCAGGAATGGCGGGACCTGAAATGATCTCCAAATACTAGAAGGAATGCGACTATGGAAATCTGATCAAATCGTTTATAGCTAGAGAGAATCCAGTTTCGGTTGTCAATCCGTTATTTCTGGGGGTTAGGAAAAAAGTGATACGACGTTTTCTTATTGGAATCGCGCTGCTCTCGATGGGCGCCGCTTCCGCTCTGGCTCAGATAGGCGTTCCGCCTCGAGCTGACTTCGACGCCGATGGCAAAACAGATTTTGTCGTATGGCGGCCCACTACCGGGGTTTGGTATGTAACTCCAAGCAGTACGAGCGTTCCATTCGGAGAACAATGGGGGTTGCCGGATGACGTCCCATTATCTGGAGACTTCGACGGCGACGGAAAGACGGATTTTGTCGTATGGCGGCCCACCACCGGAGTCTGGTACATTAAGCCAAGCAGTAATCTAAATGCGCCGTACGGCGAGCAGTTCGGCCTCCCGGGCGATATTCCGCTCAGCGCCGATTTTGATGGAGACCACAGGGCCGACCTCGTGGTATTTCGTCCCTCTAACGGCACTTGGTACATCAGGCCGAGTAGCAATCCGGCAGCCCCGTACTCTGAACAATGGGGGGCGACCGGCGATATTCCGCTGGTCGCCGATTTCGATGGCGACGGCAAAATTGACCTCGCAGTCTGGCGGCCTTCCAATGGAACCTGGTACATCAAGCCGAGCAGCAATCCAGCAGCCCCGTACGCCGTACAGTGGGGTCTGCCCGGCGATATACCGATTGCCGGTTACTTCCAGGGTAACCGGGGCGCCGACTACGCCGTGTATCGTCCGTCGAATGGCACTTGGTACATTCTGCCGGCGGATACAGGTTTAGCTTACGGGCGGCAGTTCGGCTTGCCCGGCGATATACCGGCGCCGGATGACTTTGATTTCGACGGAAAAACGGATATTGCGATCTGGCGGCCCACAGACGGCGGCTGGTACTACGTTCCCAGTAGTGCGCCAACTAGTTGGAGGCTGAAGCAATGGGGCGTCTCGGGCGATAAAACGGTTCCGACCACTGCGTCCCAAGGCACATTCTTCTAGAGCGCGGTTGCTTCAGGGCCGGGTTTTATTCACGTAACTCGACTGGCAGGGAGGCGCAATGGACAGCCGCAACGCCCGGACCATTACCCTCCCGCGCAGCCATCGGGTGACACGGTTTTAACGTGCTTTACCGGTGCAGAGCTTTTTATATTCGTCTTCCAGCTTTTTCAGTTGATCGTCAGACAGGCGTTCCAAATCGATCACTGAATTTCGAGCTCCCCGCAGAGCTTTGATCAATTCATCCAGCTTCAGGTGGATAGCTCTGCTATCGCGGTTCTGGGTATTCTGAATAAGGAAGACCATCAGAAACGTAATGATGGTGGTGGCCGTATTAATCACGAGTTGCCAAGTATCCGAAAAGCGGAAAGTTGGGCCGGATGCCGCCCAAACCACAATCAGCCCGACCGCGCCCAGGAACGCCATCGGCGTGCCCACCAGATCGGCCGTTCGCTTAGCGAATCCGCGGAACGCCTCTTTGAACCCTGCGCCACTCTTCCTTTGCCGCTTGTCTGCACTCTCCACCTTGATCTCCTTTCGGTACGGCTGTTGCGCCGCCACTTGCCTCGTTGGCTAGGATAGCGAGATGAAGGGAGATTGCGCAGTCCCTATCAATGCGGCTTGAGTACGATCTTGATGCAATCGTCCTGCTTCTTTAAGAACATCGCGAAGCCCTCGGGAGCATCTTCGAGCCGCATCCGGTGCGTAATGATGAAACTGGGATCGATTTCTCCTCTTTGAATCCTGTCGAGCAGAGGACGCATATACCGCTGTACGTGGCACTGCCCAGTCCTGATCTTTAAAGACCGATTCATGACGGAGCCCATTGGAAACTTATCGATAAATCCGCCATAGACGCCGATGACAGAGACGGTGCCGCCATTGCGGCACGCCATAATCGCCTGCCGCAATGCAACGGGGCGGCCCGTTTCCAACATCATGGCCTGTTTCGCGCGATCATAGGCCCCGATAGCCCCCGGTGCATGCGCCTCCATGCCTACTGCGTCGATGCACGCGTCAGGCCCTCGCCCTCCCGTCGTCTCCTTCAGCGCGTCATGAACGCTGAGTTCTTCGTAATTGATCGTCTCCGCGCCCGTTTTTTCCCGGGCCATTGCGAGGCGCTCCGGAAACCGGTCGATGGCGATGACACGCTCTGCTCCAAGTAGAAACGCGCTCTTCATCGCGAGCAGGCCGACTGGCCCACAACCCCAAACCGCAATCGTGTCGCCGGGTTGAATATCGCACATCTCCGCGCCCATGTATCCGGTCGGGAAAATGTCGGAAAGGAACAGAACCTGCTCGTCCGTCAACTCTTCCGGAACTTTGATCGGGCCGACGTCGGCGAACGGCACACGCGCATACTCGGCGTGCCCGCCTGCATATCCCCCGAGCAGATGCGAATAGCCGAACAGTCCGGCGGGGGAATGCCCCCACATTTTCTCAGCCATCCAGGCATTCGGATTGGAGTTTTCGCATACCGAGAACAACCCGTGCTGACAGGAGAAGCAACTACCGCAAGCTATGGGAAATGGGACTACGACTCTGTCGCCTTTTTGTAGGTTCTGTACACCGCGGCCGGTCTCAATGACTTCCCCCATGAATTCGTGCCCCACAATGTCGCCGCTCTCCATGGTGGGAATAAAGCCGTTGTACAGATGCAGATCGGAGCCGCAGATCGCAGTGGATGTGATTCTCACAATGGCGTCGCGATCGTTCAGGATTTTCGGATCGGGCACGTTTTGCACTCGCATGTCGTGCTTACCAATCCAACAATTAGCTCTCATCTTTCCTCCTCAATATTGAAAGGAGCGTCTCGGGGACTGTTCGCAATCCCCCAATTCACTTCGTGCTACTCCGCCGGCCGTGCCGCGTGCATACCGCGGTGAATGCTGGCGTCGGATTTTGCGACCTCACCGGTTTCCATAAACTGCTTGAGTCTTCGCAAATCCTCTGCGACTTGCTGTCCGGGTGCAAAGCCAAACAACTTTGCGAGACTTGCGCCAACGGCGCCGCCCGGAGGGACGTATTGCATTTCCACACGGACGAGAGTGCCGCGTCCGCCCGGGGCCCTCTCAAAACGCACAGATCCGGAGTGGTGTATTTCGGAACCATCGAGCGATCGCCACGCGATGCGTGTTGGCGCTTCATCTTCCACCAGTTCGGCGTCCCACTCGACCGTCTTTCCACCCAGCGCTCTCGTCTTCCAGTGGGATCGGCCTTCGCCGGTGATTTGTACGGAGTCGAGGTACTTCATGAAACTCGGCAGATTGCTGAAATCACGCCAGAATCGATGGACTTCCTCCGGTGGACGCCCAATGACAACGGTCTTTGTAACGCTAGTGCCGCTATTCTTCGTCATCCCGCCGCCATCGCGACCGTTGCTCAACTGCTGACCGCAGCGCACGTCGAGCGCCATCACTGCAACGACCGCTGCCGTTGCCGCCGCCACCTTGGCCCGGTTGTTGTCGTCAGAGCTTAGGGCCGAGCCGAGGGACGCGAGATCCATCAGATCGCCCGCCACCCGGCCCCACATCCAGCCCGCAGGCCGAGGCTGCGACAAGATTCCGATGCCTGCCGCGAGTTCGCGGAACCCGTAGAAGCGCAACGTCGTCCGGGTTCGGCCTTTATTCTCGAGGCCGGCCAGCCTTGCAACGGCACGAGGCGCTGCAACTTCGGCGAGGCCCAGACCAATGCTGAACCATCCCAAGCCGTTTGCAAGCTGCTCTTCCTGGCTGTGTTGAGATTCGTCAGGACGCGACTCCGCATGCCGCCTGTTTGTTTGTAGTTCCATATCTTCTGCCTTGCTTGACTCGAGCGGTCCGCTCGGGAGACCCCCACGCGTCTTCGCTACGGCACTGAGACTCTGACGGAATTGCCGGTGTTTCCCACGTGAAACCAACAGTCCCATGGGCTGGCGTCGAGATTGCTAAAAAAAGAGCTTATGAAGCAGGGGATCGAACCGCCGATTTTTCTTGCAAGTACGCCAGCAGTTCATCCATTCCCTGCCCCGTTTTTGCCGACAGCTCAAAAACCTGTATACCTGGACGGACGGCTTCTATATTGGCCCTGGCCGCGGCGCGATCGAACTCGACGACCTCGGCGAGATCCATATTTGTGATAATAGCGACATCCGCGCTGTTGAAGATGGTCGGGTACTTCAACGGTTTGTCTTCCCCTTCGGTTACGGACAAAAGCACGAGCCGGAGATCCTCGCCCAAGTCATACGAAGCCGGACAGACAAGATTGCCGACATTTTCAATCAATAAAATGTCCAGTTCTTTAAGATCCCAACCTTCTAACGTTCGATCGACCATGGCCGCTTCGAGATGGCAGAGGGATCCGGTTGTGATCTGCTTGACGGGCGTCTGGCTGCGCGCGAGCCGTTGTGCGTCATTGTCTGTTGCGAGATCGCCGACCAACGCCGCGGGACGGCATTGCTGCCTCAACATCGTCAATGCTCTTTCCAAGAACGTCGTCTTGCCCGATCCAGGGCTGGATACCAGGCTCACCACGAATACGCCTGCCTCCTGAAAGCGGCTTCGCAGCGCGTGAGCCACTTCGTCGTTGTGCTTCAGTACATTCTGCCGGACTTCCACGATGCGGGGGGTCGTGGTCATTCCGCCAACTCCAGCGCCCAAATTTGCAGCTCGCGGCCATGAACGACTTCGGACGCGGGCATGCCGCATTCAACACAACAAAAGCATTGGACAGACCGAATACTGCGTTCTGCGTTGCAATTAGAGCAATATACGGAAACCGGAACGTCTTCGATTACTAACGGGCAAGCGGCGAATCTGGTTTGCTCGGACGCAAGTTCGTACGCGGAGAGCAACGCCTCTTTCACCACGCCCGAAAGAAGGCCGAGTTTCAGATGAATCGCCTCTATGCCGACATCGCCGCGACGCTGCGCCTCTTCGTCCACCATGTCTAAAATGCTGAGGGCGATAGAAAGTTCATGCATGGCACTCCCCACGCAAGGCTATTGCTCCTAGCGCTGCCTGCCCGAGGCTGATCCCGCCATCGTTCGGCGGAACAGCAGAATTGGTCCAGATGCAAATGGGCTTGCCGTTTAATAGCGACTTAACGGTTTCGAGCAATAATTCGTTTTGGAAAACGCCGCCGCTCAGAACGACGGTGTCGAGGCCGTTCGCTTCGCAAAGCGTTGTGGCCGCGCAAGAGAGGCTCTGTGCAATCGTAGTGTGGAACGCACGCGCAATTTCAGTTTTCGAGCGGTCGCGCAGGCAGTCGCCAATCACACCGTCAAGCAACGGTCTGAAGTCCAACTCTTCACCGTTGATCGGAAACCGATAAGCGTCGCGATTCGAAGCCCGCTGAGCGATCTGCTCCAGCCACATGGCCGCCTGCCCTTCGAAAGTGATCTCCCGAGTGAAGCCAAGGAGAGCGGCAACGACGTCGAACAGCCGTCCCATGGAAGTGGTTTCGAAGCTGCGTACGTTCTTTCTGAGCAACTCGACCGACCGGCCATACCGGTTGTCGAAATAGAATGGCGGCTCGGTGAAATCCACCGAAGTGTGTAGCTGGCATAAGAACCCTGCGGCGCACTGCACCGGATTGCGGGCGGCCGCATCGCCCCCAGGCAGACTTGCGCTTCTGAGATGCAAAACCCGCTTAAGCCCGCCGGCCAGGCTGCCGGTGAAGAACTCGCCGCCCCAGATCGTTCCGTCGTCGCCGAAACCGGTCCCATCGAAACTAACGCCGACCACGCACTTGTCCCATGCCTGCCGTTCGGCAAGCACCGAGGCAATATGCGCGCGGTGATGTTGGACGGCCAGCGCCCGCGCCGACGGAAGTTCCAGCGCATGACTCGTCGAGGCATATTGAGGGTGAGCATCGTGAACAATCAGCAGCTCATCCCAATCCACTTCATACATGAAAACTAGATCTTGAATTGTGGAGCGGAATGATTCCAGCGATTCGTAATGCTCCAGGTCTCCGATGTGCTGGCTTACGAACGCCTGGTCATCGACCACGAGAGTGATCGTGTTTTTCAGATCGGCTCCCACGGCGAGAATCGGGCGCTTCGATGGCAGAATTGTAACCGCGCCTGGCGCATAGCCACGCGACCTGCGCAAGATCACCGGTCCGAACGGTCCGGCGCGTGCCACGGAATCGTCCACGCGGCGCGCGATTGGCCGTTCGCCAATCAGAAACGCATCCGCGATGCCGGCTAGCCGCTCTCGCGCATCGTCGTCTTTGTAGGCGATCGGCTCACTCGACCGGTTGGCGCTGGTCGCAACCAGAATGCCGGGCGCCCCGGCTGCGAAGAGTAGGTAGTGCAGAGGCGCATACGGCAGCATCACGCCAAATTCGGCATTTTGTGGCGCCACGCCGGGAAGTGCTACTTTCGCCGGCGCGAGCACGATGGGCCGGGCAGTAGACGTGAGCAGCGCTTCGGCTTCTGTCGATAGTTCGACGACGCGATGCGCAGTAGCGAGATCTTTCACCATCAACGCGAACGGCTTTTCCTTGCGATACTTCCGTTCTCGCAGGGCACGAACCGCTTCCATATTCTGCGCGTCACATGTTAAGTGATATCCTCCGATGCCTTTCACGGCGACGATTCGCCCTTCGGCGAGTAATCGAATGGTGGCGTTTATGCTGGCTGCATCACGGTTGACGGCCTCACCGTCAAATTCCAAAAAATAACCCGGTCCACATGCTGGACACGCGGCCGGTTGAGCGTGAAAGCGCCGATCGATGGGATTGCGATACTGAGTGGCACAGAGAGCGTCCAGCGCCCAGTCCTTCATGGTCGTATTCGAGCGGTCGTAGGGAAGTCGCTCAACGATCGAATAGCGCGGACCACAATTCGTGCAATTGATGTACGGGTAAAGATATCGTGAATCGGCCGGATTGAAAAGTTCGCGCAGGCACTCTTCGCAAACGGGCAGATCTGGTGAGATGCGAACAGACGGATGCCCGTTGCGGCGGCTTTCGCGAATCGTAAACTCACGCAGTCCCGAAACTTCGGACGGCTGAATGTCGATATTCGCAATCCGGGCGGCGGCGGGCGGCTGCAACGTGAGTTCGCGGAGAAAGGCATCCAAATCCGGTTCATCGCCTTCAATGTGGATGTCGACTCCGCCGCTTTCGTTCAGCACCCATCCAGCGAGCGAATTCGCATGCGCCAGGCGAAATACCAAGGGCCGGAAGCCCACGCCTTGCACGATGCCGCGTACGTGGATGGATCGAGCTTCTGTCATTCACTCACGCTCCCGCCGACCACACAACCGCGCCCCTGCCAGCCAATCTGCACGGCCTTGCCGTCCTCCACCAGAACAGGCACGGTGCGCTGTCCACCACTTGCCTCACGCATACGCTTCAAAGCCTCAGCGTCGACCTCAACGTCGTACTCCTCGAAATCGCGCCCGTTCCATTCGAGCCATTCGCGCATGTCGCGGGTGTAGGGACAGCTTTTAGTTCCGTAAAGCTCAGTTTTCGCCATCGCTATCGACCTCCAAAAGCTCGCGGATCGAATGGTAGATGGAGGCCTGCACTTCCTGGATGCGCGGAATGTAATCGGAGCGAACGATCAGCGCGTGGTCGGCCAAGCCTCGCCGCAGGATTTCGCCGCCATCATAACCGAGCAACGCCACCGTCAACAGTTTTCGTTTTCGCGCCTCCTCCAGAGCGATGATGATGTTGCGCGAACCGCCGCTGGTTGAAATCCCGATTGCAATGTCGTTCGGGCGCGCCTGCGCAATCAACTGGCGCAAAAAAATGACCTCGGTCCCCAGGTCGTTCGCGAGCGCAGTGATATTGGCCGGTTCCGCGGAGAGAGAAATGGCGGGAATGCGCGCGTAACCGTGCGGCGGCAGCACGCAGTCGATAGCCCAGTCGTTGGCGTCGGTAGCTGAGCCTCCATTGCCGAAAAGAATGAGCTTCCCGCCTCGTGCAACGGAGTTCCGAATGGCGGCGGCGGCTGCGACGATCTTTTCCGATTCCTCGTTGGCGACTTGTGCTCGGAGGTTCGCGTCTTCCGCGACTTTCATTTGAATGGACGCGGCCACCTCTTCAATGATTCCGGCGTTCTCCTGTTTCTGCTGGCCCAGAAATGGATAGAGAAAGCCGGCCTCGCCGATGTCCTGTCCGAGTTCCCGGTGTTCGAAGAAGACATGCACCGTCTCCCAAAGCGTGTGATACAGAATTTCGATCGCCTCCTGATGGAGGAATGGATCGGAGGTAACGGCCTCGACTGAGTACGAGCCCTGCCGCCCCGGCAAGGCGAACGTCATGCATCCCCGCTCTTGAGCCCAATCGAGCGACGCTTCCACTTCAGCATCGCCTGCCGGTGGTCCGAAGCCCATGACGATGTCCTCGGGCAGCGCGATCGATTCCAGCCATGGGCCGAACAGAGGGGACAGATCGAGCGCGGGCAGCGCTCGTTTTCCGACAATGACCGGATGAACGAATTCGACGGACACGTGCTGAGCGTCGGTGGCATAGGGCCCCCGTCCAAACGCCAGCAGTCGGCCGCCTTTGAGAAAGCGGTCCGACATCTCGCGGCAAGCGATAGCGAGACGCTGCGCCTCACGGGAGAAAAACGCAGTCAGGAGTTCGTTGCGTTTGAGAAGCGACTCTTCGACTTGCTTTGCGAGTTGGGAGCGGCTGGCCAGCATATCAGCAAATCCGCGGCAAAGGATCGCCGACGAGCATATCGATGACGCGCGTGCCTCCATATGATGTGGCCCCGAGGACCGCTCCAGACGGCTGTTCGCGAATTTCGCCGATCAGCGTGGCGGCGTGCCCGCCGGGAGTATTCCGGAGAGCATCCAGCGCTCTGTCCGCGTATTCCGCATCCAGGACCGCTAGAAACTGTCCTTCGTTCGCGATGTGCAAAGGATCAAGGCCCAGCAGTTCGCATGCGCCGCGCACCGTATCCCGGACGGGCACCGCATCCTCAAATAACCACACTCCCAGGCCGCAGTCTCGCGCCAGTTCGTTCAGCGAAGTAGCCACGCCGCCACGCGTGGGATCGCGCATCCAATGAATGCCCGGGCCTGCCGCCCGCGCCATCGCTTCAATCAGCGGAAGCACGGAACGTGTATCGGAGCAGATCTCGCCTTCCAGATCCAACTCGCCACGGGCGAGCAGAACCGTGATGCCGTGATCGCCCACCGGGCCGCTAATCAAAACCTTGTCACCCGGCCGTACCGAGGCGGCCGAAATCGAGATACCAGGGATCACCCGGCCGATTCCGGTAGTCGAGATATACATTCCGTCGGCTTTGCCGTGTTCAACTACCTTCGTATCACCGCCCGAAATGACGACTCCGGCGTCGGTTGCGGCCTTGCTCATGGCACGGACCTCAGCCTCCAAAACCTCGGTCGGCAATCCCGCTTCGAGCACATACGTTACGACCAGCGCTTCCGCTCTTGCGCCTGACACGGCAAGGTCGTTCACGGTCCCGTTCACGGCCAGTTCACCGATGGAGCCACCCGGAAATCGCAGCGGCTTCACAACGAAGCTGTCGGTCGTAATGGCGATGCGTGTTCCGTTAATGCTGATGTGCGCCGCGTCCCCTAAAGGCTCGATGCGGTCGCCAAACAGAAGCGGTGCGAAAAGGCCTTCCACAAGCCGCCGGCTCGCCTTGCCTCCGGCTCCGTGGGCCATTTCAATCTGCGCGTCGCGAAAGCGGATCTTGGGAGCGGCGTCCATCCTACATCTCGTCAGACTGCGGCGCCGATCCGTGTAAGAGTCTCGTGCTTACGGTGCTCGTAGTTGTAGTAAGCAGCGCATGACCCTTCGGACGAAACCATCAGAGCGCCGACCGGCCGTTCGGGAGTACACTCTTTTCCGAACAATTTACACTGCACCGGCTTCAGCACGCCTTTCAGCACTTCACCGCACTGTGCCGCTTTCGGATCGGTGACGCGCACGCCCGGAACTGCAAAGCGGTGTTCGGCATCCCAGTCCTTATAGGTATCGCGAATCCGCAAAGCGGACTGGGAGATAAAGCCCATGCCGCGCCACTCGAAGTACGACCGCAGCTCGAAGACCTCGGCCATGGCCTTGAGCGCCGCGCGGTTGCCCTCCCACGGCACTACGCGTTTATATTGATTCTCCACTTTTGCCTCGCCTGCCTTAAGCTGCCGGAGCAGCATTACGACGGCTTGCAATACATCGACGGGCTCAAATCCCGATACGACGATCGGCTTTCCTTCATTGCGCGCCACCCACTCGTAGGGCCGGCACCCGATAACGGTTGACACATGTCCCGGACCGATGAACGCATCGATTCGCATGTCCGGCGAGTCGAGAATTGCGCGTATCCCCGGAATGATGGTCACGTGGTTACAAAATACAGAAAAGTTAGTTACGCCTAGCGCCTTCGCGCGCATAAGCGTCAGGGCGGTGGAGGGCGCCGTGGTTTCAAAACCAATAGCGAAAAAGAGAACGTGCTTGTCCGGATTCTTCTGCGCCAGTTTTAGCGCATCGGAAGGCGAGTAGACAATTCGCACGTCCATGCCGCGCGCCTTGTGCTCGAGCGGGCTGCCCTCGCGGCCGGGTACGCGCATCATATCGCCAAATGCCGTGAAGATAACGTTCGGACCTTTCGCTATCGACAACCCATCGTCGATGCGGCCCATCGGAAGCACGCAGACCGGACACCCCGGGCCATGCACCAAGTCGATATTCGGCGGCAGAATATCCTTCAAGCCGAAGCGATAAATGGCGTGAGTATGCCCGCCACACACTTCCATGAACCGGTACTGCCGTCCGAGATCGGCGAGGCGACGAATCTCGTCGGCGGCTTTATGAATCACGCCGGCATCCCGGAATTCATCTACGAATTTCATGGAAAAACTCCTACGGGCCGGCCTTCCGATCATGATCGCTTAAGCCGTACCCCTTCACCTCTTGCATCACTGCTTCGTTTTCGCCAAGCATAGTCAGTGTTTGCAATTGATCGAGAGCCTGTTCCTCGCTGATCTTGCTCATTGCAAATCCGACATGAACAAGCACCCAGTCTCCAAGCTGCAATCTCTCATCCTGTAGCAGCCCAGTGTCTATGTGCCGCCGCACTCCCGCAACCTCCACCAGCGCGCGGCTTTCTTCACCAGGAAGCAGTTCCACAATCTTGGCCGGTATAGCCAGACACATGCTGAACCCCTTACATCATTTCCATTTTGATGTAGCGCCTGAAATCCCCGAAATTCATCGCGACGCCCGCCACCACGGCTGCGGCAATAACGATTCCCGTGATCTTGAGTGCTTTCATTCAGTAGCCCTCCCCGGCTTCTGCATACACAGCAATCTCTCCCGTACTTTCAAATTCCTGGACTAATGCACGGACAATTTCGACGGCTGGATCGACGGCCGCTTGCACCGCATCGCTGAGCCCCATAACGCCTTCGCTGCCGCCAAGCACAGCCGGTTGGCATCCGACCAGTAGAATTCGCTTAAACTGAGCACCCATGTTCTTTGCCAGCACGAGAACCTTGGCCGGATCCAAGCTATGCGAATTGACGCACGCATCTCCAGCGTTTTCAACCAGGCAATTCACATCGGGCTCGATCACATAGAGCATGCCCGGCATGCCGCCTCGGGCAGTCGCGTCCACCAGAATTGT
>Ga0134125_10003096_pt1 | contig 19466 bp, 16 predicted proteins | sample KB31751_FD_96464 | JGI IMG/M metagenome (GOLD analysis project Ga0134125, IMG submission 96464) | Terrestrial soil microbial communities with excess Nitrogen fertilizer from Kellogg Biological Station, Michigan, USA - KB3-175-1 | ecosystem: Environmental > Terrestrial > Soil > Unclassified ... | reverse complement strand
TTGACCGCGATCAACTGCGGATTCTTCCTGGCACCGGAAAACTTCTTTTTCGCCGACGGCGGTACGCACCAGCTGCGCACGCCCGTCCCGTGCTTTCTCGTCGAGCATCCCCGCGGCAAGGTGCTGTTCGACACGGGAATGAGCACGTACATGCGCGATTTCGTGAACGCCTCGCCGCAGGCATCGCTGGGATTCGGTGTCGAACTCGACGCGACACAGCAGATCGGTGCGCGCTTGCGGGCCCTCGAGGTGTCCCCAGATGACATCGATTTCGTGGCGCTGTCACATCTGCATGCCGATCATTGCGCCGGGTTAGCCGATATCCCCAACGCCACCATGATCGTTCAACAGGCCGAGCATGACGCCGCGCTTCGCGAGGACAGCCCGATGTACGACCGGACCTATTTCGACATCGGACATCCGGTCAAGACGATTGATGGCCAGCATGACGTGTTCGGTGACGGCAGCGTGGTGCTGGTACCGACACCGGGCCACAGTGCCGGCCATCAGAGCATGCTGGTGCATCTGCCCCGCGGAAACGTGGTGCTGGCCGGCGACTGCTGCTACATGACCGCTGTCCTCAACGACGAGGCCAAACTGCCGCTGTCGTCGTCGGCCGACCCTGACGAGCACGTCCGGAGCCTACGGCTTCTGCCGCATATGCGCGAGCAGGGCGCCCGTGTGGTCTGCGGGCACGATCCAGCGGAACCGGCATTATGTGCGCAGGTTCCGACGCCCATCGGAGCCTCGTAATCCGTACCGTCCCAACCCATCCCAAGGCAGCTGACCTGGGCGGCAGATCGATACCGCGGCAACAGCCGATATGGCCGGCTTGGTCCCGTCGGAGGCGATGCGAGTCACATGTCTACGTTTCACATGCCGCGCTGGATGGTGGCTCCACCGTCCACCCTGAGCTGCATGCCGGTGACATACCGCGACTCGTCGGAGGCTAGATACAGCACGGCGTAGGAGATGTCGGAGGGCTCGACCCACGGGATCGGCATCGCCTGCATCGAACGGAAGCCCACTTCGGCCTCTTCGACGGTGGGGTTGGCGAGATCCGGCCGGAACGTCTTGTACATCGGCTCGCTCTGCAGCATGTCGGTGTTGCAATTGCTCGGATGAACGGCGTTCACACGAATGGACTTAGGCGCCAACTTCACCGCGAGGGTCGTGCTGTATTCGACGATCACCCGTTTGGCCAGGTTGTAGCCCGCACCGCCCAGGCCCTGTGGCCCGGATCCGGAGGATGCGCTCGAGAGCAGGCCTGCTACCGAACCGGTCATGATGATCGACGCGCCCTCGTGCAGATGCGGCAACGAGACGTGGACGGCGTTCATCACACCGATCAGGTCCACATCGACGGCGTCGACGAACGCGTCGACCTCTTTACCTTCGCCGAGTGGGCAGATACCCGCGTTGGCCACGACCACGTTGAGCTTGCCCAGCTCCGATATGCCCGTGCTCAGCGCCTCCGCCAGCGCCGCACGGTCACGCACATCGGCCTCTACGGTGACGATCCGCCGACCGGTTTTCTCGACCAGCCTCGCGGTCTCGTCGAGATCCTCCCGGCGGGCGAGCGGGTAGTCGTTGCTGGCGATGTCCGCGCAGATGTCCACCGCGATGATGTCGGCGCCCTCTTCAGCGAGATGCACCGCGTGGCTGCGGCCCTGACCGCGCGCGGCACCTGTGATGAAGGCGACCTTGTCCTCGACACGTCCCATAGATTCCTCCTCGGTGTGGAAGCTAACCTTCAATTTCGTTGTCCCGCAGGCGCGCTGCGATCAACATGGTGACCAGCGGGTGCGACGAAAGAACGTCAGTCAAACCAGCGTCCAACACGGCGCGCACACCGGATTCGGTGTTGTCGTCAAGCATGGGATAGGCGCCATCGGCGTGCGCGCATAGCGGGCTGTGCCGGCTGGCGATTTTGCCGAGCTCAGCCAGGTCGGGGGAGTCCTCCTCCGACCATGCCGTGAGCTCGAGAATGCCTTCGCGGACTTCGCCCTCGGTACCGTCAAGTGTGATTTGCTTGCCCGCGAGAGCTTGGGCGATTCCGGGGCCGCACCCGACCACCGATGGCCGGTGCAGTTCACGGGATACCACAGCAGCGTGACTGGTCGCACCGCCGATGTCCGTTACGATGCCGCGTGCGGCCATCATTCCGTGAATGTCATCAGGGCTGGTGCTCGAGCGCACCAGGACGACGTCCTCGCCATCTTCGGCCGCATCGATTGCTTCGTCGACATCGTTGTAGGCCGTGCCCGACACCACGCCGGGGCAGGCGGGCAATCCCTTAGCTAAAAGTGGTGCAGCGAGCCGTGTTTCCGGCTGCAGCGACGGCTTCAGTAGCATCTCGAGTTGTCCGGGGTCAATCCGGCGGAGGGCCTCCAGATCGTCGATCAAGCCTTCATCGCGTAGCGTCAGCGCCAACCGCACCGCGGCCTGCGCCGAGCGTTTGGCTACCCGGGTCTGTAGCAGCCACAGCTTGCCCTGTTCGACGGTGAACTCGATGTCTTGAACATCCTTGGCGATTCGTTCGAGGGTGCCCGCCGCCGTCATCAATTCGTCATAGATCGCCGGCTGCTCGTCATGAAGTGCGGAGACCGGCTGTACGTCGAACGTGCCCGAAACGACGTCCTCACCCTGGCCGCCCGGCAGCCACTCACCGAACGGCTCGTCTGCGCCCGTCATCGGGTTTCGCGAGAACAACACTCCCGTACCGGATTTGGACTCCATGTTGCCGAACACCATCGCCTGCACCACCACTGCCGTACCGCCGACCTGGCTGAGCCCCTGGTGCTTCCGGTAGGCGATGGCACGCGGGGAGTTCCACGATCTGAAGACCGCGCCGATCGCGCCCCCCAGCTGGGCGAAGGGGTCGTCGGGCACTTCGTCGTTGTCGTCGTCGAGCACGATCCGCCGGTACATGTGTGTGAAGCGCTGCCGGGTGTCGTTGGCGAACTGGGGGCTGTGCAGCTCGGCCAGAGCCGATTCCACGGCGTCGTCGATGCCAAGATCCAAGACGGTGTCCAACATCCCGGGCATCGACAGTGCGGCACCGCTGCGGACACTCACCAGCAGCGGCCGCGGCCCGGCTCCGAAGGTCCGCGAGGTCTCCGCTTCCAGCCAGCGGAGCTTGGCGCGTACCTCGTCGCGAATCGAGGCGGTGGTGGCGTCGGGGTCCTCGAAGTAGCGCGCGCAGACCTCTGTGGTGATGCAGAACGCCGGCGGCACCGGCAAGCCCTCTCGCCGCATGGCGTTGATGCCGTAGCCCTTGTTGCCGAGGATGTCTCGCGGCAGCGTCGCCATTCCGTCGAGCAAGACGACGGGTGGGTGCTGGAATGGTGCAAAACCGGTCATTTCTGCCGACTCCTTTGGCCGACCACGAGCTGCCCGCTCATCGCTTCACGACCTCGATATCAGAGCTGGTGATGTCCCACGTGCCCGCGGTGACACCCTCGTCGCGCAACTGATGCTTCAACACCTTGCCCGTGGCGTTGCGGGGTAGTTCGGCACGGAACTCGATGTAACGGGGCACCGCGAAATATGGCAGCTTGTCCAAACACCATCGGCACAACTGCTCTTCGGTGAGGTCAGCACCGTCGCGGCGCACCGCCGTCACCTTGACGTCATCCTCGGTCAGGTCCGAGGGCACGGCGTGGACCGCGACGTCGGCGATGGAGGGGTGGGAACGGAAGGTGCGCTCGAGCTCGTAGCTGGAGATGTTCTCACCACGCCGCCGCAGGTAATCCTTCTTGCGATCGACAAACCAGAACCACCCGTTGGCGTCGAATCGCCCGAGGTCGCCGGTGTGAAACCACAGATTGCGCATCACCGCCATCGTCGCCTCGGGCCGACGCCAGTATCCCTCGAACATGACGTGCGGCTTGCGCGGGCGAACGATGATTTCGCCGGCCTGGCCGTCCGCAACCTCGATGTCGTTGTCGTCGACGATGCGGACGTCGAAGTCATCATTGCGGCGTCCCGACGCACCCAGCGGCGCTGCGAGACCCTGCTGGTTACTCGTGATGAATGACGCCTCGGTGAGCCCGAAAACCGAATTACCCGCGCTGCGCACACCAAAGCGTTGTTTCCACGTGTCGATCAACTCCGGAGTCCAGGGTGCGCCGCCCACGTGTTCGATCTGCCCGAAACATTCGGCCATCTCGGGCGTGTCGGGCATCGTCGCGATGAGTGTGATCATGATGCCGAGAATGGAAACCTGTCGAGCGCCGGAGCGTTTGATTTCCGGCCAAAATCCGGAGAGCGAAAATCGCTCGGCGATCGAGACGGCCGTCTGATTCACCGCCGTCGCCAGCACCGACGTTCCCGCGGCGTTGAGATGGAACAGCGGCAACGGGGTCCACAACGTGAACGCCGGATTGCGCATCACCGCAGTGTTTCTGGCGACGTTGCAGATGTAGTTATGGCTGATCATGCAGCCCTTTGAAGGACCCGTCGTGCCCGAGGTATAGATGAGCATCGCCAGATCCCGGGGAGCCACCGCGACCGGCTCAGCCAATCCACTGTCGGGGGTGAGGGCGTCCAGGGACGTTACCGAGCACGGGGACGATTCCGGGGCGGTCCCGCGTACCACCACGTGCTCGAGGTTGGGAAGTTCGTCCGCGATGTCAAAGATGCGCTGGACGTAGTCCAATTCGGTAATCACCACGCTTGCCGCGGCGTCGCCGACCTGGTGACGTAGATATTCACCCTTGAGTGCCGTGTTGACCGGAACCCACACCGCGCCGAGGAAGTTAGCGGCGAACCACGAAACGATGGCATCGACGTTGTTGTCGAGGATGCAGACCACGGTTTGGCCGGAGCCTACGCCCAGCCGCTCAAGACCCGCGGCGCGCCGCAGCGACAGGTCCCAGACCTCTGAGTAGGTGTAGGTCTCGCCGACGAAGTCCAGGAACGCCTTGTCCGGTGACTCTTCGACGGCGCGAGCCAGCACAGCGGTCACCGTGTCTGCTTGCCCCGGCGCCCACACCGGCGGCACGACCGACTGCGCGTCTGTGGCGGACAAGTCGGCTGAGGTCGCAGCGATCGTCACTGGTCTGCTAGTCCTTTCATGGCTTTAACGTTTTCTCGAGCGCCTAACCGCTTGTCACGGGAATTGTTCGTCGATGGGAACGAACTCGGGCATGGTGAGGCCTCGGCGCAGCCAATTCCCACCATCGAGGACGAGGGTGTGGCCGGTCAGGTATGCGGCATACGGTGAGCAGAGGTAGGTTGCGGCCCAGCCCAATTCGTGCGGCTGCCCGACCCGGCCCGCGGGAATGCGCTTGCCGTCGGCTTCGGGATTCTGGCGGGCCAGCAGGACCGGCGGTAGGTCTTCGTGCGGGAACAGGCCGGGCGCCAGGCAGTTGACGCGGATGCCCTTGGGCGCCCATTCGACGGCGAGAGACTGTGTCAGATTCGTGACGCCGGCTTTGGCGGCTGCGGAATGCGCGGTACCGGGTCCGCCGGTCCACGAGTAGGTGGCACCGATGTTGAGGATGGCGCCCGGTGCAGCCCTTGCGATAGCCCGCCGGGCGAATTCGGTGCTGCACAGGAAGGTGCCATTGAGCACGATGTCGACAACGCTGCGCCATGCGTTGGCGGACATTTTCACGGCCTGCGACGGAAAGTTCCCAGCGGCGTTGTTGATCAAGACGTCGGCGGGGCCCAGTTCCCGTTCGATTTGGTCGAATGTCGCGGCGACGGCGTCTGCGTCGCGTACGTCGAGCTCGACTCCAATGGCCTTGGCGCCCAAAGCCGTCATCGCCTGAACGCCGCTCTCACGGTTTTCGGCCTTACGACTGGCGATCGCGACTACCGCGCCCAACCGGGCGAATTCCGCGGCCATCGCCTTGCCCAAACCGGTGCCGCCGCCGGTGACGACGACGACCTGTCCGGCATAGGTATCCGGCGGCAGCATTGCCGTACCGACCGGAGGCGGCGCTGGTAGCGGCATATCAGTCTCCATCGCTTTCGGATTCGGTGTCAGCAGAGGGGTTTCGGCGTCGCCGCAGCGCCTTCTGCTTGATGCTGAGGTATTCCTCGGAACTGAACAACGCCGTCTGAGCGAGCAGTTCCTGACCGAGGCCGTTGCGGATAGCACCGGCCGTGGCCTGGTTGACCAACATCTTGCCCATCGACACCGCGAGTTTCGGTTGCGCCGCCAATTGACGGCACAATGTCATTGCGCGGTCGTAGAGTTCGTCAACGGGCACGACTTCCTCGGCAAGGCCCCACGCATACGCGGTACGGGCGTCGATGCGCGCACCGCTGAGCACCAGGTATTTCGCGCGCGCCGGACCGACCAGCGTCGGCAACAGCTGTGTGCCGCCGGTGTCCGGTACCAGCCCCAGCCCCACCTCGGGCAGGCCGAATATGGCGTCCTCGGCAATGATCCGCATGTCGGCCGATAACGCGATCTCGAAGCCGCCCCCCAACGCGGCGCCCTGTATCGCCGCGACCACCGGCTTCGTCGATTCGAGCACCTCCAATCGAATCCGTTGGTGTTGCCTGACGAAGGTGAAGTCGTCTTCACCGTTGGCGCGCTTACCCAACTCGGCTTTGTCCCGCCCGGAGCAGAAGGAGCGGCCCTCGCCACGGATCAATACACACCGGACGGAGCGGTCGCCGAGATAGCCGCGCAACGCCGAGCACATCTCGTCGAAAAGCGCGTCGGTGATGGCGTTGTGGCGATGCGGTCGATTGAACGACACCACTCCCACACCGTCAACGAGTTCGGTCTTCAGTTCGGCCGTGGCCATGCTTCCTCACTTGTCTGGGCACTGGGCAGTCCACCCAGCAGTTCGGCTGCTCGGTCGAAAGACTCTGTGACACAGAGGGTATGCGTGCGTTTGACGAAGCGGTGGGCATTGTCCTCGACAGTGAAACCCATCGCTCCATGGATTTGGACATTGGCCCTGGCGTTCGCGAAGGAGGCGCGGCGACAACACGAGGCCGCCGCCAGGGCGTGATAATCGGAATCCGTTGCCCCTGTCATCTCCGTCAGCGCGGCGAAGAACGTGACGTTATCCGCGGCCAACGCGTGAGTGGCCATATCCGCGCACTTGTGCTTGATGGCCTGGAACGCGCCGATCGGTCTGCCGAATTGAACCCGGTTCTTGGCGTATTCGGTGGCCAGATCCCGAGTGGCGCCGCAGATGCCGGCCAGCTGTGCGGAAGTCAGGATGGACAGCACCCGCCGCAGCCGGCCCACCACTCGGCCGTCGTCGGCCACAACAGATGCGCAACCAAGATCTGCCCGGCCGGCATGGCCCACCGACGTTCCGTCCTCAAGCCCGGCGCTCGTTTCCAGATGCTGCGGGGTGGTATATAGGGCAGCCCGGTCACCATCGACTGTCAGGACCAGTGCCGAGTCCTCCCCATCAAGCACCAACAACCGGTCGTTGTCCCCGGGTAATGAGATGGCCCGCGCCACTCGCGCCTGGCCGCCGATCAAGTCGCTCGATAGCGCCGTGTGCCCCGTCCACGCCGCCAATCGTGCGGCGGCCAGCGTCGCCAGAATGGGACCCGGGACGAGTCCGCGCCCGATTTCCCGGAATACGAACACCTCGTCTAGCAGCGTGGCTCCGGCGCCACCCGCACCCTCCTCGGTGGCGAGCCCCAGCCAGCCTAGCTCGGTGATTTCCTTCCAACGGATATCGTCGAGCCTGGCGAGCGAATCATTCGGCGGTACCCGCGACTGGATGTACTGACGGGTCGCTTCGATCAGGGCGTCTTGATCGGCGTCGGGAAGAAAGTCCACGCTGGCTCCTAACGGTTCCGCGGGAGGCCGAGGACGCGCTCACCAACGATGTCGCGTTGGACTTCGGAGGTGCCACCCCCCATGGTGTTGGCGTAGGAGTACAGGTACTCGCCGATGTCGTAGCCATACCTGCCGCCGCGGTCGAGGCGATGAACGCCGATGATCTCCATGCGGGTGCGATGAATCCGCTGCGCCAGGTCGGCGTAAAAGATCTTGATTATCGACCCCTCCGGGCCCGGGACATCGGTTCGCGCGGCCGAGGACACGGTCGCATAGGTCATGGCCCGCATTGCCAGTACGTCGGCGCGCAGATCCCCAAGCTGGGTGCGGATACCCGCGTCTGCGAGCGCGCCCAGCTTCGCCGCATCCTCTATGAGCCGCTCTAGCGTCACTGACAGTTCGGTCTGCAACTTCATGAAGCCGGTGCCGCGTTCGAAGCCGAGGGTGGACATCGCCACCGACCATCCGTCGCCGATCTCGCCCACGACGTTGTCGAGGGGAATGCGAACGTCGTCGTAAAACATCTCGCAGAACTCCGCCAAGCCGTCCATCGAAGTGATGGGCCGGACGGTGATTCCAGGGCTGTGCATATCGCAGATGACCCACGTCAGCCCCCCGTGCCGGGACGACTCGGGGTCGGTGCGTACCAGTAGTTCCTGGAAGTCGGCCATGTGCGCGTAGCTGGTCCAGATCTTCTGGCCGTTGACCACCAGTTCGTCGCCCTCGATGCACCCCTTGGTCGAGATCGACGCGAGATCAGAGCCGGCCCCGGGCTCCGAAAACCCCTGACACCAAACTTCTTCTCCCGCAAGAATTTTAGGAAGATGCCGCCGCTTTTGTGTCTCGCTGCCCCGGGCGATGAGGGTCGGGCCGCCATGATTGATGCCGACGAAACCGCAGCCGATATCCGGGCCCCCGGCCCTGGCGTACTCCTCGAACCAGATCAGTTGCCGGACCAGGGGAAGTCCCTGGCCGCCGTAGTCGCGCGGCCACGCGATGCCGCCGTAGCCCCCGTCGAACTGTCGGCGCAGCCAGGCCATGTCCCAGGCGCGGGCGCCCGCGAAATCCTGTGGCCGCTCGTCCGTCGGAACATTGTCCCGTAGCCAGGCGCGCACTTCCCGTCGGAAGACGCAGTCCTCGCTGGTGAAGGACAGATCCACGTGATCTCCTGCCTAGGGGTTGACGCTGCAGCGTACAGTTTATCTAGATAAACTGTATCTACACAAGGTAGCTCTCGGTACCGGATGTGCACGTCCGGATCGCGAGATTTATCTAAAGGATCTATCGATTGCGTTCTATGCTTCATCACGTCCAGACGATTCGCCCAGCCGGAGCCGAGGAACGGTGACCAATCACAACTTCTGGCCCAACGGATCCCACCGACCGGTGCGGCCCTTGAAGATGTCGGACCAGGTGGCCGGGCAAATCCGCCGGATGATCGCTCGGGGCGAACTCGGCGATGGCGACTGGCTACCCACCGAAGCCGAACTCATTCGTCAGTTTGGCGTCTCACGACCGACGTTGCGCGAGGCCTTTCGGTTACTGGAGGGCGACTCCCTGGTCACCATCAGAAGGGGTCCCCCGGGCGGCGCTCAGGTGAGCGTACCTGGTCCCGATGCCGTTGCGGGACTTTTCGGCATGGTGCTCATGCTTGCCGGCACTTCCATCGGCGACGTCTGGGATGCGCGCCTGACAATCGAACCGGCCGCGATACGCCGGCTGGCCGAGACCGCCACCGAAATTCAACTTGCCGCGCTTGACCGTGAGCTCGACGAGGTGCGTGCGGCCGCTGCCCTTGATCCACGGTCGTTCCATCGGGCCGGTGTGCGGTTCCACGTCAGACTCGTCGAGCTGTCGGGCAATCGAACGCTGACCGCCCTTATCGGCATGCTCGCGGAGATCATCGAGCGTGAGCTTGCCAACGCGGTGGCGGAGATGGGGCCGGACAGCGAAGAGGTGTATCGCGCCAACCGGCGGGCGCTGCGCGGCTACGAAAACATCACGGAGCTAATCCGCGCGGGAGACGGGCCGGGGGCGGAGCAGGGCTGGCGCGAGCACATGGATACCGTGCGACAGTACCTGGGCAGCACCGGCGAGAGCCGGATTCTCGACGTGCTGTATTGAATTCCGCGGCTTGGCTTCAGCCGTAGATTCGGCCATAGATCCGGCTCAGTCGCGCGAGGGTGTCCTCGGCGCGCGCGTGTAGGACGGTGGCCATGCGGAGGTCGCGCGCCGGGACCAGGTTGACCTCGACGTCATCGACGAACACGCAGTCGGCGGGCGCCCGCCCAAGCTTTTCTGCGGCGAGCTCGTAGATTGCGCTGGCTGGCTTGCGGATGCCCACCTCGGCGGACACCACGACTTCGCTGAATTGCGGCAGGCGATCCCACGGGTAGCCGTCGCTGGGCCCCATGAGTTACTCACCCGGGTCGACCCCGTGAGCCTGGCAGCTGCGTCGAAGGAGCTGAGGTCCGATTCGGTGAGCACACCGCCGAAGTCGACGAGAAGGGCTGGATGGTCGCCCGGAGGCTGGGCAATAGCTTCAGATTATCTATATGCGAACTTAGTTCGGCGAATGGAGGATCAGCCTGCGGAGTGCGGCCGTCAAGAATCTAGAGAATCTCTACTCACGGCATTGACACCGTGATGTGGCGCACCTTAGATTTCGGGTGAACGGATTTCACAAAGGCGGGTAACTTTTTATGCATGTGATGGTGACGGGCGCCTCCGGGGACTTCGGTTCCTGCATCATCCCGGAAATCCTGGCCCGAGGTCACGCAGTGGTCGGGCTGTCGCGGCGCCCCCACTCCTTGCAGTCGCCGCTGTATCGGCATGTCAGTGCCGATATTCGCGACGCCGACGCGCTAGCCGCGGCAATGTCCGGCATCGATGCTGTCGTGCATCTCGCGTGGACGACACATCCCATGCACGACGTAGAAGCCACTCGCGCGATCGACGTCGGGGGGACGCAAGCGGTAGTCGCGGCGATGGAACGCGCCGGGGTTTCGCGACTGGTCACGGCGTCGTCGGTGATGGCCTATGGCGCGAAGGCGGACAACCCTCCGCTACTGAAAGAAACTGACCCCCTCCGGCCGTCCGTCAAACACGTCTATTCAACGCACAAGGCCGAAGCCGAAGCATTGGTCGGGGCATCCTCACTCAACGCGGTCATGGTGCGCGCGACCAACATCATGGGGCGCGGCACCAGGGGAATCACGCAAGAAGGCTTTGCGACGCCGGTCATCCTAGGCATGAAGGGTGGCCGAAACCTCTTCCAATTTGTGCACCCTGACGACCTCGCCCGGTTCTTCGCCGATGCGCTCGATCACCCGGAGTGGTCCGGAGCGGTCAATCTCGCCGCGCCGGACACGATAAAGATGCCCGAAATCGCCGAGATCCTCGGGAAGCGCTACGTAGAAGTGTCGCCCAAGCTTGCGGATGCACTGCTCAGCTTTTTGTGGGACCGCGGGTGGTTCTCCCTCGATCCGGGCGCCGTGGAGGCTTTTCTCAATTTCCCGTTGGTGGAGACCACCCGGCTGACTGAGGAATTCGCTTTCCATTGCGCATGGTCGTCGCGGCAATGTGTCGAAGACTTCGGACGCACCAACAAGGCCCACGTCTTTCTCGGCACCCGGCAGGTACAGGTTCCGTGGCGCTGGCCGTGGGCATGGGTGCCCGAGCCGCCAGCTGCCAGTGGTCGTCGCAGCGCCGCGCAGGAAGGGGTCGGCGGTGAATTCGATAGCACGGTGCATCCCAACTGGCAGGTCTTCACCGCGGCGAATACGTCGGAGGCGTTCCCGGGCCCGATGACCCCGCTGTCATTGGAGCTGGCCATCGAGGCACTGCGCGCCGGCGGCACGCAGGCGGCCGACGTGTTGCGGCTTGACGGTGAACTTAAACGAGCGCTGACCGAAGAGCAGGTGGGCTCGTTCGGTCACGGCATCTACGCCAACCTATCCGTCATCTATGCGATGGGCGAGGCGATGCCGGGTGGCGGCGCGTCCGCGTGGCAGGACATGTTGTTCGGACAGGGCGCCGCGGAGGTCCCGTCTTTCAACAAGCCCACCACCTGGGAAACTTTGCGGCGCTTACCCTTGACGGCGACTCAGCTCAGCGGATTCGGCAAGGCGATCCGCAATATCGACGCCCATGCGCGGCAATCGGCGCACAACGCGGACTATTACGCCAGGCTGTCGGACGCCCAGCTGCACGCGTGGTTGTTGAGGACTCGCGACGAAGTCGCCAATGCGTGGGCCGCGGCGGGACAAGCCTCGGCCTTTGTCGTCCCGATGATGGGTCTGATTCAAAAGCAGGCCGGAAAGGGATTCGCGACCCGGATTCGCGGTGGCACAGACGATCTCGCGAGCGCTGGAGTGGCGCGGGGGGCGTACGCTTTGGTGCAGATGGCCAAGGCGGACCCGTTGATCGAGCAGACGTTGCGTGACAACTCGTCCGCGGTGGCCGCGCAGATCCTGCGTCGCGAGCGGCCCCGATTCGTCGCCAAGCTCGACGAGGTGGTAGCCGAGTACGGACACCGCGGACCGCGCGAGACCGAGCTGGCCAACGCGGTGTTCGGCGACTCACCGGACCGGCTACTCGAGGTGGTAGCCAAGTTGTTGGCGAGCCGCGAGCGCGTCATTGATGAGTCTCCGAAATTAGGTCTGCGGCTGAGGGTTTTGGCGTCGTTGGGCTCGCGGTTTCAACGGTTGCGCGAAACGGCTCGTGATACCACCATTCGCCAAACTCACCAGTACCGGCTGATCGCCCGCGAAATCGGTGCCCGACTCGCGGCGCGGGGGGTGATAGACAGCCCCGACGATGTGTTCTATCTGGTGCGTGCGGAGCTGAAAAGCCCTCCGGCGGATGCCAAGTCGGTGGTGGCGCGGCGACGCGCCGAACGCAAACGGCTAGAAACCGAGCGACCGCCGTTGAACTTCGTCGGTGAGTGGGCGCCTGACGGTAACGCCGACACGGAACTGACGCCCGGCGAAACGCTGCAAGGCACCGCCGCGTCGTCCGGCCTGGCCAAGGGCCCGGTGCGCGTCCTCACCGTGGATTCCATGGACGAGCTCGAGCCGGGCGAGGTGCTGGTGACCGCGTTCACCGACACCGGTTGGACGCCGTTCTTCGCCTATGCGGCGGCTGTCGTCGTTGACACCGGCGCAGAAATGTCACACGCGGCTGTCGTAGCCCGCGAATTCGGAATCCCCTGTGTAGTCGGGACTCACACCGGAAGCAAGGTGCTCAAGACGGGCCACGTGGTCGAGGTGGACGGCGCGTCTGGCACGGTGACCAGGGTCGAATGAGCACGCCGACCGCTGCCGCTGCAGCGAGATCTCAGTACCCGGGCCTCTTCGTCAACGGTGGGTGGCGAGCAACCGAAACGGGTGTGCCGGTGGTGAATCCGGCGACCGAAGAGACGATCACCGTCGCCCCATGGGGTGCTGCCACCGATGCCGACGCCGCAGTATCGGCCGCACGCAAGGCATTCGACGAAGGCCGATGGCCGAGACTGACGCCCGCGCAACGATCGATCGCACTCGGCCGATTGCGTGACGTGCTAGCCGACTGGGCCGAGGACATCGTGGGACTGGTGGTCGCCGAAGCCGGCATCCCGGTATCGGTGGCGCGTGCAAGCCAGTTTGACGCTCCCATGCGGCTTTTCGACTTCTTCATCGAGCGATGCGCGGCATTCGAGGCGCTGCGACCGCTGCCTGTCACCAATTTCCTCAATCGCCATGGCACCAACGTTTTAGGGGCCGGTGTTGTGCAGCGCTCCCCGCGGGGAGTGGTCACCGCCATCACACCGTTCAACGCCCCCTTCTTCGTCAATCTCCTCAAAATCGGCCCCGCGCTGGCCGCGGGATGCACGGTCGTGCTGAAACCCTCTGACTTCACCCCGTTGGAGGCGCTCCTGTTGGGCGCCGCGGCACAGGAAGTAGACCTACCACCAGGTGTGTTGAACGTGGTGACGGGCGGAGTCGACGTGGGGGAGTATCTGACGACCGATCCGAGGGTGGACATGGTCACGTTCACCGGATCCGACGCCGTCGGCGCCAGAGTGATGGCGCAGGCGTCGGCCACGCTCAAGCACGTCACCCTTGAACTCGGCGGCAAGTCGGCGATGATCGTGCGCGCTGACGCCGACCTCGACGCCGCAGCGGATAGGGGCGCTCAGGAACTGAGCTTGTTCTCCGGGCAGGGATGCGCGCTGTGGACGCGCCACCTGGTGCACCGCTCCCTGTACGACCAGTACCTCGAACGGGTCGCCGCAATGCTGCAACGCCTGCCCATCGGGGATCCCACCGATCCGCACACAGTTGTCGGCCCGCTGATTCGAGAGAGTGCCTGCGCACGCGCCGAGAAGTACGTGGCCGGCGCGTTGGAGCAGGGCGCGCGACTCGTGGCCGGCGGGCGTCGGCCTCCGCACATCAGCCGCGGCTACTACTACGAGCCGACGCTGCTGGCGGACGTGCGTAGCGACATGACGCTGGCCCAGCAGGAGGTATTCGGGCCCGTGGGAGCGGCGATTCCGTTCGACGACGACGACGAGGCTATACGGATTGCCAATGACTCCGACTACGGTCTGTCGGGTTCGATCTGGAGCGCTGATCCGGGCGCGGCCTTCGCGATGGCGCAGAAGATTCAAACCGGCAACGTCAGCATCAACGGCGGCACCGGCGGGATGAGCCCGTGGGCACCGTTCGGCGGCTACAAGCGGTCGGGCGTAGGTCGTGAACTCGGCGCCGATGTGCTCGACGACTTCACCGAGACGAAAGCTATTCAGTTCCATGCCGGTTGAGACGCTAACCGAACACGTGACCTTATGGGAGCAGCCATCATGACCACCCGTACCGGCTCCGACTTGCGCGAGTACATCCGCGGCGCCGACGACAGCGCATACGTGGCGTCCGCCGCGGCGGAGACACCGCGCTCACGGATCGTGGACCTGTACGGTCCGCTGGGGGAGGCGCGCCGGCGCGCCCCAGTCCATCCGCGAAAGCAGGCCGAGCTGCTGGGTCAGGAGGACTACCGCAAGGAGGACGCCTTCAAGGTGGCGTTCTCCTGCGCCCTCAGCTACGAACACTGCCAGCAGGCGCTCACCGACGAGAGGCTGTCCTCAAAGTTCTGGCTGGACACCATCGGTCGAGTCTGGGGCCGCAACATCATCGGCATGGACGGAGCCGAACACCGGCGGCACCGTGGCCTCATCTCGCAGGCCTTTACGCGCCGCTCCCTGGACCGCTGGCAGGAAACCGCGATCCAACCGGCGGTCCATGGACTCATCGATCGCTTCGAGCACAATGGATCGGCCGATCTGTACCGCGAATTCACACTGTTGTTCCCCGTGTACATCATCACCGAGATGATGGGCCTGCCCTATGAGGACATCGAGCGTTTCAACACCTGGGCCGGCGAGACCGTTGGGGCCTTCTACGACATGGAGCGGGCACTGCAGGCCTCCCGCAACCTGGAGGACTACCTGTCACCGATGATCGAGGAGCGCCGCGGCGGCGACAGCGAGGATCTGATTACGTTGCTGGCCAACGCGGAGCTTGACGGTAGCCGGTTGGAAACAATTGAGATCGTTTCCTTTCTGCGATTGCTGTTGCCTGCGGGCGGCGAAACCACGGCGCGCTCGACGGCCAGCATGCTGTTGGGGCTGCTGCAAAACCAGGATCAGCTCGATGCCCTGGTAGCCGACCGGGGCCTACTGCCCCAGGCAATCGAGGAGGGATTGCGCTGGGAGCCACCGCTGACGTCTATCAACCGGATTGCCACCGAAGACTTCGAACTCGGCGGCGTTGAGATCGCCCGCGACAGCGTGGTGGAGGTGTCGATCGGAGCGGCGAATCGGGACCACACCCGCTGGGAGAATCCCGACACTTTCAATATCTTCCGGGAGAAGAAGCCGCACATCGCTTTTGCTTGGGGTGCCCATGCGTGCTTGGGTGCGCACTTGGCCCGTGCGGAGATGGCGGCGGCATTGATCGCACTGTTTGACCGCCTACCCGGCCTGCGGCTCGACCCGGACACGGGTCACGAAGCTCACGTGCAGGGCATCGGGCTGCGCGCACCAAATAAGGTTCCGGTCGTCTTCGACGCCGGATAGGCATGAACCAACTGAACCGCACCTACCCCGGGCATGAACACTTCGAGCTTCCGACATGACATTTCGCATCGCGGTCGTGGGCGCCGGTCCGGCCGGATTCGCGGTCGGCTCGGCCCTTCTCGCTGACCCCGCGCTGGACATAACGGTCGACCTCGTCGACCGGGCCGCCCTGCCCGATGGCCAGTTACGCCATGGCCCGGCTGCGGGTGCTGAGCGCTTACGAAAGGTTGCGCGCGGCGTCGACGCGGTTCTCGGTGACAGCCGCGTGACCTACTTCGGCAACGTCGTGGTCGGTTCAGCCCTACCGCTCGACGAGCTACGTTCGGCTGCCGATGCGGTGGTGCTGGCGACCGGCGCGCCTTTCGACCTGCCGCTGGCGATTGCCGGGTGCGATTCGGTGGGCATCGGTACCGTTAGCCACGTCGAAGCGTGGCTCACCGGTAATGCGGACGTCGAGGTGGACGAGCTTGACCTCGAGATGGACTCCGCGCTGCTAATCGGGCTTTCGCCGGAGGCGGTGAGGGTTGCGGAGGTGCTTTGTGGGCAGGCGACCAATGGTATCTCCGGTGAAGTGTTTACCCGGCTTGCAACCAGCAAGCTGCGCCATGTCCAGCTGGTAGACCCGCGACAGGAATCGGCAATATTCGTGCCGCGAGGGGGCCCCCCAAACCTGGTGGTGCGGACCGGACTTACACCGGTCGGTGTCGTCGGACGCAACCGGGCCCGCGCCCTTCGCTGCCTGCACAATCCCGACCCCTATGGCAGGGTGATCAGCGAGGACCTGCGGGCCCAACTGTTGCTGCGGCCACGCGCGGAGTCGTTCTGCTGGCGTGGAATTGATGAGGACCGAGGGCACATCGCTCATGATCACGGCCGCGTATTGACCGGTGGGACGCCGATCCCCGGCCTGTACGTGGCGGGATGGGCGGGGCGATCACCGTCAAACGCTGGTTCGCACACGGAAAACGCAGCCGCGGTCGTCGCCGCGATACGCGCCGACATCGGGGAGCTCCCATGTCCGCGCAAGACGCTGGCTGATGCACTGACCGAGCGCAACATCGACGCCCCGCGAGCAGATGGCTGGTCGGCTGCCGTCGCGACGGATGTGCTGCTCGACCGGTTCGCGGGGGAGGGGTCGGCGCCGTTGGCGGATTACGAGACGTTGGTGGAGCAGGTCGATGAGGACTGAAGTCGGGTCTTGCTGTGGGAACGTCCTGCGCTAACGTCTTTGACAGCATAGTCAACGTAGTTGTATAGGTAGCCGAGCATGGGATTGAGGGTGCGGCGGATAAGGGCGTCGACGGAGCCTGAGAGGCACGCCGCGCGCTCGCTGCTGCGGCGCGCCATCATCTGGGCGCTGATCAGCGCCGTCGCACGGTCTCGGCGCCCCATCCGGCTATTGGCGCGCCCGCTGCCCGGCCTTGCCGCCGCCGGTTCCATCGTCCCGCTGACCCTGGTGAGTCTTGTCGTCAGCGAGTTTCCGTTGCACGTCATCGTCGCGCAACTGACCTCGGCTGCGTCGCTGCTGCGACGAGGCGCCCTTCGCCATCGGTGCGGTGTTGTCGGATTGACCGTTGCCCTGCACGCGTGGTTTCGGCTGTTGTCGGCACGTCGCGACGGACTGCGCGCGGCCGAAGTCCTCGAGGTTAGTCTGCGGTCGGCTCTTGGTGAGAACTACCGAGACGAACTCCCCGCTGATTTGCCTGCCGAGTCCAGCCTTTCAATGCGCGAGATATGGTTCCCGCGCTTTACCGAACGAAGCCGGTATCTGCAGCACGAAGACTTGTCGTACGGCGAGTCGGGAATACGGAATCACCTGGATATCTGGCGGCGCAAGGATCTTCCGCTCGATGCGCGGGCCCCGGTCCTCATTCAGATACACGGAAGCGCCTGGACCAAAGGGAGCAAGCGGGGCCAGGGTTACCCTCTGATGGCGCACATGGCCGAACGCGGCTGGGTGTGCGTGGCGATCAACTATTCACTCGCGCCCGCGGCGCGTTGGCCGGCCCACATCATCGACGTCAAAAGGGCGATTGCGTGGGTGAAGCGCGAAATTGCCGGATACGGTGGCGATCCCGATTATGTGGTGATCACGGGCGGCTCCGCCGGCGGTCACCTGTCCGCGCTGGCGGCCCTGACCGCGAATAACCCCGTCTTCCAGCCGGGCTTTGAGGACGCGGACACTTCGGTGCGAGCGGGCGTTCCACTGTACGGGGTGTACGACCTGCTCGACCGGGCCGGTGACTCACCGCCCGAGCAAGAGGAGTTCATGAGCCGAATTGTCATCGGGACCTCGCAGGAGAATGCCTTCGAGATCTGGGACCAGGGCTCGCCGCTGTCCCACGTTCGGCCCGACGCACCACCGCTTTTCGTGATTCACGGAAGCATCGATACGTTCACCAACCACGAGCAGGCGCGCGCTTTCACCGACGCATTGCGCGAGGTATCGGACAACCCGGTGGTGTACGCGGAATTGCCCGGCGCCCAACACTCGTTCGACGTCATGCCGTGCGCACGCACCGCGGCAACGGTCGACGCCATCGACCGGTTCTTGAGTTTTGTCCGCAGCACCGCCTCCGAAAAGGCAATTGACACAGCTGGATTAGCGCGATGAGTTGCGGGTGGCGCAGTCACCACAAAGATCTGCGGGAGGGTTATGCAGCTTCGCGAGCACAATGACCTGGACAGGCCGGCGCTCATTTTGCATCCCTCCGGCAAAACCGTGGGATTTGTCGAACTGGAAGGCTGCGGCAACCGCTTGGCCCATCACTTTCGTGAGTCCGGCCTCCGCGAGGGCGACTGCGTCGCGGTCGTGATGGAGAACAACGAGCACATCCCGCGGTGATGTGGGCAGCGCGCCGTATCGAGTTGTACTACGCGCTGATCAACACTCACCTGAGCGCGGCTGAGGCGGCCGACATCGTCGAGAACAGCGGCGCCAAGGTGGTGATCGGCTCGCGTGCGACGCGACGGGTGTGTGACGGGATCGGCGAGTACTTGGCCGAAAAGCCACCCACGCTCCAGTTGATCGCCGACGACGATGCGCACGGATGGCAGCGCTACCCCGAGTGCGTGGCGGATCAGCCGAGTACCCCTGGGGCTAACGACCGTGAGGGTGGCTTGCTGCAGTATTTGTCGGGCACTGCCGGACGACCCAAGGGCATTGTCCGTCAACTTCCACATATCGTGCTGGCGGAGGCGCCGCTGTTGCCGACGCCGTTGTCCGACAAGTTAGACGTCACGGCCGATTCGGTGTATTTGAGCCCAATGCCTCTGTATCACAATGCATACCCGGACGAGGTCGAGCGGTTACTCGGCTCGCATCCGTCGGTCGTCGAAGTGGCCGTTCTCGGTGTGCCCGAGGAACAGTACGGCCAGCGGTTGGCAGCGTTCGCCGTCCTGGTGGTCTGTCTGCATTTGATCTGGCGGAGGTTGTCGTATGACAGCACGCCGGCCGGAGCCGCGGCAGGGACGTGAACAGCTGCTCGATACGGGAGCCGCAATGCTCGCGAAGTAATCGGCTCGCCGACGAGCTGGATCCGACTAGTTTTTGTTTAGCCTCGGCAGCAGGTCCCATACGTGCTC
>Ga0134125_10003095_pt1 | contig 19466 bp, 19 predicted proteins | sample KB31751_FD_96464 | JGI IMG/M metagenome (GOLD analysis project Ga0134125, IMG submission 96464) | Terrestrial soil microbial communities with excess Nitrogen fertilizer from Kellogg Biological Station, Michigan, USA - KB3-175-1 | ecosystem: Environmental > Terrestrial > Soil > Unclassified ... | reverse complement strand
TCCGATGGGTTTAAGAACATCGGCGGCTTCTGTACCGCAACGTTGGAGCTGACCAACAACAAAAAAGCCACGAGTTTAGAGTCTAAATTCCGTGTGAAGGTTCAGACTTGTCAAACTAACTCAATGTTAGAGGGGCAGGATCTACAGGACTATGGAGTTTCGGGCGAAGAAATCACTTGGCCCAATTTAATGACCGCATTAGGAATAGGCGAATGACAACAATAACAATCACCCGAACAACTGAATTTCAACGCATGGTAGACGAATCCGATCCCGACTTCGATTTAGCCGCAGAATCGGACCTCACCCGCTTGGAGGCTAATCACCACTCAACAATTACTCACGAAACTATCACTGTAGCGCATCCTCAGATCGACCTGCACCTAGAATGCTCTCCATTGACTACCGAGTAGGATCAATCGAATTAGAGCCGCTATTCCGTCCCTACGGCATCCGGCTCAATAAAACCAAGCTCGATTTCGGCGATTTCTGTTGGTCCGGTAACGGCCCCAAAGGTGAATGCCTCATCGCGGTCGAACGTAAGCGCATAACCGATCTCATCCAGTCGATTCAATCCAAACGTCTAACCGGGCATCAACTCCCCGGCATGGCGGAAACCTACGACTACTGCTATCTAATCGTAGAGGGATTGTGGCGACCCGGCGACAACGGCGAACTGGAAATTCGCAACGGGAAATGGTCAACTCACTACTCCCATTCACTGCCCTACCGCTCGATTGACAATTACCTCGCGTCTTTGGAACTACAAGCGGGGGTGATTTATCGACGAACGATCACAGCGAAGGAAACAGTAGCGATGATAGTTGACTTATACCGTTATTGGACGGATAAACAGTGGAAGGAGCACAAATCACACAAAGCGGTTTACGCTCCAGCGAACGGCGGCGAGGGACGGCGATTCTCTTTCCTGCCGCGCAAAATCAGTCTAGTAGAGAAGATCGCGCTTCAATTACCCGGTATCGGTGACGACAAAGCGCAGTTAGTAGCAAAAAAGTTTAAGAACGTACTATCCATGATTCATGCACAGGAGGATGAATGGACCCAGATACAGGGAATCGGCAGCGGGACGGCGAGAAAGATCATAGACGCGCTGAAGAGTTACCACTGAACCCACAGCCGATTATTAGTTGGTGGGAGCACACGCCGCGAATTGTAACCATTGCTGGCCAGCGTTTTATTGTTAAGCCCCTTTGACATGCGCGGAAGTGCTCTCGTGGTTCGGATCGGTTCGGATTAACAACAAAGGTTATTACCGAATCAACGGCGGATCGAATCGCGGACAGTACTTACATCGAGCCGTATGGGAACGAGTAGCGGGGATGAAACTGCCCGATGGATGGCACGTACACCATCAGGATTTCAATAAGTTGCATTGCTGCCCGCATAACTTAATAGCAATGCCGGCCGCATTTAACCCGAGCGGGGCTAAGAGATGTCCGTATACGGGAGCGTTTATATCGGTGGAAGAGTGGAAAGTGAGAACAGGATATGAGGAGGTGCCGTTTTGACTGATGCTGAAGTCAAGCAAATATGGAATGATTTGTGTGTAATTGACGACCGCGTAACGAAGATCATGCGAGAGCACATACCTGATGCACTGATGTCTGTATATGCAGCGCGGTTAGGACAGTATATTAAATCGCAGATTATCAATCAGCGCTTTGAATACCTGAGAACGAATGGCGTATCGGCTGATTTGGCCGCTACCATCTGCTTTCTTAATAAATGACTCGTTGCTCGATCTGCGACCACTCCTGCCGTTTAGTTCCCCCAGACGGCCCGGAACCGTGCGAGTTTTTGTTTATTGGGGAAAAACCAGGACAGCAGGAGGATCACGGTGGAAGACCATTTATCGGAGATAGTGGGAGAGAGTTTAATCAAAATTATCTCAGCCTTGCGGGTCTTACTAGGGACGGCATTCGAATTACGAATACAGTCAAATGCCGACTCGGAGGAAATAACAATAAACCTACCGACGAGCAAATCAGAGTTTGCGCCAGTGCTCACTTGCCGTGGGAGATTGAACGGAGTCAGCCTTCAGTTGTGGTCCTCATGGGGTCAACAGCCTGTTCTCTTGTCCCTAGCATCGAGCTTGATAAAGAACATGGCATCCCGCGTTGGATAGACGAATCGGACTCGCCTATCCTAAATTGGTCCGGTTGGATTGTCCCTATGTTCCATCCGGCGTCCGGTTTGCACGATACCGGAATGATGATCCCTCTACTCGAAGACTTCGAGCGGATGAGGAAATGGCTTAACGGTAATTGGACCCCACCAAGGAGAGATTATGAACCGGATTATAAAATTGCCACACGAGACGATATTGATAGTCTCCGTAACTACTCTCTCGTTGCACTCGACACGGAAGACGACGGCGGAAAACCTTGGTCAATACAATATTCCGTTCGAGCGGGAACAGGACGCCTCGTATCTATTGACGATGGACAAGGAATTGCAGCCTTGCGCCGTCTACTTCCCAATAAAGAAGTCATAATGCACAACGCCCCTCACGATCTAGGGGTGTTAGAACAACTCGGAATCCACATTACCAAATGGCGCGACACGATGCAGGAGGCGTATCACTTAGGCAACCTCCCACAAGGTCTCAAACCTCTCGCTTACCGCCTTCTCGGTATTCGTATGCGCTCGTGGCAGGACGTCGTAGAGCCGTCATCGCGTGCCCGGATGATGGATTACCTATACTCGGCTTGGAACGAAGCCTCAGAGCGCCGTGTACGCACGGAAAAGCAGCTTAAAACGAAGCTCAAGGTGGAATATAAGCCCAACCCGGCAGAGAAAGACCTTAAACGTATCTTGTCTCACTCTCATAAGCCTGAGTACGACATTTGGGAAAAGTATTTAGAGTCTAAACAAAAATGGGAATTGGATTGGACAGGAGAGTTAGGGCCGCATCCCATTCGGTCTATCGCCAACGTGCCGATTGATGAAGCGGTCGAGTATGCTTGCCAAGACGCGGATGTAACTCTCCAGGTGGCTAATGAGTTGGCAAATATCCGAAAGCAAGTTACAAATGATGAGTGGCACGTGGATGAAGAGGATTGGGACCAATGAGCTTATTCGGCGGCATCTCACTCCCCGGTCATCCAGACCCAGAAAACATTCGCAAATTGGATTTGCTACCCATTCCCCAGATTCGCAGAATGATGAGGATGGGGATCGCAATAGATAGGGAGTGGTTATGGGAATTATCTTCGAATCTGGATTTAAGAAAAACAGAACTCAAGAAAGATATCTGTGCATTAATACCGGAGGAGGCATTAGAACTTTTCGTTTCCTCGACGACGGACGAATTGAACTTGAATGTGGAGAGTGCGAGTCAGATAGCGAAGCTCCTATTCGAGGTCTTGCGAGTAGGGAATGGGAGAAGGCTGAAGACAACCAAGGATGGAAAGCGGCTCTCTACAGGCAAGAAGCAACTAGAAACTCTGAAACGCGACCATCCGGTAATCCCCCTGATACTGGAATATCGGGAATGCTCGAAGCTAAAGAGCACATATACAGATGCCTTGCCGAAAGTTGCACGACTACATCCACGTACTTCACATTGCGATATCTGTGGAACCGCGCATTTGGAATCACATTATCGGATTCATACCGAGATATTAACTACCCGTACGGATACAGGCCGCTTGGCCTCAAAACGCCCCAACCTACAAAACATTCCGGCGCGGACTAAACTCGGTCGCGAAGTACGTAAAGCATTTATCCCACAAAAAGGGTCGAAACTAGTAGGTTATGACTTCGCACAAATTGAGCTTCGTTTACTCGCCCACGCTGCCCAAGAGTCAAATATGCTCCGGATCTTTAACGGAGGAGGGGATATCCACCTTGATACAGCCTGTCGCGCATTCAGCCTAGATTACAAATACTATTCTGATCTCGCACGCAAGGATGAACTAAAACAGTTGGCAGGAGAGGAAAAGAAAATCTATTCAGATTTTAAACTTCTCAACCGCGCTCCGTGTAAAAACGTCAATTTTGGAGTTGCTTACGGACTTGGGGAAACCGGACTCTACGATCTAATGGCCGTGACTTATGCCGTGGCCGGCGTCCCGCTGCCCGATTGGTTAGATGTCACCTGGTGCGGGCAGTTCATTCAAAAGTGGTTCGACCTCTACCCACAAGCAGCTGAGTACTTTGAATTGCAGCATTACCGAGCGAGACGATACGGCATCACCTGGTGCATGTTCGGAGGTGTGAGGAGAATCCCAGAAGTAAGGAGCGTTCATGAGAGAGTCAGACAGGCAGGACTTAGACAAGGTGGCAACAATCCTATCCAACGAGGCGCGGCAGGTGTCTTTAAACTTGGCATGGCACGTGCCGAATCTGTCCTTTCCCGTCTTCGTAGTGACGAGTCTATTCATGCTGAAGCTCTATTGCCAATTCACGATGAACTGCTTTGCGAAGTGGATGAGAAATGGGCGGAGGAAGTAGGCGCTATGTACGGCTACGAGATGGAAGAGGCATTAAGAGATGAGGACACCGGAGAGTATTGCTGCCGCGTACCGATTAAAACAGATGGAAAGGCGATGACGAGATGGGAGAAAGAGTAACTGACGATAAACAGGGAGTATGGGCCGCTCTGCCCTTGACCTCCGCACTACCTAAGAAGAAATTCAAACAGGCCACGGAACTGTTAGAGGAGTTGCAAGCCATCTCTCTTCAGATATCCAGCGCTGAAGAACGAGAGGCGGAGATTAAAACACTCCTCGAAGCAATTCAAAAAGAGTCCGACCTCCCCGGCTTTCGTTTCGGCGGTCTGTGCTTCCGGTCGATTCCCAACCTGCCTACAAAGCGATTGGATCAAACAGCTCTCAAGACGGAGCTAATCGAGCGTGGAGTAGAGCCGGATGTGATTGCGGAAGCAGTTTCGGCGGCGACTAAGGAAACGAAAGTCAACAAACCAACTAAGTGTGAATTCAGAGAGATTCCTCTATGATTGCAGAATTTCAAGGGGAATACCGATTCCTATCAAATTTCTACATCGAGCCAGACGGCACTCACGTTGAACGCGAGTATCAGCAGTCTAAATGCCGATCGATACTAGACCGTGCCCAATTCGACGGTCTTACACCGGGACAGTGCAAACGACTGGGGAGGAGGGTGAAGTTAAGAGATGACTGGGAATCCATTCGGCTCGACGTGATGTTGAAGTTGGTCCGAAAGAAATTCCGCGACCACGGCACTCTCGCGAAAAGATTACTCGATACAGGGAATATAGAAATAGTAGAGGGCAACAATTGGGGCGATACGTTTTGGGGCGTCTGTAGAGGTAAAGGAGAAAATCACTTAGGAATTATCCTGATGACTGTTAGAGCGGAGCTATTTGCTGGATTGTCAATAAGCCGACTAAGTGTGAATTTAGGGAAATCCCAATATGAATCCTGACGAATTTGGTAATGGAATTGACTGGTCCGCTAGTCCTGTCCAGGTAGCGGTGCTAAAGGGTCGGATACGAGATGATTGTCCTCCTGAAATCTGGGAGAAGACAGTCAAGAATCCTCAATATGCAATGAAGTTCTTCTCTGACTGGGTAGTAGCGGAAACTCTCGACCTCGAAGTCAATGAGGCTCTACGTGGATACGAACCATACAATAGTTGAATTGACGCTGGCAGTACGTGGCAGAAGATTGCAATTCATACGATTTAGAGAATTGGCCGACCGCATTGATATCGAGGGAATAGTAGAACATAAGAGCAGCTTTTGGATTTATGGAGACGAGTTGCTAAACGATACCTTTGAACAACTAATCGAGAAATCACTCAGTCGCATCGATTCTATATTAGAAAATCAGAAGGGCCTCCCATGATTATGTTTGGCGAAATCGTAGGAGGCCCTGAGCAAGAATGGAGTAATAGGAACTAGGAAAATATTACCATGAGTCAAGACAAAGTACAACCTATACGGTCGGTGGGATTGAGCGCCCCAAGGTATAGGTATATTCAACGAGGCGGCACGGTGTTGCGTATCCCATTAGGTCTATGGTGCAAAGCCGTCACTGGGCATAAGCTCGACACCGACCGTTCAATAGCGAAGTCTGACGGCGAAATCTGTCATCCATGTAAACTGTGCCGCGCCTTGATCGGGACGGGGATTTACACACAGACGATTGTAACTGATAACTCCTCGCCTTTGGTTACACTCACCTGAGTTTAATTTAAACCGAAATCGACGTATAATTATTTATTATGTCGAAGCCTTCACCATTAACACCTTACGAGCGCAAGGTAGCCGACTGGTGTGCTCGTAACCGTGGCATCCTATCTCGTATTGCAGAGAAAGCCGTCCCTCGCGTCACGCCTCAATACGTTCATATGGTTGTACGTGGTAAGAAGAAATCCAAAGATGGACGCATTGAGGCGATGTTGAAGCGGGCAGGAGCGCCGATCCTATAACACTGTCTTTTTACTGTGGCGGCGGCGGCAACCCAATCTTGACATTCGGCGCGACGGCCCCGCGCAGCTCATCCGCACCTATCCTAATTACACTCCCCGGCACATACGGCGCTGCCCTCTTAATCACTCTTCCCGCTGCCGTATTCCCTGCTTTGTCTAATGCAATAGCCAACTTCGATTTCACCTCCGGGTTATCGAGCATTGACTTAACCAACTGTGCCCCGATCAATGCCGCTCCCCCCTCTGCCCCCGCCGTAGCGTGTCCGGTTAAAGCTCCCGCGCCGGCTGATCCCAAGGCCATGACAGTAGAGAAATACGGAATGAGCTGCTTATTGCCTTCCCTGTTAGTAAACCTCTCCAGCGCCTTTCTAAGCTCGATTAGCGCCCCTTCTCGTTGATTGAGATTCTTAATCTCAGGGAACATATTCTCCAGTTCCGATTTCAACCCGTCCGCGATCTCTTGCTTAGCCTGTGTGTCCAACCCAACAGGTTGACCACCTTTATAGGCATTCTGATTGGCAAGCCGTACTTCTTTATACAGCGCTTGCTTTGTCGCTTGTGCATCTGCGGGAGCCATTGGCGCGGGATGACGGTTCAAGAAGTTCTTCTCTACCTTATTGATGGCTTTCAAATACGCCGGATCGCCGCTACCTTGTGTGAACTGATCCCGTAGCGGCTGCAATCCCGTAACGGCTGCTCTCGGATCTACAGTCACGCCTGACTTTGCCATCGCAAGGTGATTCGCTACTCGATCACTCAAATCATCAATCTTCTGTGTAGCTAATTCCGCCGCTTGCTCGTTAACCGGGACGCCTTCTTTAACGCCAGCGTTAACAACCTTCTGTATACTACGACTACCCATACTCGGAGGCGGTTTGAGCGCAGATTGATACAACCGCTCCGGGTCGAAATATCTCCCAACTGTGCGGCCAATCACGCCGTTGATAATACGCCCTACGCCCTCCCCGCCCGCGTTCAGTAATGCCTCTTTGCCCGCTTCACCTGCGAACTCACCTACACTACTCGGCGCTCCAGGGAGATTGGCTACCTTCCTCACTCCTTGCTCAACCGCACTCCCGCCAGCGCCTCCTAATCCAGCCGCGAGAATAGCCGGTATCGCGCCCTCTGGGGCTAACACAGTCCCTACTGTCGCTCCTACAGCGGGCAATGCACGTAGAGCGAGACTCCCTGCCATCTGAGGTAAGTTCTCAGGCAACGTATTCGGTCCCTTTGGCGGTTGCGTAATAATTGTGCCGGGAGCATTGGACGCGAACCAGTCGGTAGGAGGTGAAGTCGAAGTCGGAGGAGGGCCTAATCCACTCTTAGGTGCGTTTGCTGTAAACCAATCGTCAGGCATTATTTCGTCACCACCGTCGCGCCTAAACTCTTATAGTGCTCAACCTGATCTGCTGGCACCGGCTGCGTCTGTCCTGTAGGCGCTTTCATCATTACCATGCCGCTTGTTGGAGGAGCCGAGAGAGCCGTACCTTTATTTCCCTTTCCTCCACTTCCTCTGCTCAATCCGTAATTTAAGGCATCCCTCTGTGCATCCAGCGCCCGCATTGTATTCGCGAGTACCTGCCTCGTAACAGCCGGATTCGCGCTAAGATTGCCTCGCTGATTCTGCAATGCGGCAAACGCCTCTGGGCCTCTAAACCCAGTTGCGCCCAAGGGTCCACGCAAAGTATTGATATGCTCCATCAAACTCTGAAAGTTCCCGGCCATTCGTGCTTCAGCCGGCGTAAGCGGAACGTTACGGTTAATCATCGCCGTTACAAATCCCTGTTTAGGGTCGATTTGTAACTCGATTTTCTTCGCATCAATTAAACTGTTCAGAATCGGCAAGTCTTTCTGAACGTCTTGCACTAAATCAGCCGTGTTATCCAGTGCCCCGAGCTTGCCCTTGGCCGTCATCGCCTGGTTCGGCTGCAATCCCTTATCACCGATAACCCTCCCCATTGAGCCTTGGCTACCCTGACCACCTTGACTGCCCGGAGGCGGCGGCAATGCTGCTCCCACGCCAATATTTCTTGAGGTCACCTTAGACTTTGGCGAACCTGCAAACGTCGGAGGTGTAGTTCCCACCGTGACTCCCGGCACTACTCGCTGCCGTGTCGTAGTGTTGTTGTGCCCTACATTAACGATTTCTTTATGGTCGCCAAAGTCCACAACCTGTTGCCGATTGCCATTCGTACTCACCACTTCCGGCGCGAATTGCCCTGGAGGAGTAGCCCCTATCTGAGTCGCAACCGGCCTCCCCGCGCGATCCGAATACACCACACTAAATCCAGTAGGCGAGTTTTGATCGGGCATCACCAGCTTGGTTGTAACACCCAACTCCGGTATGTACTCCCTTGTCCCATCCGAGTAATCCTTCACTCGATAAAATTTATTGGGATCTAGCGGCTTACCTTTTAGATCCGTTGCGTCCGACTCTGCCTCCGCACCCTGCACTAATCCCGGTACGGTCTTGCCCATATCCGGTTGAAACGCAGGCTGGCCGTTAGTACCAATCGACCATTTCACATGCCGAATCCCCAGGCTCTTAAACTTATCCAAGAGCTTCATGTTCTGCTGTCGATTGAACTCAGACAGGCTCTCCATGCGCTCTAATTCCGCTTGGTTAATCCCTCTCTGTTTCGCTTCCTCCGCTGCAATTTGCATCTGGGTAAGTTCCCTTGGCAGAAAGCTACTCGACCGATACAAATTACCGTCATCGCCACGGAAATATCCCGTGTTCGCTGGCAGCCCAAACCCTGTGCTGGGCGCGGTTCCCCCTGCTACGATATTCGGATTCCCCGTATCAGCCATACCCCCGCCTGGCATATTCGGTTGACCGCTAGGCGCTTGAATGGGCGCGGAGGTTGGAGGAGGGGGTAATGCAGCTCCCACGGGAATATTACGTGACTGTACGGGCGATTGGGCTTGAGGCATGGGAGCCTGTACCTGTGCCTGTGGAGGAGGTTGTGGAGGTCCAATCACACTAGGCCCACCGACCGCGCTTTGATCCAATGCTACTGCCCCCGCATCGGTCGATCCCATACCCGGAGGCGGTGGTAATGCAGTATTCGCATGAGCTGTATCGCTCCACTCAGGCGGGAGTTGTGACAACGAGGGACCGGGATTACTCGCTGGACCTGATTGCGTGGGAGGAGGTGTGGGCGCTGAGGTAGTAGACGTAGCAGCCGTAGGAGGTGCAGGTAACGACGGTACTTGTCCGGGCGCATTTGCCCCTTGGACTTGCTTGTACATTACATTGCCCAAGTCCATATCCTTGCCGGGTTTCTTGCCCATCGGCAATGCGCGATACTTCAATGCCAGCGTGCGGTATTCCTGCGCGTGAATAGGATCGCGGGCAATATCCGCTAGATGGTCAAGCGTACTCGCCATCTCTTCATTAGCTTGGTGCTGATAAGCAGCATTGACGGAATTTTCCGCCTGTATGTTCTTGCCGACTGCGCCTAGTAATCCACCGATGAAAGATCCCATATTAGAACCAATTAAAGTGCTTACCTAAACCAAAGATCGTGCCGCCTATAGCTTCACCTAATGCTTGATGTGCAGCTGCGTTCTGTGCTCTTTCTTGCGTAGCCAGATCCCCATATCCTCTCGCCGCGCTCGTACCCGCATTGAGGAAATTCACCCCAGTATTTAACAGGTTCGTTCCAATCCCCTGCTGCTGTGCCCCGGCTTGCGTAACTCCACTCCCAATCGCCGCTCCCTGTCCTGCAATCTGAGGCAGTACTTGGGCCGCATTTTGTCGCGCTTGGTTAAACAACCCACTCGTCTGACTCGCGGCCTGATACGGCAGGTTGAACAATGTACTCGACCGTCCTCCTCCGCGTGGCGTAAGATTACTCAGTGCTTGAGTAGTGGCGTTCGTACTGCCTTGGATCTGGCCAATTTGAGGCGCTAGGGCCGCTGTGGTATCAGCGCTATTCCCCGATAGTAGGGATTGAAAGTAATTCGTCGGGGCGTTTAGTGTCCCATATGCCTGATTCAACAGCGTGAGGCCACGATTGAGGATATTCGAGCCTGAATCTAATGCAGTATTGCCACGACTGGTGGAATTCTGAACTTGTGGACTAGCTGATTGCGCGTTGTAGTTCAGTAGATTATTCGACTGCTTTTGATCGTTCGAAGTTCCTAAGCCGCCCGTTAAGAAACTCATCTACAATATCCTCAACATACAGGATACGTGGGATTTATGGTAGTTACAAAACGGTGGAATTACGTGGGAGGCTGTAGTGTTTCATGAAGCGGAATGTAAACGCCGTCTGTGACTCTCTCACAGCACCATGCTACAGCCTTGGGGTCTTCTAGAAAGTATTGTAACCTATTCCAGAGACTTTTGGTATACATTCAGCGGGAGCTTTTGCAATCCGTAAAACTTGCTCAACTCCTCGCTCAATCCCGTGACGAATGTATAGTAACTCTTAACGCCACTCGCCTTTAATTCCTCTTCCATTTTGTGAATCAATCCGCTCAATGCCTGGGGCTTGAACAAAACCAGCGGCTCCGCGTGCATTGCTAACTGACACACAATAAACCCAGATAACGTATTCTTCTCATCAAACGCGCCTATAATCATGGCGAATCGTGAATCGGGCAATTTGGAGTTATTCGCAGCAAATATCGCGGACAGTTGATCCCATTCGGATACTTCCAATACACGGAAGGTCATATAACTAAATTGTAACTTTCTTACTGTGATTCGTACACACCCTGCATAGCCACAACCGCTTGGCTACCCGCAACGAATGTGCCGCCGACTTTATAAATCAACACACTCTTGTAGTTCTGAATAATCGCTTGCCCAGAGACCGCACTTCCGTCTCCATCTACAAGATACGGAGCAAATACCTGCATATTATCGCGCGGTATACAATTCGGCGGAAGCTGAAATCCAAAATTCCCTCCTGGTGTGCCGCCGATAGTGCCCTGTGAATACACTCGAAAGAAAACGATCTTGCCTAATTGCTGATAGAACCCCTGAGTCACTGTAGGAGTCCACGTCATCGAACCGCCCGGTGTGATATTCACCAAGTACTGTGCCCAATTAGTAGACGGAATGCCCAATAGTCCGGTGAGGTTTATCGGGTTCGAGCCGCCTAATGACAACTCTTTCTGAATCTGGGCTATGGTGAGATTCGATCCCGCGCTTCCTCCTCCTCCAAGGCCCACACTCCCCGCTTTTAATGCCTTGATCTCATCGAGTAACCCATATTGTTGATTCTGAAGGTCATAGATCACGCGGGCAACGTCAGGAGACGCGCCGGTAAGTGTAGGAAAAGTCTTCGGAGTAACCGGATTGGGCTTATTCGGCATTTTGTTTAGAGTCTAAACAACGTTGCATTCTTAATCCACGAATGGCCTCACCTCAACAAACTCTTTCCCTCCCCACGGCTTCATGCGAATCACGCTCTCCTGCGGGAAGAATACAAACGCGCTATCCGAGGTCAACGAGTAAGCGAACAATTCGCCTTTTTGCAACGCATTGATATTAAAATCGGACGCCTTAATAATATCCACGCTCGTAGTTGGGAGCGTATAATCGTACACTCTTCCATCGCTAGTTCTAATCTCCAATGTCACTGGACCGTTGGGTGCGATGTACGCAAAATGCCCATACCGTTGCTGTTTCCAAAACGGCATCCCGTGATCCTTATATTGCGTCACCAGTGACTTGATTAAATACGGCTGTAGATAAAAGCTAGGTTGAAACTCATAAAGAAACGTGCCCGGAGAGAATTGATACAACACGCTCACATTGAGAAAGAGTGCCAAGCCACTTATAGAATCAACGGGAGTAGATAACTGTCCTCGCTGTGCCGATACGACCGTAACTGTGTTGCCCGCTTGCTCATTGAAGTTAAACTTGATGGTCGAGGTAAGAGAACCTTGGAAGTCGTTCATGTAGTCTACATACAACTTCTGCGCTCTACTATCATCTGCCGTCAAACTCGGAGTGAGGACGGTACACGTGATTGGCACGTCGATGTCATCGCTACCTACTCCATCACACGCTAAGTAGCCATCTACAGTGCCCATAATCAATCGCGGCGTTGTATCGGGCGGCGATTCTTCCCAATAATGAAATTCAACCCCATGACCATAGGTATAGGGAAACCAGCCTGTACTCTGCTGCGGTGAATAGCTCCCATTCTGAGCGGTAGGAGCGGACCTCAACGTCTGATTGACGCCGTTAGTGTCCACGTAATCAAAGTAGATATCCGAGTCTGCAATCCCAATTCGTAACCGCGCATCCAACGCCATATTGGGCGGCGCAATCCCATTGGTCGCTACCCCTGGTATGCCCGCGTGCGGAAAGATCGGGTACAAGTCCTTCGTTAGTAATTGTCCGCCATAATAAGGCGTGGCGCGATACACACCATCCCTACCCAAATAATAGACGCCATCAATTCCGGCTTGCATTCCCCAAGAGGACCAAACCCCACTTGGACTGGGCAGCTCTAACGCCGTGAACTGATTCGGTTGGTTGAAACTTGGCTGCACGCTGAACAACCGATCACGACTCGCAACAAACACATAGTTGTTCCAGACGCAGCCGCTCACTAGCGGCTCACTGGGGCTTGTGACCTCGATGTAATTCGCATCACTCGCGCCGTCGTTATTATTCCCATTCATCCAATACAATCGGCCTGGATTGTACTTATCCCCTAATCCAAATGTGAAACTAGCGCTCGACCCCGACAACGGCCCAAATATGATCGGTAATGGAGTGCCGAATAGTGTAGGCGACTGGATCTCAAACGCAGCATTCGCAATCGTCCCTCCTGACTGTGTAAGTTCCAATCTTGTAGCCGCGGGAGTGCCAAAAGTTTGATACGCCACTCCATTGATAAGTACGATGGTGTTTTGCAGCAAGTTCGTAGGAAACTGATCCCCGCTTACCCATTCCACGCTTGTTCCCACTACATTAACTACACCTTTAAGCGGAGGTCCCTCAACTGCAAACGGGACAATGTTGGTGGTGTCCAGCGGAGGGTTAGATGCAATATAGGCGACTGTGTATTGGTCGAATAGGAATGTGCCGACTGTATTAGGGCATGATCCGACATACTTCCAAATAGGCGCTTGTCCTTCGGCTTGTAAATTTGGATCGAACCGCTCAAAGTCTATTGTGTCCACTTGCGTATCGGACGATAGAGTAGGTTGGCAGTAAATACCTTGCCGTAGCGGATAGAGATTGTAGCGGATCGCCGGCCCTGGAATGCTTGACGCTCCTGTGGTGGAATCGCGGTAGCGGTAGCGATACATGATTCCCACTGGATTTCCGGGGTCCGTATCCGGCCCGTAGGTGCCTCCTAACCAATACGAACTAACAGTGCAATTCACCTCGTCGATACAGGTCAATTCAATGGCGTACTTCTGCACATCCGCCAGAGACCTTGTCGTGTCCGCTCCGACGCGCATCAAATCGGAAACCCGAAATACCAACTCCGTCCAAATATTCTCACCCGCCGATAATTGGCTCTGTTGCGGAGTTCCGGCAGTAGATTGGTTGGTGAACGCCCCAGAGGAATCGGCAGTGTAAATATCTGACGAGACATATTCAACGCCAGATTGTTGCACCAACTGTACCTGTGACGCATTCGCCGTAGCAGGAGTGATCGAACTTGCACCGCCAGTGACCATAGACTGAAAATCACTGGGCGTGAAAACTTTTTGATAATAGTTCTGCGTGAAATCGTTTGTTGTCGCATCTACATCGAACAACAATCTGCCGAAAAGCACGTTGGCTGGATTGTCGAGCATAATCGACAGATGAAAGTAGTCATCCGGTTGCGTAGGACGATCAAGGCACACAGCGAGATTAGTGGTGATATTGCAGACAAGAGCACCTTGTGGAGTGGAGGGACTAGGCGTTACGGTAAAACGTACCGATGTGGCAGTTACAGTAGCACCTGCCGTATACCCCGTGAAACTTGTATGTGTCCGAACCGACACCATGCCCGCAACAGACTGGCCCACGGAAAATGTACCACCAGTGCTGCATCGAAACGAATATGTACCGTCAGGGCTGAGGGAGGTAGAGAGTACCCGAACATACTCCGTGCCGTTTAATTGCACAATGGAATTTCGCGTTAGTCCCTGCGTTGGATTGGCGAGAGTAATTGTGCAATCGCCGCTCGTTCCCGTATCGTACATGATACCGGCTATTGTAGTATCCTGAATCGCATTTAGAACTTGGCTAACGTGGCATTCGTCCTGATTCGCTCCTTGTTGAATAAGTAGGAGCATACCCGGCTGCAACCATCCTAAGTTTCCTCCGGTGGTAGAAGGAACGAAACAGAGCCAACCGGCGATGTCATATAAAATCGCCTGAATTGTCACTCCAACGGGAGATCGTGACACTTCAGTAGGACTAGAAGCAGACCCGGTGACGGTCATCGAGGTGGTGCTTGAGAAGGCGTTGAATTGATTAAAGTTAATATTCACTACTTCCGCATACGGCGCGGTTAACGGCGGCGCAATTCCCACTCCCTTAACCGTTGATTCGGCATTCACCTTCCGCATCTTATTCGAATCACCTATGTACAGCCAAGATTCCGGTGACTCCTCCGGGCGAAACCTCACCATAGATAAAGGATTGCCACTATATCCAGTGTCTATTTCCGTAAACGCATTTGTGCCGCTATAGAGATCCGTGCCGGCCCCGACGAATAGCGTAAATGGATCTGCGCTCCCCGGTAGGAGGTTATTTAATCTTCGGCACGAATGGACGCCGGGAGTACCGGGAATGACTGCGATAGATTGTTGCACTGGCCTTGCTTCGATCCGGCCTTGCTGTAATACTCTTACGTTGGAAAGGTAAGGGTAATCGCCTTGTGGAAGGGCGTCTACCGGAGCAACGAGGTTCACTCCCCGGCAATTCATTTTCCAACTTTGGCGGCTTGGTATTGGCATCGCGGCTCACAAGTATCTGAATGAGTTTAGAGTCTAAACAAATTGGATTAGCGGTAAGCACTAACGTTGAGATACTGTGTTCCTGACGCAGCCACGGCCCAATCGAGGGTGATATCTACGCTTTTGATATCGGTATAGGATTGGTTGTAATACCCTCCTCCGATATCGCCGGATGGGAATACTCTTCCTTGACTGGGAGTTGCTGCGTTATATGTCACGGTATGATCGCCAATCGCAATCGCGTCTGTGTTGCTTGGGTCAATCGTGTATTGGACGCGGGCATAGGCCCTGAAGTCTAAATTACCGGAAGCGTCCAACTCCGTCGATCTATTTGCGGCAAAATAAGCCTTAACAAGATCGGAGATTTTGGCGCGTACCGTGGTCACTGGGACTGTACAGGAAAAGTAAGTAAGTGGCATAGATCCTCTATTTAGAATAACTTGAATTCAGCGCTATTGACGTCTTGTGTAATTCCCGTATCAAGTGTGCTAGATTTCTGAACCATCATTCCGATATAATACTGGGCTGTCATATCGAGCGTCACTGCGGATGTACTCGAATCGTTATAGGTATTCACCGCGCCGCCAGAGGTTAAAGCAGCGTGAGTTGTACCGTGACAGATGAGCGTTCCTGTGGAACCCGTGGTTTGCACCTGACAGCCGGCATCCGTATTCCATGTATTCGTAAATGCGCTTGGTCCCGGCCCTGCGACTAAATTTCCGGTTACCCACGTTGCAAGAATATGACGACCGCTCGAACAAGTAGAATTCGCACACGCATTGAGCGTAAATGTTAGCGTAGTTCCGGTTTCATTGGCGCTAACCGTAAACTCGCCGCCGCCTTTATAACTCAGCACTTGATAAGGATGATTAAACTGCCCGGTGATGGTAAGCACGTTCGCCAGCATCATGGGTGTCGTGACTTCATGCAGTTGCGAAACAGGCACAGCGCCAGCAAAATTGCGTCGAGATAAGCTCACATTTAGATAGCCGTTCGTATCGTTAGAGAAGCCTACACCTTGACTCGCGTAATAGATGTCCTGCACCCGATTTGTTCCCTGAAAGTTTAGCGGTAAGAAACTCGGGTCACCAAGGATATTTACTACATAATCGCCGCCCGTGCATTGGCCACCTTGAACATCTATTTGCATGGACTGGTTGATGGCAATACAAGCGTGTCCACTTCCGGTGGGAATACCAGAGATCGCCGGTTGGTTAATTGTGAACGCTTGGCCTTCTGTGTAAATACCGTAGCGCCCAGACGTTTCATTGCCCGGAGAATTTAATGTAATCGACTTTGGACGACCGCCGCTTTCGAAATAAAAGTGGTACCCGTCGCGCGTAGCTGCATCGCAAGCTGTTCCGCTCCACGTCGAATACTGCAAGTCGCCAACTTCGTAGCAGTCATTGCCGGGGGCGTCACCATAAGTGCCCATAAAATTAGTCGATGTCGATAGACCCGTCACACTGAACGCATTCGCAATGGCCGAGGTAGACCGATCGCCAACTATGTTCGAATTTAAAGAAGAAACAATATTCTCGCCATTCTCAAACCCAAAGATGAAATTGTTGTAAAGATTGAAGATTGACGCATCCCCCGTGCCGTCGATATCTATTCCATGGCCAGCCGTGCGTGTTCCACGAACTTGATCCTGGATGTACATATTGCGGACTGCAATATTCCGGGAGCCGGAGGATGCCGCGATAAATGCTAATCCATTGGCGGTAGTTGAGAACTGCTCAATCTTACTGGCTACCCCACTTCCTGTTATTGTCTGTCCGGTTTTTCCTAGTAACTGCCCATTGATGGCATAACAGGTGCCTGGAGCGGGGGCGAAGAAAACATTAGAATAGGCCGCCATAACCGCATTGATAGTCGAGGTTTCCGTAGTTTCGGTGCCCGTCGCGCAGTCTCCCTTAACCCCGAACATGAGAACGTTAGCCGCGTCTAATACACTTGTAGAGGTAATACCACTTACTGCCGCTCCACTTGAGGCATAATAAGCAAGCTGATTGGCCGTGCCGCTGTTAACCGTGCCGCTACCAGACGGCGCATTACAAGATCCGTCACCACGTAAATAAGTTGTACCGTTACACGTACCACTCCATAGGCCGATTACGTTTGACGCTGCTGGAGTTCCCCAAGCTGAGCCAGTGGAGAGCGCAAGTCCCGCAGCCGGGAAGGTCATTGGCGCTGAGTTAGTGATTGTGAGTCCCGTAGTGCCGAATGTTCCAGTTATGCCGATTCCCGTACCAGCCAAAAAAACTGGCGTGTAGAAACTCGGAGCGCCTGTGGTCCCGGTGGGGCGACCATATACGGTATTGGCTGTGGCATTAGATAGAGCAAAGGATAATGCCGGGGTAGTTGTGGAAGTGGCAACCGAAGTAGTGAATAAGGGCGATAATGTACCCGCGCTGAAGTTAGTTACAGTTCCCGATCCTCCCCCACCTGTGGCTGATACAGTACAGTCCGTGCGCGTGGCACCGGAATTATCCACACAGTTTACAGTGGCATTTGGACCACTGATAAAATTCACCGTGGGTCGTTGCGTAACCGCAGTGCCGTTGGAGTCGATAGTCTGATACTGCAACACAGGGGCATTGGCCAAATGCGAATAGTCGAGCGAATTCTTAACCCCGCCGTTTGAGCCGAAGACGGATAAGTCGATAGCGGGAATATCAGCCCCTACCGCTGCTCGATAACTCCCAACCCCACTTGCGCCGTTAGGAGTAGCCCAGATTAGATTTGCCGCGCCGGAGGAGAGAGTAAATGTCAACGCCGGAGTAGTTGTAGGATTTGCGACGGTAGAAGTGAATAAGGGGTTGAGAGCGCCAGCGCTAACATTGGTTACTGTTCCTGTTCCCCCGCCGCCGCCAGCGGCTACATAAATCCCGCCTTGACACGTGTAAACGACCCCACCAAAAACCTGAATGATGGCATTGCCGGAACACGTCTTACCCGCTGGACTTGTAGTGGGATAGAGAACTCCACCTCCTCCACTAGTCTGTGCCAATCCAATTACAGCCGCAAATAGGAATGCAATCAGTATTCTCATATCCCCTCTAATTCAATGTCACATTGCCGCTTATTGACGTGTTCCCAAAAATGCCAACTATCGACGGCAGCACATTAGAACCAGCCATCGGAATGAAATATTTCACCTGCGTCGTATATGCCGGTGAGTTAGCCACTGTGGAATTGAAATTCCAAGCGTAAACTCCGACCTGCGAATTAAGTATCGTGCTCACATATGACGGCAGCGCAGTAAAGGTGACACCATCAGGTGAATAAGACATTGTGTAACTGGTGCCGACTCTTCGCAGCGATAAGTAAAACGGTGTACTGATGGATGCTCCTAAACTGACATCATTAAACGTAGTCTGCGATCCGCCCGATACGAGGTTATTGGCTAATTGATAGACCGAACTCGATCCCATCCCGAACGCCACCTCATTACGCAGATAGGTACCGGCATCCTGAATAACCATAATGCCGACGCCGTTATATTTCTGTGCTACTGGGATTACGTCTATACGTAAATAGATCGTGAAATCTGTTCCTGACTGCATCGACTGCATCACGCGCACAGATTGATTGCCGCCTACGAACGCATCGTTGTTTGTGCCGCCTGCCAAAGACATGTGCAGGTCATTACCGCTAATCGTAACGGTCTCGTTGGCATTCGTCGTTGGGGTCCAAAAATGTTTTAGCGTCGTGCCGGTGAAGTAATCAGGCTGCAAGGCGGTGGATAAGGACGACCCGCCCACTGTGAAGCTCGTAGATATCGTTGCGGTCGTGTTCTTTACATCTGTCACGACGGCATAAAGCGTGTGGGTGCCGTTTCCAAATGGCGAAGTATCGAATGTAGCGTGATACTGCCATTTACGATCCGATGCAAAACTACTACTCACATCGCTTAAAGTTTGCGTGGATACTGGGGAGCCGCTAACACTGTCTACATAGAACGTGACGGAGATAAGGGACAGGTTGCTAATAGCATTCATGTGCCAAGTTCCCGATCCGCCTTCGGGAAAGTTGGTTGGATTGCCACTATTCCAACTTGGGGTAATCGAAGAGGTGTAACTGGCAATCGAACC
>Ga0134125_10003094_pt1 | contig 19468 bp, 17 predicted proteins | sample KB31751_FD_96464 | JGI IMG/M metagenome (GOLD analysis project Ga0134125, IMG submission 96464) | Terrestrial soil microbial communities with excess Nitrogen fertilizer from Kellogg Biological Station, Michigan, USA - KB3-175-1 | ecosystem: Environmental > Terrestrial > Soil > Unclassified ... | reverse complement strand
TCATCTCCCCGCATTTTCCGCCATCGAACCTGGCCGCCGTTCACCGGTCCAGGCTTTTCGCCATGCACCTTCCCGCCTTCGGCTGGGAGCCGGTGATCCTGACCGTGGATGAGCGGTTCTACGAGGAAACGCCCGATCCGAATCTGAGCCGGCTGTTGCCGCCGGATCTGCGCGTCGAAAAGGCGCGCGCTTTCCGGGTGACGAGACCGCGCCTGATCGGGGATGTCGGTCTCCGGGCATTCTTCCAACTGTACCGGAAAGCCAGACGGCTGATCCGTGCGGAGAAGATCGATTTCTTATACATTCCCATCCCGTCCTTTTATGTGGCGCTGCTGGGCCGGTGGCTCCACGCATCGACGGGCATCCGGTACGGGATCGATTATATCGACCCCTGGGTCCACCGGTTCCCCGGGAGCGACCGGCGGTTCTCCCGGCACTGGTTTAGCATGCAACTCGCCAAATGGCTGGAACCGATCGCGGTGAAGGACGCGTCGTTGATCACCGGCGTGGCGGAAGGGTATTATCGCGGCGTGCTCGACCGCAACCCCCGGCTGAAAGGATCCTGCCAGGCGGGCGCCATGCCTTATGGCGGCGAAAAAGCCGATCATGACAAGGTGCTGGAGCTGGGCCTGAAGCCTTATCTATTTGCGAGCCGGCCCGGTAAGCTGCAACTGATGTATGCCGGCGCCATGCTGCCGAAGGCATATGGTCCGCTGGAAGCGATTTTTGACGCGATGGCCGGGGACCGCGACGCTGTCCGGGATCTCGAGATCCATTTCATCGGTACTGGAAAGACCGCGGATGACCCGGAAGGGTATAATATCCGCCCGCTGGCGGAGCAATACGGGTTGTGGAATGACGTCATTTTTGAATATCCTCGCCGGATCCCCTATCTCGATGTGCTGGTACATCTTGGGGCGGCGGACGGCGTCTTTATCCTCGGGAGCACGGAGCCACACTATACGCCGTCCAAAGTCTACCAGGGCGTACTCTCGAAAAAACCCATCCTCGCCGTCCTGCACCGGGAAAGCACGGCCGTCGCCGTGATCCGCTCGGCCAACACCGGTCTGGTACTGGCCTTCGACGGGGAGCGGGAAATCGACCGGATCAGGGCGGAATTTATCCGCGTTTTTCGCGATTTTACCGAATATCGGCAGAACTTTGACCCGCGGCAGGTGAATACCGCGGCGTTCGACCAATACTCCGCCAAAAACGTTACGGCCATGTTGGCGGCATTGCTGGAAAAATGCACTCAAACCACCTAAGGAAGACACCATGAACGCCTTGTTTAGAAAATTACCCGCATTCAAAGGCAAGAACCGGCTGGCAGGCCTGCTCTTCAACAAAACGCTGCAAACCGCAAAAGATATCCTGGTGGAGGGTAGATACGGCTGCTGTTATCTGCTGCCCAACCTCATCGAAAATGTAAGCCGCGAAATATTCATCAACGGGATCTACGAACAGGCCACGTCGGATCTCTTTGCCGAACGGTCGCCGAAGGATGGCATCTTCCTGGATCTCGGCGCCAATATCGGTGCGATCAGCGTACCGTTGCACCAGAAGCGAAAAGATCTGAGGATCGTCGGCGTGGAGGCGGCGCCCTGGCTGTTCCCGTACCTGCAACGGAATTTTGAATACAACGGCCTCGACGGCGCGGGGCTCGTGAACAAGGCGCTTTTTTACAAGGACGACCAGGATATCGACTTTTTCGCACCCGACGTGAAATTTGGAAAAGGCTCCCTGTCGCCAACCTATACGGACAAGGCGACAAAAGTCCGTACGGTGCGGCTGGACACGCTGATCGGGCAATTGCGGCTACCGCGCGTGGATATCATCAAAATCGATGTCGAAGGGCATGAATACAATGTGTTCCTGGGAGCGGAGATGCTGCTCGGCAGGTCCGACGCCCCGGACATTCTTTTCGAATTCGAAGACTGGGCCGAAGACGCTGCGAAACTGGCGCCGGGGACCGCGCAAGCCTTTCTGATGTCGAAGGGATTCACGCTCTACAAGGTGGGCGACGGAGCACGGCTCCACAACATGGACGCGCCCTTTACAAAAGGAAGCACGATGCTCCTGGCTACCAAACAAGGTCAATGAAGACGAAACTGAACATATTCTCCGTCATTCACCTGCTGATATTCATCTGCGCGCTCACGACGGATTGGTACCGGCCGTTGGCGATCATCCTTTTCATCAGCATCATTTTGCTGATGCTGGACAAGCTGGGCAAGGGGATCGTGTTGCGGGAGGTCATCGCCCTGCATACGACTTTCGTTTGCGTGCTCGTGCCCGTGCTGGGCTTCGCGGTCTTCAACAGGAGCGACAGGATCGCGAGGATCTTTCTGAAATACATGATGGTCCCGGAAAATGTCTATTTCGGATTTGCCTTGCCGGCGATCGCAGGATTCGTGCTGGTGTTGTGCTGGCCCATGAACAACGGTAAATACAGCGACTCGGGGTTGTACCTGCGGGAGGCGATCGCGCGGGCAAAAGAAGCGCTGCAAAAAAGGCCTACGATCGGCGTTTATCTGCTGGCTATCGGGACGGTGATGTTCTGGGTGTCCAAGGTGCTTCCGTCGGAGGTTCAATTTGCCTTCCTGCTCTTCTTTTTCGCCGGCTTCGCCGGCTTTCTGTATATCTACTTCCTGGAGAATTTCCGCTGGCGCCGTATCCTGCTGTTCTTTTTCGGCGCCTTTATCATCCTGACTGCGTTGAGCAGCGGGATGTTTACGATCGTCGCCTATATGAGCCTGACCTTGTTCTCGTTCTTTTTTCTCGGCAGGAAGACCAGCCTTTTCAAAAAGCTGCTCATGTTCCTGGCGGGAGTGTTCATCCTGTTGCTGATCCAGAGCGTCAAGCCGGCGTACCGGCAGCTCACCTGGAACGACAATTTCGAAGGCAATAAGGCTTTGTTGTTCGTCAACCTGCTGGGCAACCAATTGACCGACCCGAAATGGGAGTCGACCGATGCGTTCTTCCCCGTCTATCTCCGCGTCAACCAGGGATACAATATTTCCCTCGTCATGCGGCGCTTCCCGGAAAAGATGCCGTATGACGGCGGGAAGAATCTTTTTATCAGCCTGGTTTCCTCTTTCGTACCGCGGATATTCTGGCCGGACAAGCCGGAGGCGGGCGGGAAATACAATATGCGGTACTATGCGGGTCTGAATATTTCGGGATGGTCCACCAATGTCGGGCCGCTGGGAGAGGCCTACGGAAGTTTTGGTCCCGTGGGCGGCATGATATTCATGATACTCCTCGGCCTGCTTATCCGCTGGGCCTATTGCCTGGTTTTCAAGAAGTCGGTGAGATGGCCCTTGCTCATCTTCTGGATCCCTGTGCTGTTCTACCAGGTCACCTACGCCGCTGAAACAGATTCGTTACAGATATTCAATTCCCTGACAAAAGCCGCCTTTTTTATCTGGCTGCTGTTGCGGCAATGGCCGCAGTGGTTTGGGGTCGAAAAAAAGAGGCCCGGCGTGGTCATTATGCCCGAAAAAGAGTTTGAGGCCATACATCCGCTCTCCTAGATGCCCGTCCTTTGCCAGATATTCCGGAAACCCAACCCGCAGTTCCACAGCCTGGAAAGAGTCTTCGCGGCGGTATCCGCGCATCTCGACCCGGCGTTCCGGCAGCAGCGGGCAGAGCTTCCCAGCTACAGCAGCTCGCTCCCCGCGATGGTCCGCAACCTGCGGTTCGCCCGGACGTTGAAGGCGGACGTTTACCACGTGACGGGCGACGTGCATTATGCGGTGTTCGCGCTGCCGCGAAAGAAGACCGTGCTCACCGTCCACGATTGCGTCTTTCTCCGCCGGCCCGCCGGTCTGAAACGGAGTGTATTGAAGTGGATCTTCCTCGATTGGCCGGTCAGGTATTGCACGCGGATTACGACCATCTCCGAAGCCACAAGACAGGATATATTACGCCATACGGGGTGCCGGCCGGAAAAGGTCGTCGTCATTCCCAACCCGCTGAACGAAATGATCTACCAGGCGCCCCGGGCATTTGACGAGTCCTGCCCGGTCATCTTATTCCTGGGAAGTACGCCGAACAAGAACCTCGCCCGCGTGATCCCCGCGCTCGACGGGATCTCCTGCCGCCTGGTGATCGTCGGGCAGATCCCGGCCGAAGAACAGAAGCTGCTGCAGCGACATAACATCTCGTATACCCAGCGCGTTAATCTGACCGACCGGGAACTGGCGGATCAATATGCCGCGGCGGACCTCGTGCTCTTTCCTTCTCTGTTCGAAGGATTCGGACTGCCGGTGGCGGAAGCCCAGAAGGCGGGACGGCCGGTGGTCACCAGCAATATCAGCCCGATGAAGGAGGTTGCGGGAGGAGCGGCCTGTCTGGTGGATCCATCCGATGTTCGGTCTATCCGGGAAGGGGTGTTGGCGGTGATCGGCGATCCGGCGCTGCGGCGGGAACTGGTGGAAAAAGGTTTGCACAATATCCGGCGGTTCGACGCCGATGAGATCGCGGCGCAATACGCAGAGGTGTATCATAAAATCGTATTATCGTAATATGTGCGGGATCGCGGGAATCGTAGACTTAAAGGGAGCCGGGATGGATGACAGCCTGGTCCGGAAAATGACCGATGCCATCGCACATCGCGGGCCTGACGCGGATGGTTTCTTTTTTGCGCTAGGCGTAGGCCTCGGCCACCGGCGGCTGTCGATCATCGACCTGTCGGCGGAATCCAACCAACCCTTTCATGACGAAAGCGGCCGGTATGTGATGGTGTACAACGGCGAAATGTACAACTATGCGGAAGTCAAGGCGATGCTGCCGGACTATCCGTTCCGCACGGCGGGCGACACCGAAGTCCTGCTGGCCGCATACATCCGGTGGGGCGCCGACTGTCTCCGGCATGTCCGGGGCATGTATGCCTTCGTGATCTGGGACCGGGTAGACCGGACCGTTTTCCTATGCCGCGATAAATTGGGTGTGAAACCGCTGTATTACGCCTTCGCCGGCGAAAAGCTCCTCTTTGCATCCGAGGTCCGGTCTATCCTTGCCACCGGCCTTCTGCCGCGAAAGATCGACCAGCAGGCGCTGGTGGAATATTTCAGTTATCAATCCATCAGTTATCCCTATACGGTCGCAGAAGGGGTCCGGCAGCTCGAAGCCGGATCATGGATGCGGATCAGGGACGGCAAGATCGAACGTCAACGGTACTGGAACCTGGCCCGCAACCCGGTCGAGTTCGATTTCGGCAGCAGGGACAAGGTGCAGGCGAGGATCCGGGAACTGATGCTGCAGTCGATCCGCAAGCGGCTGGTCAGCGACGTGCCCGTCGGCGCATTTTTATCCGGCGGCATCGATTCCAGCGCGGTCGTCGGCCTGATGGCCGAAGCCGGCGGGACCGCGCCCAACACCTTCAATATTGCATTCGACGAGGCCGCGTATGACGAGTCCGAATATGCCGAGATCGTTGCCAGAAAATTCAATACCCGGCACACGCGGCTTTTGCTCAAGCCGACCGTCTTTCTCGACGAACTGCAGAACGCACTGGATGCGATGGATTCTCCCAGCGGGGACGGCATCAACACTTATGTCGTGTCCAAGGCGATCAGTGAAAAGGGAATGCGGGTGGCGCTCTCGGGCGCCGGCGGGGATGAATTGTTCGCCGGCTATCCTTTTTTTGCGCAATACCTGAACCTGCGTCGCCGAAGCTGGATATGGACTTTGCCCGCGGGTATCCGTAAAGCCATGGCAGCCGCCCTGTCGGGCGGCCAGCAGGAAGGACGTCGCGGCCGTATGGGTCAACTGCTCCGGCAACCGGGTCCGTCGATCGTCGACAGCTATCCCATCTTCCGGCAGATCCTGCCGCCCGCACTGATCACGGAGCTTACCACGCTCGCGCCGGGCGGAATCTTTTCCACCGCCGTGGCCGACGAGTTGCGCGCCAGGCGGGAGCCTATCAATGCGCTGCCGCTGCTTTCACAGGTATCCGCAGCCGAATATCTCGGGTATACGCAGCATACCTTACTAAAAGACACCGACCAGATGAGCATGGCTGTATCCCTGGAAGTGCGCGAACCGTTCTTCGACCAGGACCTGGTGGAATTCATGCTGGCGGTGCCGGATGCGCTGAAGAGATCGGACTATCCCAAGGCACTGCTGGTCGAATCGTTGAAACCGCTGCTGCCCCCGGAAATCGTCTTTCGGAAAAAGCAGGGTTTCCTGTTTCCCTGGAACGTATGGCTACGCCGCGAACTGAAGGAATTCAGCGAACGCCACCTCCGTCAAATGGCCGCGCGCCCCTTTGTCCGTGGGGAGCGGCTGAACCAGCATTGGCAAAGGTTCCTCGCGGGCGACAAACGCGTCCGCTGGTCCGAGATCTGGTTATTCGTGGTCCTCGATTACTGGCTGGAAAAAAATGGGTTCGCATGACGGGCAACAAGAAGAGACTGGCGATCGTCAGTTCGCACCCCATTCAATACAATGCACCCTGGTTCCGCATTTTGGCGGCGCACCCCGCGCTCGATCCATGTGTGTTCTATACCTGGGAGCAGTCGGCGACCGGGCTGAAATACGACCCCGATTTCAGAGCCGAGATCGAGTGGGACATTCCCTTGCTGGAAGGCTATGCCCATCGTTTTGTCAAAAACGTGGCTACGGACCCCGGCACCCATCATTTCCGCGGTCTGATCAACCCGACGCTCAACGCGGAGATCGCTTCCTGGCGGCCCGATGCGCTCCTCGTATTCGGCTGGAGCTTCGACAGCCATTTGAAATGCCTGCGGCATTTTCATCGCAAGCTGCCCGTGCTTTTCCGTGGCGATTCGACCTTGATCGACGAACGGCCGGGCATCCGGCGGCATTTGCGGCGCTGGTTCCTGAGATGGGTATACAGCCATGTCGACTATGCGCTGTATGTCGGCTCCGCGAACCGGGACTATTTCCTCACCCATGGTCTGCGGGAAGACCAATTGGTCTATGCGCCGCACGCCACTGACAACAGCCGGTTTGAGCAACCCGAAGCGCGTTATCGCCGCCTTGCCTGCGAGTGGCGGCAGCGGCTGGGGATCGGCGAAGACGATCTGGTCCTGTTGTTTGCCGGAAAACTGGAGCCGAAAAAGGACCCGTTCTTCCTGCTGGAAATCGCCAGGCGCATTCCGGACCGGCGGCTGAAGATCATGCTGGCGGGTACGGGTGTCCTGGAGGACGGGCTGCGGGAGGCCGCGGCCGGTGATGACCGGGTGCATTTTATCGGGTTCCGGAACCAGGCCGAAATGCCGGTCGTTTACCGGTTGGGCGATTGCTATATCCTTCCGTCGCGAGGACCGGGGGAGACCTGGGGATTGGGCGTTAACGAAGCGATGGCCAGCGGTTGCGCGATCCTGATGTCCGACAAAGCCGGCGGGGCCGCAGACCTGGTTGCGGAAGGCGTCAACGGGATCCGCTTCGATCCCGGCACGGACATCGGCAAGTGTTGTGACTGGCTCGACCGGCTGCTGAACGACCGCGGCCGGTTGAGGGAATGTCAACAGGCCTCCCGCGAACGGATCAAAAATTTCACGTATGAACGGATGACGGAAGCCCTGCTGCGGCCCGGTCTCCTGTAGCCATATGTCATGTAGCGATATGGAAAAAAAGAAGATCCTTGTGTTGGTCGACTGGTTCGTTCCCGGGTATAAGGCCGGCGGACCCATCCAGTCCTGTGTCAACTTTGTATTGGCCATGAAAGACGACTATGCCGTCTATGTGATGACGACGGATACCGATCACGGCGAAACGCGTCCCTATGACGGGATAGATTCCGGCCGTTGGACGGACGGCCCGCACCCCGACGTCCGGGTCATCTATCTTCGAAAGGAGGGCCTGTCCGCCGCCAGGGTAAAGGAGCAACTCGACGCCGTACAGGCCGACTATGTCTACCTCAATCACCTGTTCTCGCCGCTATTCGTCGTGTACCCGCTCTGGCTCAAATTCCTGGGCCGGCTGAAAAGCGAGATCGTGGTCTGTCCGCGCGGGGCGTTGTATGACAGTGCACTTTCCGTGAAACGATGGAAGAAGACGCCCTTTCTTTTCTTTTTCCGGCGGATGGGGCTTCACAAAAAGGTCCTTTTTCATGCGACCAACCAGCGGGAAAAGGAGGCCATCCTGCAGCATTTTCCGGGAAGCCGGGTGCTCATCGCGGATAACCTGCCGAATATGCGCCAGCCGGTGCTGGCCCGGCTGCCCAAGGAGCCCGGAAAGCTGAAATGCGTCTTTATCGCGCGGATCGTGCCGATCAAGAACTTGCTCTTTCTGCTCGCGGCGATGGAGAAGGTGAAGGGTATTTCTCTTGATTTGACAGTGATCGGTCCGGTGGAAGACCGGGCCTACTGGAGCGAATGCGAGCGAAAGATGGCAGCGCTTCCGGGAAACATCACCGTCACCTGTCCGGGCGCAAAACGGAACGACGAGCTGATGGCTGTCTTACAGCAGCATCACCTCTTTTGTCTGCCCACGACCGGCGAGAATTTCGGCCATTCGATCTTCGAAGCCTTCCTGTCCGGCCGCCCCGTGCTGATCAGCGACCAGACACCCTGGCTGGAGCTCACGGCGCGTAAAGCCGGCTGGGATCTGCCACTGGCCGATGCAGGAGCGTTTACCCGCGCGCTTGAAACGGCCGCCGGCTGGGATCAGCGGACCTTTGACGAATGGGCCGCGGCCGCCTGGAATCTTGCGGCGAATTTTATCAAAAATCCGGAACTTCACGACCAATACCTCAAGTTGTTTGCATGATCACTACGGAACAAAGACGCGTGAACAATGCCGCCTACCGGACGGCCATTGACATCGGCGCCTCGCGGATGAAGCAGGTGGCCTGGTATTTCACCAACGCCATTTTCTTTATGAATCCGTTCAACCCGGTTTCCTCGCTGAAAGTTTTCCTGTTGAAGCGGTTCGGCGCCCGCCTTGGCGCCGGAGTAGTCATCAAACCCTCCGTGAACGTCAAATACCCCTGGAAGCTGCAAATCGGCGACCACTCCTGGATCGGGGAGGACGTCTGGATCGATAACCTGTCCGACGTGGTCATCGGCAGCCATGTCACGCTTTCTCAGGGTTGTCTTTTGCTGACCGGCAGTCATGATCCCGCGCGGGAAAGCTTCGATTTCGTTTCCGCGCCCATCGTGCTGGAAGACGGCGTATGGGTCGGCGCCAAAGCGGTCGTTGCCGGCGGCTGCCGGTGCGGTACCCATAGCATTCTCGGCATCAATTCCGTCGCGGAAAGCGATCTCGAACCGTATACCATCTACAAGGGGAACCCCGCCGTCCCGGTGGTGCGCAGGATCATCCGCTAGCGCGAAATGTTACCGCCGGAACTGTTTTAGTATCATCTTTGTCCTATAAATACCTTGAATCGTATTTCCTGCGTTTAAAGGAACGGCATGCTAAATAACCGAATCGCCATTCATCACCGCATCATCCGCGAGGCGCTCCGCATCCGGAAGGTGGAGGAGAAATTCCTGGAATTGTTCTCCCAGGGGAAGCTGAACGGCACCGTCCATACCTGCGTGGGGCAGGAATTCTCCGCACTTGCCTTCGCGGGGCAGTTGAAGAAGAAGGATTTTGTCTTTTCCAATCACCGTTGTCACGGTCATTATATCGCGTTCACCGGCGACGTCCGCGGGCTGGTGGCCGAGTTGCTCGGGAAGGCGTCGGGGACCTGCGGAGGGATCGGCAGCAGCCAGCATCTTTGCCGCAACAACTTCTTTTCCAATGGGATCCAGGGAGGCATCGTGCCGGTCGCGGCGGGGTATGCGCTGGGCAACAAGCTCCGCCACAGCGATGCCATCGGCGTCGTCTATATCGGCGACGGGACGCTTGGCGAAGGCGCATTGTATGAGACGATGAACATCATCTCCAAGTGGGAGATCCCGTTGCTCATCGTCTGCGAAAATAATTTCTATGCCCAGTCCACTCCGCAGCATATCAACCTGGCGGGGGATATCCTGGCCCGGGCGCGGGCTTTTGGCATCCGCACCGGCCACGGGGACACCTGGTCTCCCGAAGCGTTGATCCAGAAGGCGCAGGAGGCCATCGACTATGTACGGGGGGAATCCAAGCCCTGCTTTTTCCTGGTCGAGACCTACCGGCTCAATGCCCACTCGAAAGGGGATGACGACCGGGATCCCGCCGATGTCGCGAGGTATCGGGAAAAGGATTTTTTGAACAGCTTCCGTCAGGAAGAGCCGGCCTACTACCGGCGGTACAAGGAGGAAGTCGACGAGGAGGTGGATTCCATGGTGGACAAGCTCCTGCTGGAAAAAGAGCTGCCGATCGAAGCGTATTACGAAGGGGGATCAACGCCGTCCGACGATCGATGGCAGCCCCTCGAGCCGGTCGCGAAGCGGCAGGTGGAGCTGCTCAACCAGTTCTTCCGCGAAACCATCGTGTCCGACGACCGCATGGTCTTTATCGGTGAAGATATTCTTTCGCCCTACGGCGGCGCATTCAAGGTGGCGAAGGACTTGTCCTTTCTGCGTCCGGAGCGCGTCTTCCCGACCCCCATCTCGGAGGCGGCGATCACGGGAATATCGAACGGGCTTGCGCTGAACGGTTTCCGGCCTTTCGCGGAGATCATGTTCGGGGATTTCATGACCCTCGCCTTCGACCAGATCGTCAACCACGCCTCCAAGTTCCATCATATGTTCAACAAGATGGTGACCTGTCCGGTGGTGGTCCGGTCGCCGATGGGCGGCCGCCGCGGCTACGGTCCGACCCATTCACAGACCCTCGACAAATTCCTCGTCGGCATCGACAATGTAACGACGATCGCACTCAATACTTTCTTCGATCCCGCGGTGATCTACCGCTCCGTGCTGAATCAGGCGCACCCGGTCATCGTGCTGGAAAACAAGACAGATTATGGAAAAAAGATCGCCCAGCAGCGGATCCGGAATTATGTGGCGGAACGGAACGAGGATGCTTTTCCGACGGTCAGGTTCCGGCCGGCGGCGTCCGCGCCCACGCTGACTATCGTTTCTTACGGCGGTATGGCCGACCTTGTGGCGGGGATGCTGGAACAGATCTTCCTGGAAACCGACCTCCTCCCCGAATTGGTCGTGCCGTCCTGTATCTCGCGGCTGCCGGTCGACATCGTCGCAGCCTCGGTGGCAAGGACCGGGCGGTTGCTGGTGGTCGAAGAGGGTAGCGCTTTCGCGGGCGTGGGCGGTGAACTGATCGCCTCGGTCGTGGAACTGACCGGGCTGCCCGTCGTCGCCAGGAGGGTTGCGGCCCACCCCGTACCGATCCCGTCCGTCAAATCGCTCGAAAATATCGTCCTGCCGGATAAGGCAAGGATCCTGCAGGAAATAAAGTCAAGTTTTCCCTAATGGCATTGATTCAGGAAATAGCGGTGCCGCTTCTGGCCGTCAACGATACGACGCTGACGGTGGTGGAGCTTACGCTCGCCGCCGGGACAAAAGTGAAGAAGGGCGACCTCATCATGGTATTCGAGACATCGAAAACGACCTATGATGTGGAGGCTCCCGCGGAGGGTTATATCCAATACCTGTGCGAGCCGGACAGGGACTACGAAGTGAACGAGGTCGTGGCGAGGATCTACAGCGAGGCGGCCGAGGCCCTGGAAGCGGCGGCCAAGCCGGAGAAGCGCCCCGTTGCGGCTTCCGCGGTACCTTCGCCCGCCACCCCGATGGAATGGGATGGCGACACGGTATTCTCCCATGCCGCGGAAACGCTGCTGACGTCGGCGGGTCTGGACAAATCGCACTTCAGGGGCCGGGATTTTGTGACCGCAGCCGATGTGCAGCGCATGCTGCAGCCCGGTGAACGCGTCGGTCCGGCCGTCCCCGGCCCAGCGGCGGATCCGGCGAAAAGACCGGCAGCCGTCGATCCGGCCAAGGCGATCCTGCAGCGGCTTTCATCCGGCAAGCGGCGGGAGATCGAATACCTGGCGGATGTCCAGTCCACCGGCCTGACCAGCACGGTCAACGCCTTTGTCGAGACCGCCGGCATCTTCACGCATCTGAATCCGGCGATGCGATACCTGAAGGACTCGCTGTTGCCCGTGATCGTCTATGAATCCGCCCGGCTTCTGGCGGACTACCCGCTCCTCAACGCGTGGTTCAACGGCGACGGCGTGGCGACTTACAACGACGTCAACCCGGGATTTGCGATCGATATCGATAAGGGTCTGAAGGTGGTGAAGATCGCTGGCGCGGGCGGAAAGACGATCGGCCAGATCGAAGATGATATCCTCCAGCTCTCGGGTCGTTACCTCGATGATACGCTTGCGCTGGAAGACCTGACGGATATCAGTTTTACGATCACGGATCTTTCCGCGGAAGGCGTTTCATTCTTCCGGCCGCTGATCAACAAAATGAACAGCGCGATCCTCGGTATTTCGGCTATAGATCCCCGTTTGGAGCGCTGCACGCTCAGCCTGAGCTTCGACCACCGGGTTACGGAAGGGAAGCTGGCGGCGCGGTTCCTGAAGGAGCTGAAGGACCGGATCGAGTCCTACCGGCCCGCCGGTTACGCGCCGCACCGCGATATCAGTTGCTTCAAATGTCTCAAGTCCCTGTCCGAAGACCTGGGCGGCGCCGGCTTCGTGCGTTGCGTGACGCCCGCGGGTACGGACGGATATATTTGCCAGGCCTGTTTAAAAGGTTTTTAGGATGGAAGAGAAAATAAAAGAGATCGTTTCGGTTTTCATCAAGGTCCCCGCCGACCAGATAGGCGCCGGGACGCCGGTCGACAGGACCGCGGTAAAAAGTTCGATCCTGCTGCACCGGATGTATGCGCGGTTGGGGAATGAAGGGCTTGTGGTGGGGGACTATTCCGCTATCAGAGTGTTTGGCGACTTACTGCGGCAAACGACCGACCGGGGGATCGGTGATGGGGGGGATGTGGGCGCGGGCGCGGGTGCGGGAGCGGTTGTCGGAGCGGGAGCGGTTGTTGGAGTGGGCGCGGGTGTGGTTGTCGGCGCGGGAGCGGTTGTGGGAGCGGGCGCGGGTGTGGGCATCGACATCGAGGAAGTGGCGGCGCTGCCGCAGGCGACAGACTTCAGGAAGGAGGCTTTCTATACCCAAAATTTTACGGCAGGCGAAATGGCGTATTGTATCTTGCAGCCCGATCCATACGCTTCTTTCGCGGGTTTGTTCGCGGCCAAGGAAGCGATCGTCAAGGCGGACGCGCAGTATCGCTTGCGTTCCTTCCACACGATAGCGATCGGCCATACGGCGGAGGGAAGACCGGGGCATCCCGGTTTCAACCTGTCGATCTCCCACGCGGGCGGTCTGGCCGTGGCAGTGGCCGTTCGCGAAGGCGGCGGGTCGCCGCCGGCCGGCATGTCCGGCGTTTCTCCCTGGCAGCAGAACCCAGCGGGCAACCCGGGAGCGGCCGGAGGGAAGGGCGCGCAAGCGAACTGGATCGGCTGGATGGCCCTGCTGCTGGCAGCGGCTGCCCTGGTCCTGGCGATAAGACATTAAGGAGGACGAGTCCATGAAGATCTCGGTCATTACAGCTACCTACAATAGCGCGGCGACGGTAACGGATACCCTGGCTTCGGTCCGGGACCAGGACCATCCCGACGTGGAACATATCATCGTGGACGGCCGGTCGACCGACGGCACGCTCGGGATTGTGGCGGGTTTTCCCCATGTTGGCAAGGTCCTCTCGGAAAAGGACAAGGGGATCTACGACGCGATGAACAAAGGCATCGGGCTGGCGACGGGGGATGTCATCGGCATCCTCAACTCCGACGACATTTATATCGGCCCGGCCGTGCTGTCCGCGGTCGCGAGGGCCTTTGCCAATCCTTCCATCATGAGCGTATATGCCGACCTGCAGTACGTCTACCCGGGTGACCTGGACCGGGTGCAGCGGACGTGGATCACGGGCCCGTTCGATAAAAGAAAATTCTATTACGGCTGGATGCCGCCGCACCCCACTTTCTTTGTCCGCAGGGAAGTGTACGACCGGGTGGGGCTTTTCAACACCGGTCTCCGGTCGGCCGCCGACTATGAGCTGATGCTCAGGATCCTGCTGAAATACGGACTTCCGGCCCAGTACATCCCTCGCGTCATCGTGAAAATGCGGGCGGGCGGCGTGAGCAACGCCTCTCTGCGCAACCGGCTGAAGGCTAATCGCGAAGACCGGCTGGCATGGAAGTTGAACGGTTTGAAGCCTTATTTCTTTACCTTATACCTGAAACCGCTGAGAAAGATCACACAATTCATCAAGACTTAAAAAAGCATATGGCAAAAGTTGCATTGATCACTGGCGTGACGGGGCAGGACGGGGCGTATTTAAGCGAGCTGCTGCTCAAGAAGGGATATATCGTTCATGGGATCAAAAGGAGGACTTCGCTGTTCAACACCGACAGGATCGATCATCTTTACCAGGACCCGCATGAGTCCAACGTTCATTTTTCCCTGCACTACGGCGATCTGACCGATTCCACCAACCTGATCCGGATCATCCAGGAGACCCAGCCGGACGAGATCTATAACCTCGCGGCCATGAGCCATGTCCATGTCAGCTTCGAAACGCCGGAGTATACGGCAAATGCCGACGGCATCGGCACCCTGCGGATCCTCGAGGCGGTGCGGCTGCTCGGCATGACCGCGAAGACCCGCGTCTACCAGGCGTCGACCTCCGAACTGTACGGGCTGGTGCAGGCGGTCCCGCAAAACGAAAAAACGCCTTTTTATCCCCGGTCCCCGTACGCGGTCGCCAAGCTGTACGCGTATTGGATCACCGTCAACTACCGCGAAGCATACGGGATGTACGCCACCAACGGCATCCTCTTCAACCACGAGTCGCCGCTCCGGGGGGAAACCTTCGTGACCCGCAAGATCACGCGGGGCGTCGCCAAGATCGGCCTGGGGTTGCAGGAGAAGATCTATCTCGGCAACCTGGATGCCAGGCGCGACTGGGGGCATGCAAAGGACTACGTGGAGGCGATGTGGCGGATCCTGCAACAACCCGTGGCGGAAGATTATGTGATCGCAACCGGGGTGACGACGCCGGTCCGGGAGTTCGTCCGCATGGCGTTTGCCCAGATCGGCGTGGAACTGGAATTCCGCGGGAAGGCGGAAAAGGAGGTCGGGATCGTGGCAGCGAGCAGCAACCCTGATTTTATCATTGAGACCGGGAAGGAAGTTGTGGCGGTCGACGAGCGGTATTACAGGCCGACCGAAGTGGACCTGCTGATCGGGGACCCGTCCAAGGCGCAGGCGAAATTGGGTTGGAAGCCAACCTACGACCTGCCTATGCTGGTGCGGGAAATGGTCGACTCGGATGTCCAGTTGTTCCGGCGGGAAAGGATCCTGAAGGATTCCGGTTTCTACATCAAAAATCAATACGAATAGCATGCAGCTCAGCGACAAGATCTATATCGCGGGCCATCGGGGGATGGTGGGATCGGCAATCTGGCGCCGCCTGGAAAAGGCGGGGTTCGATAACCTTACCGGCAGAACGTCGGCACAGCTGGATCTGAAGGACCAGGCGGCGGTGCGGGCGTTTTTTGAAACGGAAAGACCCGACTATGTTTTCCTGGCAGCGGCGAAGGTCGGCGGCATCCTGGCGAACAATGTCTACCGCGGGGAGTTCCTGTACGATAACCTGATGATCCAGAGCAATACCATCGACGCGGCGTGGCGCAGCGGCGTGAAAAAGCTGATGTTCCTGGGATCCTCCTGTATCTACCCCAAAATGGCTCCCCAGCCGCTGAAGGAAGAATACCTGCTTACGGGGCTCCTCGAGCCGACCAACGAGCCGTATGCCATCGCCAAGATCGCGGGGATCAAACTTTGCGATGCTTACCGCTCGCAATACGGCTGTAATTTCATTTCCGTCATGCCTACCAACCTCTACGGACCGAATGACAATTACGATCTGAAGAGCTCACACGTGCTTCCCGCCCTGATCCGCAAGTTCCACGAGGCCAAACTGGCGAACGAGCGGTCCGTGACGTTATGGGGTTCGGGCAAGCCCAGGCGCGAGTTCCTCCATGCGGACGACCTGGCGGACGCCTGCTTTTTCCTGATGCAGGAATATGACGAGCCGGGGCTGGTGAATATCGGCACCGGGGAAGACATCGAGATCGGGGAGCTGGCGCGGCTGATCGGCAGGATCGCGGGCTATTCCGGCGAGATCGTCCACGACCTGGAAAAACCCGATGGAACACCGCGCAAACTGATGGATGTGAGTAAATTGCAGAGGCTTGGCTGGAAGGCGTCGATCGGGCTGGAAGAGGGTCTCAGGCGGACGTACACCGAATTCTCGCGGCTGCATGCAGGAGTTGCTCAACCGCAGTAAGGACAGCAATATGTTGAATTTCCTGAAAAAACGGCCGGATGCCGCTGCCGCCCTCGGGCAGCTCGGCTGCGACATGCACTCGCACCTGATCCCGGGGATCGATGACGGCTCGCCGGATATGGAAACCTCCATCCGGTTGATCCGGGGCCTGGTGGGGCTGGGGTATCGCAAGATCATCACGACTCCCCATATCAATGCCGATATTTTCCCCAATACGCCGTCCACCATCCGGGCCGGTGAGGCCAGTGTGGTCGCGGAGCTCGGACGACAGCGGCTGGCGGTCGAATTTCATGCGGCGGCCGAATACCTGATGGACGACCGGTTTTCACGGCTGCTGGCGGAGGGCGAGACCCTGCTGACCCTCAAGGACAACCTGGTGCTGGTGGAGCTGTCATTCGCCGTCCCCGCGATCAATGTGCGGGAGATCCTGTTCGACCTTCAACTCAAGGGATATCAGCCGGTCCTGGCCAACCCCGAACGCTACCTGTATTTTGGCGCCAACAGAAAATGGTATGACCAGCTGCGCGACGCCGGCTGTCTGTTTCAACTGAACCTGCTTTCTTTTTCCGGATATTATGGTCCGGAATCCCGGAGGTTGGGTGAATGGCTTGTTAAAAAACAATATGTCGATCTCCTGGGAACGGATATGCACCATGACAGGCACCTGGAAGCGCTCCGGACCTCCACCCGTACCCACCGGATGGTAAACACCCTGATGGACAGCGGATTGATCCGAAACCCGGACCTGTGAACCGGTAGAAAACGGCTCCGGAAAGCTCCGTGGCGACCTTTTTCGTGGCTCTCCCATTGCTCCTTTCCATCAACCGCTTGTCCCAATCCCGCCTGCCTTTCTGACACCCCTGCCGTGCAGGCCCTTTTTTTGCTGGAAACAGGAATAGAGCAGCAAGAAGGACATTAAACAATTTTTAATCATGGCTACAGTAGAATTCAATCAGCTTTTGGTCAACAACGCGGAATTCCTAAAGCCGTTCGCCATCACGCTCACGCGGGACTCGGAGGCGGCGAAAGACCTTTTCCAGGAAACGCTGTACCGGGCGTTGGCCAATAAGGATAAATACAACGTAGGCACCAACATAAAGGCCTGGCTTTACACGATCATGCGGAATATCTTTATTAACAATTACCGCCGGAAAGCCAAGCAGAACACCATTTTTGACAGTACCCCGAATGACTTTTTGTTAAATTCCGCCCAAATGGCGGTACCGGGTATTGTAGAGAGCAACCTGCGCGTAAAGGATATCCAGTCGGCCATCCACAAGCTGCCGGAGATCTTCCGGAACCCTTTTTTGTTGTATTTCGACGGGTTCAAATACCACGAGATCGCGGACATGTTGCAGGAGCCGCTCGGAACGATCAAGAGCCGCATCCACTTTGCGCGCAAACTTCTGAAAACTCAAATTCAGCGGTTTTAATCACCCTTCATGAATGAACGGACGGGAGTAAGCCCCGGAGCACCGGAAGAGGTGATCCTTGTCGACGAGGCCGACCGGCCCGTGGGCGTCATGGAAAAGATGGAGGCGCACCGGCGTGCCCTCCTGCACCGGGCTTTCAGCGTCTTTATCTTCAATAGCCGCGGCGACATGCTGTTACAGCAGCGCGCCACCGACAAATATCATAGCGGTGGGCTGTGGACGAATGCGTGTTGCAGCCATCCGAGACCCGGCGAGGATACCCGTGAAGCCGCGGTCCGGCGTCTTTTTGAAGAACTTGGATTCAGGACCTCGCTGGAAAAAGCATTTTCCTTCACCTACCGGACGGAATTCGGAAACGGATTGACGGAACATGAATTCGATCATGTCTTTATCGGCGTCGACGACCAGGAGCCAAAGCCGGATCGCCGGGAAGTGAGCGATTACCGCTACCAGTCCATGACCGATATCGACGCAGCGCTGCGCGACCAGCCGGAAGCCTTCACGACCTGGTTCAGGCTGGCGTTCCCGATGATCAGGGAGAGATCGGGCCGATCGGTCGGAGAGAGGCCGGCAGCCCGGTGACGGAGAGATTGGACGGGCCGCCTATTCGCAAAGATTCAGCTGATCGGTAGTCAGCGTGCTGAACTGAAAATATTTGACCTTCCCCGCCGCTCCGGCGACATCATAGTGTAAGACCAGCGTCCCGTATTGCGTTTCGTACGCGTCCCAGAGATCTTCCTTGACCTTGGGATTTCCCAGTTTGCCAAAAAGACTTCCCCTTCTTGTCCCCAGTAAAGGAAAGCTGGTCCGGCCGATGAATTTCGGTCCGACCTCGACATAATCCCGTTTCGTGTAAAAGGAGATATCCTTGTCCTTGAAGAAAATGCCGCCGCCGCATTTGGCGTCGTTGCTTTCGTCAACCGCGCTTGTAAAGCAGGGAAAAGCATCCTTGATCTCGTTGGGCGTATTGCTGGGTTTCAAGCCGTTGACGGTGCCGTTGAGGATGTCTACATAAAAATCGGGACATTTGGCTTTGGCCTTCAGCTGGGCCATGGCGCCGGACATCAGGCTCATGGCGAGGGCGACAGAAAGAGTCCGCTTCATAAGTAGTATTGTTCACAGCTACCTGCAAAATCCTTGCTAGACTTTCAGGAAAGAAACCGCGACGGCTACTTGCTTAGGTACATACTCCTGTCCTTGTACAATTGCCGGAAGTTGGGGTCCCGCAGGTCCCTGATGAACCGGATCGCCTCCCCGGTGGACTTCATTTCAGGTCCGAGTTCCTTACTGACGCCGGGGAATTTGTTGAAGCTGAACACCGGCTCCTTGATGGCGAAGCCTTTCAGTTTCTTCTCGAAGGTGAAATCCGTCAGCTTATGGCCGCCGATCATGATCTTGGTGGCGATATTGAGGTAAGGGATCTGGTAGGCCTTGGCGATGAAAGGCGTTGTCCGCGAGGCGCGAGGGTTGGCTTCGATGACATAGACCTTGCCGTCCTTGATCGCAAACTGTATATTGATCAGCCCCTTGATGTCGAGGGCCCTCGCGATCTTCTCCGAATAATATTCCATCGTGGTCACTTCCATGGGGGTGAGGTTGAACGCGGGCAGTACCGCATGGCTGTCGCCGCTGTGGATCCCCGCAGGTTCGATGTGTTCCATCACGCCCATGACATGAAAGTTCTCGCCGTCGAAAATGGCGTCGACTTCCGCTTCCTGGCAGCGATCCAGGAAATGGTCGACCAGGATCTT
>Ga0134125_10003093_pt1 | contig 19471 bp, 21 predicted proteins | sample KB31751_FD_96464 | JGI IMG/M metagenome (GOLD analysis project Ga0134125, IMG submission 96464) | Terrestrial soil microbial communities with excess Nitrogen fertilizer from Kellogg Biological Station, Michigan, USA - KB3-175-1 | ecosystem: Environmental > Terrestrial > Soil > Unclassified ... | reverse complement strand
GCATCCGCGGCCGCACCTGGCGATTGCCAGCGCGATCACCCCGAACGGCGGCAAGGTCGCGGGCCGCTTCGGCCTCGGCATGCTCTGCGTCGCGGTCTCGAACGGCATGGGCTACGACGCGCTCGACCTGAACTGGAAGATTGCCGCCGACACCGCGGCGCAGAACGGCCAAACAATGAACCGCCGCGACTGGCGGCTGATGGCGCCCTTCCATATTGCCGAGACGCGCGAGAAGGCGCTGGAGAATGTGCGCTGGGGCTTCGACAAATGGCAGAACTACGCTTATGCGATCAGTCCGCTGGGCGGCCAGGCGATCGGCCTCGGCAGTCTCGAGAGCATCATCGCCGATGGCCGCGGCGCGATCGGCACGCCCGATGACGCGATCGCGGTGCTGGAGAAATTCTGGGCCAAGACAGGCGGTTTCGGCGGCATCATGATGCTGGCGCATGATTGGGCCGATTGGGAAGCGACCAAGCGCTCCTACGAGCTCTTTGCGCGCTATGTGCTGCCGCGCTTCAATGGCGCCAATGAAGCGCGCAACGAATCGATGGAATGGATGCGCGCCAATCGTGAAGAGTTTAGCGCGCAAAATCGCGCCGCCACCAAGAAGACCATCGACACGCATTTCGCTCAAGAAGCGAACAAGAACCGCGCCGCGGAATAGGACCAGTGATGAAGAAGAGTGTGAAGAAAGTGGTGCTCGCCTATTCGGGCGGGCTCGATACCTCGGTCATCCTGCGCTGGTTGCAGGAGACGTATGGCTGCGAGGTGGTGACGTTCACCGCCGATATCGGCCAGGGCGAAGAGCTCGCGCCGGCGCGCAAGAAAGCCGAGCAGATGGGGGTGAAGGAGATCTTCATCGACGATCTGCGCGAGGAATTCGTGCGCGATTTCGTGTTTCCCATGTTTCGCGCCAACGCGCTCTACGAGGGACAGTACCTCCTCGGCACGTCGATCGCGCGGCCGCTCATCGCCAAGCGCCAGATCGAGATCGCGGAAAAGGTCGGGGCCGATGCGGTGGCACATGGCGCGACCGGCAAGGGAAACGACCAGGTCCGTTTCGAGCTCGGCTATTACGCGTTGAAGCCCGACATTACCGTGATTGCGCCGTGGCGCGAATGGGATCTGGGCTCGCGCACCAAGCTCATCGAATATGCCGAGAAGCATCAGATCCCGATCGCCAAGGACAAGCGCGGCGAGGCGCCGTTCTCGACCGACGCCAATCTCCTGCACATCTCGGCCGAGGGAAAAGTTCTCGAGGATCCGTGGAGCGAGCCCGAGGAATACGTCTATAGCCGCACCGTCGCGCCCGAGCAGGCGCCGAACGAGCCGCAATATGTCGAGATCGAATTCAGCCATGGCGATCCGGTCGCGGTCGATGGCGTGAAGCTCTCGCCCGCCGCGCTCCTGACGAAGCTCAACGAGCTCGGTGGCAAGCATGGCATCGGCCGGCTCGATCTCGTCGAGAACCGCTTCGTCGGCATGAAATCGCGCGGCGTCTACGAAACGCCGGGCGGCACGATCCTTCAGGCCGCGCATCGCGGCATCGAGAGCGTAACGCTCGATCGCGGTGCCGCGCATCTCAAGGACGAGGTCATGCCGCGCTATGCCGAGCTCATCTATAACGGCTTCTGGTTCGCGCCCGAGCGGCTGATGCTGCAGGCGCTGATCGACAAGAGCCAGGAGAATGTCGACGGCACGGTGCGCGTGAAGCTTTATAAGGGGCAGGCGCATGTCGTCGGCCGCAAGTCGCCGAAATCGCTGTACAGCCTCGCGCATGTCACTTTCGAGGCCGATCAGGTCTACGACCAGCGCGACGCCGAAGGCTTCATCAAGCTCAACGCGCTGCGGTTGCGGCTCGGTAGAAAAGCGCAGAAACCCTAGTAGGCGCCGCCGAAATCGCCCTGAAACCGGGGAGAAAATACCCCGGCGCTGCCGTGTTCCAGCCACATTCGCTGACCATCCTTCCCGCCATCGTTCCAGCAGGGAAGGATGATTACGATGAACACGCGCTTTGGGATTCCTGTCCTCTTTGTTGCCGCCATTGCTCTCTCGGGCTGTGGCGAAACGGTTGGTGATCGCGGTTTGTCTGGCGCCGGTATCGGCGCGGCGGGCGGCGCGGTGGTCGGCGCCATGGTCGGGGCTCCCCTCGCCGGTGCGGCGATCGGTGCGGGCGCCGGTGCGCTCACGGGTGCGGTGACCTCGCCGTCGGCGGTCGATCTCGGCCGTCCGGTCTGGGAACGTTAATTCCTGATCGTTACTTCTTGATCTAGGAGGGGGCCTCTCCGCCGACAGGCGGAGGGGCGCCTCTTTATTGTCAATCCCTCGTCGCCATCATCGATCGAGGGACGTGAAATAAAGAACATGGGAGATTTCGATGAACCGTCGTCGCACGTTTTTGTCAGCAATGGCCTTCGTTACGGGAGGCGTCATCCTCGCCAGTTGCTCCAATTGGAGCTACGCCCCGTCGATGCGTGGCAACTTCACGACCGAGCCGATCAATCACGCTCGCGTGCAAGCCGGCTCACCACCGGCCGGCGGCAATTTCATCCAGGAGACCGCGCATGATTATGCCGGTCTCGCCAATTATCTCTCGACGCATGGCAGCTTCTATCCGGGCAACTACGAAGCCGTCGATTACTTCGCCCGCAAAGGTATCGCCGCCGAACGCGGCGCGTTGGTGCCGCCGGAAGACAATCACAACTGGGCGATTCCGCTGGAGCAGCCCTATGGCTTCCGCACCCAGATGGCCCAGGCGCGTGTGCGTCTCGTGAATGCTCTCGACAATGGCGGTCGCGATCGTTTCCCCGGCCTCGCTGCGCGTGCCCAAGTCGCCTACGATTGCTGGCTCGAGCGCACCGAGATGGATTGGGCGACGGAATTCGATGGTCAGTGCCATAAGGATTTCATCGCCACCCTCACCGCGCTGGAGCAGGCGTTGGCCGGCAAGGCTGCTCCGCAAGCGCATCAATACAATGTCTATTTCGAGTTCGATCGCTCGAATCTGACGCCGGAAGGCCGTCAGGTGGTCGACACGGTGGCACAGACGGTGAAGGGTGAACGCAACGTCCACATCCGCCTCGTCGGCAAGGCCGACCTCACCGGTACGGATCCGTACAACATGGCGCTGTCGCATCGCCGTGCCGATACGGTTCGTGCGCGGCTGCGTGCCGACGGGGTGCCGGACAGCGTGATCGACGAGCATTGGGACGGATTCCGCAATCCGCCGGTGCCGACGGCGAAAGGCGTCCGCGAGCCGCGTAATCGCGTGGTCGAAGTGATCTTGCAGTAAAAAATGTCGGGCGTGCGCGTAGCCGCCACACCAACCCTACGCGCACGCCCGAGGAATTAAAGCGCGGGGCTTTCGAGCTCCGTGCCTCGAACGGCCCCTCGCTCGCTCGGGCGAGGGGCTTTTCTTTTGTCAGATCCGCGGGCGCGGCAGGCCGTGACGGGTACAGGCGGCAAGCAGCGTATTGCGCAGAAGGCAAGCGATCGTCATCGGCCCGACGCCGCCCGGCACCGGCGTGATCGCCGCGGCGATGCCTTGCGCCTCCGCGAAAGCGACATCGCCGACGATCCGCGACTTGCCGTCCGGCTGCTCGATGCGATTGATGCCGACATCGATCACCACCGCGCCGGGTTTCAGCCATTCGCCGCGCACCAGCTCGGCATGGCCGGCGGCGACAACCAGGACATCGGCGCGGCGCGTGATCTCGGGCAAGGCGCGGCTCTTGGTGTGTGCCAGCGTCACGGTGCAGTCCTCGCGCAGCAACAGCGCGGCCATCGGCTTACCGACGAGATTGGAGCGGCCGATGATGACCGCTTCCGCGCCGCTCAACCGCGGCTGCGCCGCGCGCAGCAACAAGAGACAGCCATAGGGCGTGCACGGGATCAGCCCGCGTCCGCCGCTCCATAGCCCGCCGACATTTTGCGCGTGGAAGCCGTCGACATCCTTCGACGGATCGATGGCGTTGATGACGCGCTGCCGGTCGATCTGCGGCGGCAGCGGCAATTGCACCAGGATGCCATCAACACGGTCGTCGCGATTGAGCCGTGCGATCAGCGCCAGCAGCTCGGCCTCGCCGCTCTGCGCCGGCAGCTTTTCCTCGAAGCTGGCGAAACCGATCTCGATGCTCGCCCTGGCCTTGCTGCGGACATAGATCTGGCTGGCGGGATCGTCGCCCACCAGCACGGTGCAGAGACCGGGCACGATGTCGCGCTCGGCTTTTAGCGTCGCGGCGTGTGCAGCAATTTCGGCGCGCAGCTTTGCCGCCTGCGCCTTGCCGTCGATCAGCTTGGTGTCGCGCAAATACCGAACTCTTGATTGGTGTGTTGTGTCAGGGCCGCCGCGATCGCCCGCGGCTTCCAACTGCTCACCGCTCAATAGGCGTAGAGATAAAAGGCCAGATGCGTGAGTTCCATCTCGACCAGCCAGATGACGAGCAGCAGGATCACCGGCGAAATATCGAGGCCGCCAAAGGACGGAACGAACTGGCGGATGGGGCGGAGCACCGGCTCGGTGATGCGATAGAGGAAGTCGAGCACCATCGCGACCGGGCGGCTATAGGTATTGATGACGTTGAACGCGATCAGCCAGCTGATCACGGCCTGGATGATGACCAGGTACCAGTAGATATCGAGGATGGCGATCACCACCCTGATCAGCGGCACGACAAATCCGCCCATCCGCTCTTGATCCCCTTAAAAAAAGCGCGCGTGATTCCCTTAGAAAAGCGCGCGCGAGCCTAACTTTTGGCCCACCAAGGTGCAAGCGGCGGCGCTGCGGCAATCACGCCGACGTTAAACGTACGGCCAGCCTTGACAGTGCGGCTGTCGCCTTACATGATCCGCCGCTCAGCGGGCGGGGCAGTAGCTCAGTTGGGAGAGCGCGACGTTCGCAATGTCGAGGTCAGGGGTTCGATCCCCCTCTGCTCCACCATTAACGCTTAGGCGCGCTTTTCAGCCAGTTTTAGCCGATGGGAACCGCCACCGGCCATACCGACGTACACAGTTTGTGTAGCAGTCGAGAATCCCTAAACGGCTGTTTGATCGCACTCTTAGAAGTGTTCGGCGCCGATTCGGAAATCCTCAACATCTCTGACGCCCTACCATGCAGGGGCCAGGGCCACCCCTGGAGATCGCGTATACGTGCTCGGGCCACGAGATCCAATTAATTTGTAAAATCGAAAATCCCGATGCGATCCACAATCATCCGCTCATGCCGCATTGGCACACGTGACACTTACGAGTCGCGGGGAATCGGTAATCTGTAAGCGATCGGATTGCGGTGCATTTCTCGTATCAACCAGCTAGTCCGATCCTAAAGCGGCAGCAATGCAGACCATTTGCCACAACCGCGGGTCCCTTCGGCATTGGAATTTCGTTCAACAACGGCTCTCGATTCGGTTTGCAAATTGTGGATGGCATTTCGCGCCTCCATGCTAAGCTCCCCGCATCCCCTTTTTGGTCGCGAGCTCCTTTTCCCGCTGTCGTTTGCAATTTCCAGCCGGTAAGGGAATACATGTTTCGCGAAAAAGAGACGAAATCGAGATTCGACAATCTCGCTCCCGAGGTGGTGACGCCACTTTCGGAATTCACTGACAGAACGTCCACGACACCAAAAGTGGTCGTACCGTCGCCGTTTGCTGTTTCGCGTCGATCGACCTCGACGCCGACTGTTACGCCTCGCAATAGCGTCGAACCGGGGAATGACGCTCAGACTGATAGTAAGCGTCTTATGGTTGGCCGTGGCATTTCGCTGAATGGTAAAATCTCCTCGTGTGACCGCCTGATCATCGAGGGCAACGTCGAAGCTGAATTGGAAAACTGCCGTACGGTTGAGGTGGCAGAGAGCGGCACGTTCAAAGGTGCCGCAGAAATCGCTGGCGCTGAGATATCCGGTCGGTACGAAGGTTCGCTGACAGTTCGTGAGACGCTACTCATACGTGCTACCGGGCGAGTCAGCGGAACGGTGCGCTATGGGCGGCTTCAAATTGAAGACGGCGGCGAAATCAACGGCGACTTCAAAAGTGCGGCCACTACTGATTCTAAAATTCGGTCCGGAGCACAAAACTAAGCGCCTACTGGATAATCCCTTCTCAATCTGCAGCCCCGCTTCGACGGGGCTTTCTTTTTGCAGTCGCGGAGGTCTGATCAGGGCCTGGGATTGCCGAGCAATTGCCGATAAATCCCTGGAGCTTTCCTTATCGCTCCTGAGGGTTGCTAGAGGACATTTAGGACCTTTAGGAGGCCCTGATCGTCTCTGAGGGCGTGCCAAGAAGCCCTTAGCGCGCCGCGTGCGCTCCCGCGTCAGTGGGCCTCAGCCGGGAAAGAGCCCTTGCTTCTTGAGGAAGTCGGTGCAGTAGCGGTTGAATTCCCAAGGCGCTTCGAAATTGGACGAATGCCCCGCGCCTTCGACGACCTGGTACTCGCAGCCTTTGATCCGTCGCGCGAGCTCGGGTGCGTTCGGATGATTGCGATCGGCCGAGCCGCTGATCAGCAGCGCCGGTGAGACGATGCCTTCGCCGAATTCGGCGGGATGCGTCGTCTGCAGCGCCTCGTTCATCGCGACGATGCTGTCGACCGTGCCGAGATTGTCGAGCGCGCAAAGCATATCGGCATACCACAGCATCAGCGGATCGTTTCGCCGCGCCGGCGCGAAATGATAGAGGATCTGCTCGTGCCGCAGCTTCAGCCCTTCCTTGCGGAAGCGCTCGCCCCATTCCTTCATCTGGCTGCGCTCCGGTTGATAGGCGCAGCCGGAGATGATCAGTGCCAGGGTGCGCTCGGGCCGCTGCGCCGCCATGACGCGCGCGATCATGCTGCCCATGGAATTGCCCTGGATGATGATGGCGCCGGAGGTGATCCGGTCGACGACCTCCCAGCACGCATCCGCCTGATCGATGATGCGCACGCCTTTTTGCGGTGCGGGCGAGCGGCCGTATCCGGCGAGATCGACCGCGATGGTGCGATACCACGCCGAGAAATAGGCCGTCTGAAACATCCAGAGGCGATGATCGTCCGGCGTCGAATGAAGGAAGAGCATCGGGATCCCGCTCTGTCCCTGCTGCTCGTAATAGAGCGGCCCCGCAATGTGATTGGCCATCAGCTTCCTTCTTTCGCCTGTAAGCGCATCGCTGCAGCTGCGGTTTGCGCGTCGTTTACAACGGAACGCCCTCTTCCTCGACGATCTGCGCCCAATAATTCCAGAGCAGCATCGTGCCGCCGCTGCCGACGCGGCCGCTGCGCCGTTCGGCGATGAGCTGTTCCCAAAGCTCGTCGGGGAAGGGCTTGGCGCCGCCGAGCGCTTCCGCCTCGATTTGATACTGCGCGTTTTCCTCGATGAAGGTGCAGGACTGCAGGCACTGCTCGGGCGTCTCGCCGACGACCACCGAGCCATGGCCGCGCATCTGGCACGCGACCGCTTTACCGATCGTCTGCGAGAGCGAGACCGCCGATTTGTCGTCGAGCACCATGCGCGGATCGTCCCAGGTCGGCATGCCGCCATAAAGGAAGCCGCCTTGCGAGAAGACCGGCACGATCTCGCGCCGGGCGATGCCCATCAAGGTCGAAGCATGCGCGTGGAGATGCGCGATGCAGCCGATCTCCGGCCGGTCCTTGTGAATCTGCGTGTGGATGCGCCACTCGGCGGGAATCTGCATCGGCCGATCGCCGCCCGGATGCTGCAGGATCTTGCCGCTCATATCGAAAACGAAGATCTGATCGACCCTGACGCGGTCCTTGCGCGTGCCGGCGCCCGGCGTCATCAGCACGATGTCGGTACCCGGAACACGGATCGACACGTGACCGTAAAGCCCGATCGATTTCTGCATGCCGAGAATGCGGCACATGATCGCGAGCTTGCGCCGGAGCGCGAGTTCGTCATCGCCGATCTGCCGCTTTTCGCCGTCCGCCATTGACCCCTCCCCCTGGTTTTTGTGAGTCGCCTCGTAATACGGCGGCGGTTTGCGGTCAACGCGCCAAAGGGATACCTCCCGGCCTCGTGATGCCGCAGCGGGATTGTGCGAAGGGCAGCGCGCCGTCTTTCACGCGCGGAGGCGCGGGATCAGCCTTTCGGGATTATCGCGATAGATGGCATGGAGATCGGCTTGCGACAGGCCCATCTCGTTCAGCCCTTCGAGCGAGAGGCCGATCGATGAAAAGGGATAGTCGCTGCCGAGCAATATCTGCGACATCGGCACATAGGCGAAGAGCGCGGCCAGCGACGGTTTGAACGAAGCCAGAGCGATGTCGTAATGAAGTTTGCGCAGCTCGTAATCGATGCCTTTCGGTACGCGCGAGAGGAAGGCACGGTTCGATCCCGAATGGCTGACGCGTCCGGCGAGGAACGGGATCGTCCCGCCGCCGTGACAGAAGATGAAGCGGATATGGGGATAGCGATTGAGCGAGCCGCTGAACATCAGGCTGAGGATGGCGCGGCTGGTGTCATGCGGATATTCGATTAACGCGTCCGGCACCCATGGCATCAGGTCGATACTGCAATTTGCCGCGAGCGGATGAATGTAGACGAGGGTCTTGCGCCGGTTTAGCTCCTCGAACACCGGATCGAAGGCGGGATCGCCGACCCATTTGTCGCCATAGCTCGTCATCAGCCCGATGCCGTCCGCTTTCAGCACGTCGAGCGCATAAGCGATTTCCGTCAGTGTGTCATCGACATCGGGCATCGGCATCGGCGCGAAGAGGCCAAAACGGCCGGGATTATCGCGCGACATCTGCGCCGCGTATTCGCCGCAGATGCGGGCGAGCTTGCGATTACCTTCGGCATCGAGCATGCGCGGCCCGGGCGGCGACAGCGACAGGATCGCCGTGGCCACGCCGTGCTTGTCCATCTCTTCGATCGTGCGCGCGGTCGTCCATTGCGCGACGCCGGGAAAAGCGGCGCCGCTGCCTTCGCGGCCCGACATGGCCTTCATCGCCTCGAGATATTGCGGCGGATAGAAATGATGATGGACGTCAACGCGGCGCTCGATCGGCATGATCCCCTCTCGGCGTTAAAGATCGCGCGCGCTGCTTTAGCTGTCCGGCAACAGCGAGGCAAGGCACGTTCGCCTTGCATTGACAGGCGCAGCTTTTCCGCTTCAGATCACAATTCCGCCGAGTTCTTCGGCTTTTCCACGTTGCGTTGAACGAGCGTGTTTCCATGAAGCTCGATGATCACAAGCTGCTGGCGGAGACCGGTCCCGACACCGAGATGGGAAAACTGTTGCGGCGCTATTGGACGGCGGTGTTGCTGTCGCGCGAGCTCCAAGCGGGCGGCGCGCCGGTTCGCGTTCGTCTCATGGCCGAGGATCTCGTCGCTTTCCGCACGGCCGAGGGCAAAGTCGGGCTTCTGGCGGAGCATTGCTCGCATCGCGGCGCCTCGCTGTTCTTGGGCAAGAACGAGGATTGCGGGTTGCGCTGCTGGTATCACGGTTGGAAATACGACCTCGACGGCAATTGCATCGACATGCCGAACGAGCCGCCGCAAACGCAATTCAAGGATAAGGTCAAACACACGGCCTATCCCTGCATCGAGAAGAACGGCGTGGTCTGGGCCTATCTCGGGCCGCGCGACAAGCAGCCGGCGCTGCCCGCGCTCGAATGGCTGACCGCGCCGGAGAGTCATGTCTTTGTTTCCAAGCGGCGCCAGCGCTGCCACTGGACGCAAGGCATGGAAGGCGATCTCGACAGCGCGCATCTCAGCATCCTGCATAACGATCTGCTGCGTCAGCGCGCCGCCGATCCGCGCAATCGCTCGGCCGTCTGGGCCATGCGCGAGCTGCAGCCGACGCTGGAGACGCAAGCGATGCCGGCGGGGATGCTTCTCGCCGCCAAGCGCAATGCCGAGCCGGAGACCTGCTATTGGCGCGTCAATCAGTGGTTCCTGCCGTGCTACACGAATTGGCCGATCCCTGGCGACAATCCGCAAGCGGGTCATGCCTGGGTGCCGATGGATAATGAGAATTGCTGGGTGTTCACCTTCTCGTGGCATCCCGGCCGGCCGCTGACCGAGGCCGAGCGCAAGCAGATGCAGGCGGGCAGCGATATCCACGCGCAAGTCGATCCTGTGACGTTCGAGCCGCTGCAGAACGCGTCCAATGATTATGCGGACGATGGCGGGCCGAAGCCGCGCCAGCCTTGGATGGGGATCAAGAAGCTGCAAGCGCAAGACCTCGCGATGACCGAAAGTATGGGCCCGCTCTATGACCGTACGCAGGAGAATCTCTCCGCCTCCGATCTCGTCATCGCCCAGGCACGGCATCGCTTGATCGCCGCGGCGCGCGGCCTCGCAGAAGGCAAGGAGCCGCCGGGGCTCGATCCCGACGATTACGGCTATCGGCCGGTGGCGATGGAATTGCCGCGCGATGTGAAAGCCTGGCGCGATGCGGTGGCCGAGCGCATGATGGCCAAACCGGAAACCTTCCGCGTTTCCATTTAGCGGCCTCCGATCGAGCGGCAAGGAAAATCATGAAAGTCGATTTCGGCGTTTTCGATCATCTCGATCGCGGGGGCTTCGAGCTCGGCGAGCATTATCGCAATCGCTTGCGGCTCATCGAAAATTACGATGAGATTGGGCTTTATGCCTATCATCTCGCCGAGCATCACGGCTCGTCGCTCGGCATGGCGCCGTCACCCAGCGTGTTTCTGTCGGCGATCGCGCAGCGCACGCGGCGGCTGCGCATGGGGCCGATGGTCTATGTGCTGCCGGTGCACGAGCCGCTGCGGCTGATCGAAGAGATCTGCATGCTCGATCAGCTGAGCGGCGGCCGGCTCGAGGTCGGCATCGGCCGCGGCCAGTCGCCCTATGAGCTCGGCTGCTTCAGCGTTGGCCATCTCGAGGCGCGCAAGCGCTTCCCGGAGGCGCTCCAGGTGCTGCAGCTCGGCCTCACCAAGCCGGTGCTCGATTTCGAGGGCAAGTATTACACCTACACCGACGTGCCGATGGCCTTGCAGCCGCTGCAAAAGCCGCACCCGCCGTTCTGGTACGGCGTCACGCGTCCCGAATCGGCGGCTTGGGCCGCAAAGAATCGCGTCAACGCGGTGATGAACGGGCCGAGCGTCCGCGTGAAGGCGATTGTCGACAGCTATCTTCGGGAATGGGATAGCGCGCATAGCGACGAGCCTGTGGCGACGAAGCTCGGGACCACGCGCCACATCCATGTCGCCGATAGCGATGCGAAGGCCGAAGAGATCGCACGCCGCGCCTATGCGATCTGGTTCGACAGCAATGCCGAGCTCTTCCGCCGCTACGGCACGCTGCCGCTGCATTTCCCGAGCACCTATGACGAAGCAGCCAAGCGCGAGATGCTGGTCATCGGCTCGCCCGACACGGTGCGGGAAAAGCTCAACCGCATCGTCACCGAGACCGGCACGAATTACGTGATCGGCCGTTTTGCTTTCGGGGACATGCCCTTCGACCGCGTGCAGCAATCCATGACGCTGTTCTCGAAGGAAGTGATGCCGGCGTTCCGCGCGAACGCCGCCACCTGAGAACTCGGACGGGCTGCAGGCGGGTCGTCTATAGATCGCTAACCGGCGGCGGACGTCACACATGGTGGCGCGGATGATAAGCGAGGCGCCGGCCGCAGGGGCTCCAGCCACGCCAATCCGCCATCCCTAAGTGCGCCCCTTGCGTCGCCGATTTCCCATCTTGCCCACGGCTGCGGCACGGCGCCGCGCGTGTCCCAATCGCGCCGCTCTTCGCCTTTTGATATAAGCGCGGCATGACTGCCAAGATTATCGATGGTGTCGCGATCGCTCGCGAGATTCGCAGCGGCATTCGGCGCCGCGTCGAGACACTCATCTCGCAACATGCGACGAAGCCGGGGCTCGCCGTAATCCTCGTCGGCGCCAATGCCGCTTCCGAAGTCTATGTCCGCAACAAGGTGCGGGCTTGCGGCGAAGTCGGCATCCATTCCGAGGTTATGCGCTTCGAAAGCGACGTCGCCGAGGAAAGGCTGCTCGACTGCGTCCGCCGGCTCAATGACGATCCGGCAATCCACGGCATCCTCGTGCAATTGCCGCTGCCGCCGACGATCTCGGTGCAGCGCGTGCTGACGACGATCTCGGTCGATAAGGATGTCGACGGCTTCCATCTCTACAATGTCGGCGGCCTCGTCATCGGCAACACCGTCTTCCCGCCTTGCACGCCTTACGGCGTCTCGAAGCTGCTGGAGCACGAAAACATTCCGGTCGAAGGGCGCAACGTCACCGTGGTCGGCGCCAGCAATGTCGTCGGCAAGCCGATGGCGCTGATGCTCATGGCGCGCGAGGCGACCGTCGCGATCTGTCACGCCAAGACGCGCGAGCTCTCGCAATACACCATCCTCGCCGACATCCTCGTGGTGGCGGCGGGGCATCCGAAGCTGATCGTGCCGCAGATGGTGCGGAGCGGTGCGGTCGTGATCGATGTCGGCATCAACCGCATGCCCGACGGCAAGCTGGTCGGCGACGTCGATTTCGAGGGCGTCCGGCAGAAGGCATCCTATATCACGCCGGTTCCCGGCGGCGTCGGGCCCATGACCGTGACCATGCTGCTCGACAACACCGTCGCTTCCGCCGAACGATCCGTCGGGATCGTCAGCCAGTCGCGTTGACGCGCCGCTCCCCGCGGCTTGACCTCGCGGCGTTCCGGGCGAAAATGGCAGCGAAGGGGGAGAGCGCCTGCTGTGTATTCTGAAGTAACCCGATCGATCAAAGTCGTGGTCAATCCCACCTATCTCGAGGATCAATCCTCGCCGGCCGAGAATCGCTATGTCTGGGCCTATCACGTGCGGATCGAGAATCAGGGCGGAGAGACGGTGCAGCTTCGCCGCCGTCATTGGCGCATCACCGACGCGCATGGCCGCGTCCAGGATGTGCGCGGGGCGGGCGTCGTCGGCGAGCAGCCGGTCTTGGCGCCGGGGCAAAGCTTCGAATACACCAGCGGCACGCCGCTCGCGACGCCGTCGGGTATCATGGTCGGCACCTATGAGATGGAATTGCCGACCGGCGAATGCTTTGCTGTCGCGATTCCCGCCTTCTCACTCGACAGCCCGCATCAGCCGCGCCGGCTCAATTAAGAATCAGGAGCATCGCTTATGGCGGCGAGATCCCCGCGCAAACGCGCTTCCACGAACCTTGTGCCGCCTCGCCGGCCGACCCGCGAACAGGCCGAAGAGGCGGTGCGCGTTCTGCTGCGCTGGGCCGGCGATGATCCGTCGCGGGAGGGCCTGCGCGGCACGCCCGGTCGCGTGACACGCGCTTACGAGGAATTTTTCGCCGGCTATCAGTCCGATCCGGTCGAGCAGCTCCAGCGCACCTTCGAAGAGACCAATGGCTACGACGAGATGGTCGTCCTGAAGGACATCCGTTTCGAGAGCCATTGCGAGCATCATATCGCGCCGATCATCGGCCGTGCGCATATTGCCTATCTGCCGAACAAGCGTGTCGTCGGCATCTCGAAGCTCGCGCGGCTGGTCGATATCTACGCCAAGCGGCTGCAGATCCAAGAGAAAATGACGGCGCAGATCGCGACCACGCTGTCCGAAGTGCTGCGTCCCAAGGGCGTCGCGGTCGTGATCGAAGCGGCGCATCAATGCATGACGACGCGCGGCGTCCACAAGCCGGGCGTGTCGATGATTACGTCGCATATGCTCGGCGCGTTCCGCAATGACCCATCGACGCGGCGCGAATTCCTTGCTCATATCAATCTCGACGGGCATGTGCTCGCCAATGTCTAAATAATAAAAACGGTTGCGTGGTGAACAGGGTGGTTGTTGTCGGGTGATCGGTGATGTTGCCGGCGAATGTTGATCGCTTTCTGCGCGGCACGGTGCGCTCCGTCTGGGAGCTCGAGCTCCTTTTGTTGCTGCGACGGCAGCGGGCGCGTTTGTGGACCGCGGACGAGTTGGTGCGCGATTTGCGGGCGAGCGTGCTGATCGTTGGCGATTCCCTCGATGCGCTGCAAAAGGTGGGGCTCGTGAGCCGCAGCGCCAACGATCAATATCAATATTGGCCCGTCACACCCGAGCTCGATCATCTCGTCGACGAGGTCGCCGCGGCTTACGCCAATTCTCCCGTTGCCGTGACCGAGGCCATTCTCCTGGCGCCAAGCAGCAGCGTTCGCACCTTCGCTGACGCGTTCAAAATAAAAAAGGACTGACGCGTGCCACAGATATTCGAATCGACTGTCTACATACTCTGCCTCGTCACGAGTCTCGTGGCGATGTGGCTGTTATTGCGCAGTTACCGGCAGAACCGCTCGCGTCTGTTGCTGTGGAGCGCCGTGGCATTCGTCGCCTTCGCGCTTAATAATCTTATGCTGTTCTTCGATCTCGTGGTGCTGCCGGCAAGCATCGATCTGCGCCCGGCGCGCGCGCTCACGGCCCTCGTCGGCGTCGCGATCCTGCTTTACGCGTTCATCTGGGAAATCGATTGAGGCACGCCATCATGTACCCTTATCAATTCCTGGGCGGCGTCTTGACGATGGGCTATTTCGTCCTGGGCGTCTTCTTCCTGAAATTCTGGAGACGGACGCGCGATCCACTCTTCATGATGTTCGCTTGCGCGTTCTGGCTGATGGCGGTGAACGGCTTTGCCGTCTCGGTCTCCAACGGCTACGAGCTCGACGTGGTGTGGAGCTATCTCCTGCGCCTGCTCGCTTTCGTGCTGATCATCGTCGCGATCGTTCGTAAGAACACCGAGACGAAAACGCCGCTCTGAAGCGCGGCGCCGCGGCTCAGCCAGGCAAAAGATACTGGCCGAAACCGCTGCTGATCCGCGCCTGCGCCTGGCGGTCGAACTCCGACATCAGGTCGCGCACGAGGTTGTAGCGCGTCCTGGCGCGCTCATTGGCCGAAGCGCTCTGCAGCACGGTCGCGCTGCGCGATACGGTGACACGCGCCGAGCGCAAGACGACGCCGGTCTGATCGAACAATTCGAGCGCAGCATCGACGGCGATATCGTATTTTTGCGACACCTGATCGGTGAACGTGCCGCTGAGGCCGCCCTTTACGGGCAGATCGGTGATGTTGGCCGTTGCGTCGGAGATGATGAAACGTGCCGGGCCGCCCTGGCCATTGGCGCGCAAGCGGTCGCGCGCCCAATTCTGGATGGCGCGCAGCGGCGAGACCGGGAACGCATTGTCGGCATCGCCCGGCCGATAGACCGTGCGGACTTCGATCTGCGCTGCCTGCAGAACAAGGGGCGGCTCGCCGGTAAAGCGTATATCCGGAAAGGCCGGCGCTTCGGGCGGCGGCGCGCAGGAGGCGAGGGTCAGCCCCGAGCCGAGGCAGAGTCCGGTCAAAATGAACTGGCGTCGAGTGGTCATAAAAACCTCCGCGAACCGAACAATCTCAGGTCTGAACCGGTTGCATGCCGGATCGGAAGCGCAAGCCGCTTCGGACTATCCGGGAATTTTTATCCCCGGAACCAGGGCGTCGATGGCTTCCTCGTCGAAATCATAGACCGCGCTACAGAATTCGCAGGTCACGGTGATCTTGCCGTCGACTTTCATGTCGCCGATTTCATCCGGGGTGAGAGCGCGCAGCACCGTCTCGACGCGATGGCGCGAGCAGCGGCATTTGGCCTCGAGCGCATGCGGCTTGTAGGCGCGCACGCCATCTTCGTGGAAGAGCCGGAAGAGCAGCCGGTCCGGCGCCAGCGCCGGATCGATTAGCTCGGCCGAGGTCGAAGAACTCATAAAGATCGCGGCGCGGCGCCAGGCATCGTCCTCGGTCTCGCGCTCGAGGGTGAAGGCTTCGAGTGGCAGGCGCTGGATCATCAGCGCGCCGGCGCGCCAGCGCGGTGTGCCGCTCTCATCCGGCACTTGCGCCACCGCGACTTTGAGCGCGGCCTCGACCTGCTCGCTCTGGCGGAAATAGTGATGCACGCATTCCGCCAGCGTGCTGCCCGTCAGCTCGACGATGCCTTGATAGCGCTCGGTATGCTCGCCCTGATCGACGGTGAGGGCGAGATAGCCGGCGCCGAGCAGCCGCGGCACAGAGCCGTTCACGGCCGTCTCGGCTTCGAGCTTGGCGGTATCGAACTGCGCATAACCGCGCAGCGCGCCGGCGGTCGTCACGTCGGCGACCATCATCTTGATCGGCCCGTCGCCCTTGGTCTGCAGCGTGAAGATGCCTTCATATTTGAGCGCGCCCGCCAGCGCGACGGCGAGGGTGATCGCCTCGCCGAGCATCTGGGCCACCGGCGCGGGATAGGCGTGCTGCGTCAGGATCGAATCGATCGCCGGGCCCAGCCGCACCAGACGGCCGCGCAGGGCGAAAGGCTCAATCTGGAAGGGTTGAACGAGATCGTCCGGAATAGGCGCCATCGCTTAGGCGAGGCACCAGGCGAGGATTGCCTTCTGCGCATGCATGCGATTCTCGGCTTCGTCCCACACCACGGATTGCGGCCCGTCGATCACGCCGGCGGTCACTTCCTCGCCGCGCTTCGCCGGCAGGCAATGCATGAAGATCGCATCGCGCTTGGCGCAAGCCATCAGCTTCTCATCGACGCGATAAGGCGCCATCGCTTCCGGCCGGAACAGCTTCAGATCCGTGTTCATCGACACCCAGGTGTCGGTGACGATGCAATCGGCACCGGCGGCCGCTTCGCGCGGATCGGCGACGCAGCGCACCTTGCCGCCTTCGCGCTGCGCCCAGTCCAGCACGCGTGCCGGCGGGCGATTGCCGTCGGGGCAGGCGAGACGCAGCTCGAAATTGAAGCGCACCGCGGCATGGATCCAGCTTACCGCGACATTGTTACCGTCGCCGCTCCAGGCGACGATCTTGCCGGCGACCGGTCCCTTATGCTCTTCGAGCGTCAGCACATCGGCCATGATCTGGCAGGGATGGCTCGCATCGGTCAGGCCGTTGATCACCGGTACGGTGGCATTTGCCGCCAGCTCTTCGAGCTTCGCCGCCGAGGTCGTGCGGATCATGATCGCATTGACATAACGGGACAGCACTTTCGCGGTATCGGCGACGGTCTCGCCGCGCGAGAGCTGCGTGTCGCTCGCCGTCATGGTGACGACATCGCCGCCGAGCTGTTTCATCGCGACCTCGAAAGAGAGGCGCGTGCGCGTCGACGGTTTCTCGAACACCATCGCCAGGATCTTGCCGGCGAGCGGCTTCGAGCGATCGCCGCTCTGCTTCCATTGCGCGGCCTGATCGAGCATGCGGCGCAGCTCGACCGTACTTAGCCGATCGAGATCGAGGAAATGGCGCGGGGGCGCCTTCACTGCCGGGCGGGTTACAGTTTCCATTGTCCCGCCACCTTGTCGATGATCTGCACCGCTTCGCCGACATGCCGCTCTTCGATGATGAGCGGCGGCAGCAGGCGCACGACATTCTCGCCCGCGCCGACGGTGATGAGTCCGTTCCAGCGCAGCTTCTCGACAACTTCGGTATTCGGCACGAGACAGCGCAGCCCGGTGAGCAGACCCTTGCCGCGTTGCTCGGCGAAGATTTTCGGATAGCTCGCGACGATCTCTTCGAGCCGCTGGCGCAAGAGACCGGCCATCTGATTGACGTGATCGAAGAAGCCGGGCGCCAGCATCACATCGAGCACGGCGTTGACCGCGGCCATCGCCAAGAGATTGCCGCCGAAAGTCGAGCCATGCGTACCCGGCGTCATGCCGACGGCGGCGCGCTCGGTCGCCATGACCGCGCCGACCGGGAAGCCGCCACCCAGGCCTTTAGCGACGCCCAGCACATCGGGCGTGATGCCGGACCATTCATGCGCGAAGAGCCTGCCGGTGCGGCCCATGCCGCTCTGCACTTCGTCCATCACCAAAAGGATGCCGTGCTGATCGCACAGCGCACGCAGGCCTTTGAGATATTCGGGCGTGCCGGTCGCGAGGCCGCCTTCGCCTTGCACCGGCTCGACCAGGATCGCCGCGGTCTCGGGCTTGATCGCCGCGCGCATCGCCGCGAGATCGTTATAAGGCACATGCGTGAAGCCAGGCGTTGGCGGGCCGAAGCCGCGCAGATAGCGCTCATTGCCAGCAGCGGCGAGCGTCGCCAGGGTGCGGCCGTGGAACGAGCCGGTGCAGGCGATGATCTCGTATTTCTCGGGATGGCCGGTCTCGGCGTGATATTTGCGCGCGAGTTTGATCGCGCCTTCCATCGCTTCGGCGCCGGAATTGCAGAAGAACACCGTGTCGGCAAAGCTCGCCGCGACCAGCCGCTCGGCGGCGCGCTGTTGCGGCGCGATCTGATAGAGGTTGGAGCAATGCCACAGCTTCTGCGCCTGGCTGGTCAGGGCTTCGATCAGATGCGGATGGGCATGGCCCAGCGCGTTGACGGCGACGCCGCTACCGAAATCGAGGTATTTCCGCCCGTCGGTGGCGATGAGATAGGGGCCTTCCCCCCGCTCGAACGTCACATCGGCCCGAGCGTAAGTCGGCAAAATAGCTGGAATCACGAAAGTCTCTCCGGCATGTAGGTGAAAAGGGAAGGCACGACGGCAGCGCTCAGCGTCGTCGCTCGAACCCTTCGCGGAGCTTTATCCCGCGTCCTACCTGCATTGCCTGCTCCCAACCCCTTGGAGGGAAACGCAAAGTATGGGGATTGCGGGCGCCACTGTCAATTCCGGGCCGCGGGAGCCTCGCGAGAGGCGGGGCAGGCGGCCGGCCGGATGCTATGGTCAGGCGGTATGTTCGAGGGCTTTAAGCGCAAGCAAGTCACGGTCGGCGAGGTCGAGATCGCCTGCGTCGTCGGCGGCGAGGGGCCGCCGGTCTTGATGCTGCACGGCTATCCCCAGAACCTTGCCATGTGGGCGCGCGTCGCGCCGAAACTGGCGGAGCGCTACACCGTGGTCTGCGCCGATCTGCGCGGCTATGGGGACTCGAGCAAGCCACGCTGCGCGCCCGATCGCTCCAACTATTCCTTCCGCGCGATGGCGGCGGATCAGCTCGGATTGATGCAAGCGCTCGGCTTCGCCTGGTTCCATGTCATCGGCCATGATCGCGGCGGGCGCACCGGCCATCGTCTCGCGCTCGATCATCCCGATGTCGTGCGCACGCTCACCGTGATGGATATCGTGCCGACCTACGCGATGTTCATGGACACGAACCGGCATGTCGCTGGTGCTTATTGGCATTGGTATTTCCTCTCGCAGCCCGAGCCGCTCCCCGAGCGCGTGATCGGCAACGACCCCGATTTCTTTTTCGAGACCTGTTTCCGGGGCTGGGGCGGCAGCAATCTCGATGGCCTCGGCGCCGAAATGCTCGAGGCCTATCGCCGCGCTTGGCGCGATCCCGGAATGATCCACGGCTCATGCTCGGATTATCGCGCCGCGGCGACGATCGATCTCGAGCACGACACCGCCGATCTCGACCGCCAGGTGCAATGCCCGGTGTTGGTCTTCTATGGATCGAATGGCGCGATGGCGAAGCTCTTCGATATCCCGGCGGAATGGCGCAAGCGCTGCGCCGATGTCACCGCGGCGTCGCTACCCGGCGGGCATTTCTTCGTCGATGAATTCCCCG
>Ga0134125_10003092_pt1 | contig 19476 bp, 20 predicted proteins | sample KB31751_FD_96464 | JGI IMG/M metagenome (GOLD analysis project Ga0134125, IMG submission 96464) | Terrestrial soil microbial communities with excess Nitrogen fertilizer from Kellogg Biological Station, Michigan, USA - KB3-175-1 | ecosystem: Environmental > Terrestrial > Soil > Unclassified ... | reverse complement strand
GACAGACGGCGCAGTCGACGGCGACCTGATCGCCTGAGGACGCGGCCGGCCGTCAGAGCTCCCCTCCCGGCGTCGGGAAACGGCGCAGTCCGCCCGCCTTCGCGGGCGGTGCGCCTCCATCGGGCGCGCTGATGTCGCGCTGCGCGCGACGCGCACCCTCTACGCCGCCGTCCGGGGAGCTCTGACGACCAGCCGCTCCTACGGGCTACGTCGCGACGACGGCGCCTTTCGGGAGAATCAGAGCGAGCGTTTGTCGACGACGTAGCCGTTGGGGGTGACGTAGATGTCGTAGACGGCGCGGCGGTCGGGGAGCTGCGAGACCGCCTGGCCGTGGGCGCCGTCGACGATCCAGCGCGCCGGCGCCTTGTCGGCGCCCCGGTAGAGCCCGAGCCACGACAGCGACAGCGGCGAGCGGTCGAACGCCGTGCCCTTGTGGGCGTTGGCGTCGGCCGCCGAGTTCCAGCGGCCCTCGACGCGCGAGAGGCGGAACACCGGCTGCACGCCGAGCGCGGTCATGAACGGCTTGAAGCGCAGGATGTCGCCGCCCACCTGCCATTCGTCGCCGTCGACGTCGTAGATCTCGGTCGCGCCGCGCGCTCCTTCGGCGTCGAAGGGCACGAGGTAGATGCGCAGCTTGTGCGGCGCGAGCTCGATACACTGCAGCTCGGCGACGTGCGTCTTGTGCGTGAAGGCGCGCCAGCCCTGCAGCATCGCCATCAGCGACAGCGACGCGATGCCGGCGCAGATCGCGACGATGCTGACCACCAGCGCCAGCACGTAGCGGCTCGCCGCCACCGGCTGCTGCGGACGCGAGCCGAGCCGGCGCCCGGCGCGACGCACCATCCACACGAGCGGCCACAGCCCCACCAGGATGCCGGCGAGGCCGATGACGAGAAGCGGCCAGAGGCGCGCGTCGTCCATCCTTCTATTGTACCATTGGTCCATGCGGCTGCCTTGGCTGCTCGCCATCCTACTTGCGGTGCTATGTGCGACGTTGCTCGTGCGCATCGGCGATCAGCGACGGCGCGACAAGGACAACCTGGCCAAGGCACGCGACGAATCGGCCGAGTTCCGCGGCGCCTTTTTCAAGACGCAGGCGTCGCTCGCCGACGTCGACAAGGATCGCGCGGCGCAGGCGCTGACGCTGCAGCAGCTCGCCTCGCACGTGGCCAAGCAGGCCGCCGCCGACGTCGATCAGCAGAAGCTGATGGACGACCTCGAGAAGAAGCTCGATTCCAAGGAGGGTGACGTCTCCGCCGGCGGCGGCATCGTCACCGTGCACCTCGAGTCGGAGGTGCTGTTCCCCTCGGGCGAAGCGGAGCTGTCGAAGCGCGGCAAGGAGGTGCTGGCGCGCGTCGGCGACGTCTTGAAGCCGCTCGCCTCGAAGCAGATCCTCGTCGGCGGCCACACCGACGACGCGCCCATCCACACGGCGCGTTTCCCGTCGAACTGGGAGCTGTCGACGGCGCGCGCGGTCAACGTCGTGCACTTCCTCGCCGACAACGTGGGCGTCGATCCGGCCAAGCTCACCGCGGCGGGCTATTCGCAGTATCACCCGCGCGGCAGCGATCGCGCGCTCAACCGCCGCATCGAGATCCTCTTGATCCCGCAGATGGCGGCCGCGCCGCCACCGTCGGGAGCCAGCGTCAGCCCGACACCTCCGCCAAGCGGCGCGAAATGAAGCGGCGCTCGGCTTCGTTCTCGGCGCGCACCAGCGCCGCGCGATAGGCCTCGGCCGCCTCGGCGCGCCGCCCGAGCCGGCGCAACAGATCGGCGCGCGTCGCGTGATAGAGGTGATAGCCGTCGAGCGGCTCGCCGAGCACCTCGACGAGCTGCAGCCCGATCGTCGGCCCGTGCACCTCGGCGATCGCCACCGCGCGGTTGAGCGCGATCACCGGCGACTGATGCATCGTCCACAACGCGCCGTAGAGCTCCACGATCTGCGGCCAGTCGGTGTCGTCGGCGCGCGCCGCCTCGCTGTGCACCGCCGCGATCGCCGCCTGCAGCGCGTACGGCCCGGGCCGCCCGCGGCGCAGCGCCGCGCGAATCAGCTCGAGCCCCTCGGCGACGGCGGCGCGATCCCAGCGCGCGCGATCCTGCTCGGCGAGCAGCACCAGATCGCCGGCGTCGTCGGTGCGCGCGTCGCGCCGCGCGTCGGTGAGCAGCATGAGCGCGACGAGGCCGTCGACCTCCACCGGCGGCGGCGCCGGCAGGAGCGCGCGCAGCACCTGCCCGAGCTGGATCGCGTCGGCGCACAGCTCGCGCCGCACCAGCGCGTCGCCGGCGGTCGCCGCATAGCCTTCGTTGAACACGAGGTACAAGACCGCGAGCACCGATTCGATCCGATCGTCGAGCTCGGCCGGCCCCGGCACGCGATAGGGGATCGCCGCCTCGCGGATCTTGCCCTTGGCGCGCACCAGACGCTGCGCCATCGTCGTCGCCGGCACGAGGAAGGCGCGCGCGATCTCCTCGGTCGACAGGCCACACAGCGTGCGCAGCGTCAGCGCCACCTGCGCCTCGAGCGCCAGCGCCGGATGGCAGCAGGTGAAGATGAGGCGCAGCCGCTCGTCCTTCACGGCAACCTCCTCGGGCCCATCCTCGTCGGCGGCGCCCTCCTCGGCCGCGTCGCGCGCGACCTCCGCCGCTTTTTCGGCGAAGCGCGCGCGTCGGCGCAAGCGGTCGATCGCCTTGTGCCGCGCCGTCGACACGATCCACGCGCGCGGATTGCGCGGCGTGGAGTCCCCCCATTCGGCGAGGGCGAGCGCGAACGCCTCCTGCGCCGCCTCCTCGGCCACGTCGAAGTCGCCGACGAGCCGGATCAGCGTGGCCAGGATGCGTCCCCACTCCTCGCGGTACAGCTCGGCGACGAGGCGATCGACCGCTTGCCGGGTCATGCACGCACCTCCGAGGTGCGTCAGTCGAACTGCATCACCGGGCGCACCTCGATCGATCCAAACCGCGCGCCCGGAATCTTGGCCGCCCAGGCCATCGCCTCGTCGAGATCCTTGGCGTTGACCAGGTAGTAGCCGCCGAGCTGCTCTTTGGTCTCGGCGAACGGCCCGTCGGTGGTGAGGCGCTTGCCTTCGCGCACTCGCACCGTCGTCGCCGTCGAGGTCGGCTGCAGCGCGTCGCCGGCGATGTGCTTGCCGCTCTTCTTGAGCTCCTCGGTGAACGCGAAGTACTCGCCCATGAGCGCGTTGCGCTCCTTGTCGTTCATCGAGGGCAACATCTTTTCGTTGTCGTAGATCAAGAGCATGTATTGCATTGGTCAGCCTCCTGCCCTGTAGTCGAACGGCGACGTGAGTGATCGACAGCGCGCCAAAGATTTCTTGCGACGCGCGCGATGATACAATGGTTCCAAGCCCATGCGTGCGCTCAGCCTGATCCTCCTATGTTGCGTCGTCGGCTGTAAGAGCAATGGAACCGGCAACGGAGACGGCGGCGGTGGATCGGGCGGCGGCCCGATCTCGGCGTCGATCATGGCCCTCGCCAATTGCGAGGACGCCGTGGTCGGGCTGCGCATCAGCTGCGACGGCTCGCAATCCTCCGACTCGAAGGGCCGGCCGCTCACGTTTTCGTGGGCCGTGACCCAGACGCCGAGCGGAACGCCCGACTCCTCGGCGGGCAGCGGGCCGACCTTCGAGTTCGCGCCGACGCAGGCCGGCACCTACGAGATCACGCTCACCGTCTCGGTCGCCAACGGCGACAGCAACTTCACCAAGGTCGGCGCCTCGGCCACGGCGGTGCCGCTCTTCTATCGTCAGTCGTCGCTGACGGCGGCCAGCGACAGCTTCTCGGTCGGCATCGTCGGCTCCGACGGCTCGAACCCGCATCCGCTCTCGTGCTCGGTCGCCATCCCCGACGCGTCGGGCAACGGCGACGCCGGCGCCGCCAATCGCGGCAGCTACGGCGACACGCCGGGCGCGTTCGGCACGCGCGTGCGCTACTCGACGACCGGCCTGCCCGCGCAGGTGGTCTACGAGAACGTGACCGCCACCGAGCATCAGCTCCTCGCCACCGACGAGGACGGCGACTGCAGCTCGCGCCCGGCGGTGCGCCTCGACGCCACGCCGGCCAACTCGCACCTGGTGCCGCGCTTCTCGCCGTCGGGCGCGCGCGTGGCCTGGATCGACAACGCCTCGCCGGGGATGGTCATCACCGCCGCCGTCGCCGACGGGTCGGATCGCCACGTCGTGCGCACGGTGGCCAAGCTGAAGACGGCGCCGCCGCAGTGGCTCGACGAGACGCACGTGGCCTGGGTCGAGGACCTCTCGACGACGTCGACGCCGCACCTGCAGATCGCCTCGGCCCTGGACGCCGACGGCGCCGGCGACGGCGCGGGCAAGAGCGTGATCGTCGACTGCGACACCACCGCCGACGCCAACGCCATGCAGGTGATCAACCAGTTCGAGAACGTCGGCGGCGCCTGGATCGCCTCGGGCGGCGTCAAGTCGCGCACCGCCAATCCGCCGGGCGCGACCATCCTCTACCGCCTGTCGGGCTCGAGTTGCTCGACGACGACGGCGACCGTGCTCGCCGACGAGCCGGGCGGCGGCTTCGCCTGGGACTTCGCCGCGTCGCCCGACGGCACGACCCTCGTGTTCGCCGGCGCCGAGTCGCCCGGCTCGGGCGCGCACGATCTGTTCCTCGTGCCCGTCGACGGCAGCGTGCCGCCCTCGCGCTTCATCGGCTCCTCGCCGGGGTTCGACGACATCGGCCCCACCTGGATCGCCGACGGCAAGCAGCTCACCTGGTCGCAGACCTCGGTCGACGGCACGCCCACCGGCGGCGGCATCATGGTCGCCAACCGCGACGGCTCCAACGTGCGCTCGATCCTGCCCGAGGGCGGCTCGACGACGGCCAAGGTCTACGTGGTCGCGCCGACCAACCGCGGCCTCGACTGCAGCGCCGCCGGCGGAGGCGCCGCGGCCGCGGGCGAGGCGCTCCTCGTGCTCGCGCTCGTCGCCCTCGGCCGCCGTCGCCGCCGCGCATGAGCCCGACACCAGCGAAGGACAAACCGCGTTGCGCCTGGGTCGGCGACGATCCGCTCTATCGCGACTACCACGATCGCGAATGGGGCGTGCCCGAGCGCGACGGGCGCGCGCTGTGGGAGAAGCTGATCCTCGACGGGTTCCAGGCCGGCCTGTCGTGGATCACGATCCTGCGCAAGCGCGAAAACTTCCGCCGCGCGTTCGCCGAGTTCGATCCGCAAAAGATCGTCCGCTTCGGCGCGCGCGACGTCACGCGGCTCATGGGCGACGCCGGCATCGTGCGCAACCGCGCCAAGATCGAAGCCACCATCGGCAACGCGCGCGCCTGGCTCGAGCTCGGCGACGGCGAGTTCGCCAAGCTGTGCTGGTCGTTCGTCGGCGGCAAGCCGCGCGACAACCGCTTCTCGGCGCGCGCGCAGATCCCGGCCGAGACCGCCGAGAGCCGCGCGCTCGGCAAGGAGCTCGCCGGGCGCGGCTTCCGCTTCGTCGGGCCGACCATCGTCTACGCCTGGATGCAGGCGTGCGGCCTGGTCAACGATCACCTCACGAGCTGCTTCCGCTACGACCAGGTCAAGCGCACTTCGAGAGCATCGCCGTCGACGCGGTGAAGCTCGACGACGTGCTTGGCGCGCGTCAGGCTGGCGGCGTAGCGCAGGCTCTCGGCCATGACGACGCGCGCGATCGGCCGCGCCACGTACGGATGATGGCGCAGGCGGATGATGACCACGTGGCCCTCGGGCGTGGCGCTGATCTCGCCGTGCGTGTGCTCGTCGTGCCACAGCTCGGCGGCGCGCGTGCACAGCGTGGCCGGCGTGACCAGGTTGACCAGGAGGCGCCGCACGCGGCCGAAGCCGGCGTCGACCACCTTGTCGACGTAGCGGCGAAACGCGTCGTCGCTGCCGCGCGCCGGCCCTTCGAACACCGCCTCCTGCCACGCCATCACGAAGCGCTCGGGCAGCCACGCCTCGGTGATGATGGCGGAGTCGATGAGCGCGCCGCGCACGTCGGGCGGCAGGCGCTCGGCGATCTGGCGCAGGCCGTCGTCGCCGTAGAGCTCGAGCGCCGCCGCGCGCGACGCGACGAACACGCGCTGTGCCGCGCACGGCTCCGACGCCCCCACGTCCATGGCTCGATTATAATCCCAAGGGTGAGCGGGTCACACGCGCGCGCCCTCGTCGCGCTGGCGACGATGTACGCAGCGGGCGGCTGCGCGCACCACGCCGCCAAGACGGCCGCGCCGGTGGCGACGCCGGCGCCGGCGCCGTCGCGCGAGGACGAGCTGCGGCGCGAGGCGATCCGCCAGCTGCAGAACATCGAGAGCATGCTCGACGCCGTCGCCGTCGTGCGCGGCCTGTCGCTGACGACGCGTCCGCCCATCGCCGTCCTCGACGACGCGCGCTTCACCGCCGCGTGCGGCGAGGAGCTGCGCGCCAACATCGCGCAGCTCACCGGCACCGAGGGCTGGCACGGCCCCGCCGCCGCCGCCATGCGCAATCCCGAGCGCAACTGCACGGATCTGGCGGCGCTCTACGACACGCACCACGATCGCGTGATCATCAAGCGCTCGTCGTACGACCGGCGCACGCGCGGCCACCGCGTCGAGCTGCTCTCGCACGAGCTCGAGCACGCCATCGTCGCCCACGCGCTGCCGACGGCGCCGCCGCTCCACGGCGTCGACGAGCTGAGCGCGCTGCACGCGCTCGAAGAGGGCGACGCCACCGTCACCTCGGTCGCCTTCCTGCTCAGCCTCGACGCCAAGCCGCTGCGCGACGCCATCCCCAGGCTCTTGGCGCGCATCGCCGCCGCCGAGCCGAAGTCGCTGCACGACTCCTCCTTCTTCGCCTACTCGCTCGGCGCGCGCTTCGTGCTCGAGCTCTATCAGCGCGGCGGCTTCCTCGCGGTCAACGACGCCTTCGCGCGTCCGCCGGCGTCGACGTCCGAGATCCTGCACGTCGATCGCTATCTGGCGCCGGTGCCGCCGCCCAACGTGGCCACGCGGCTGCCGCTGCCGGCGCCGTTTCAGGCCGTCCTCTCCGACACGCGCGGCGAGTATGGCCTGCGCGATGCGCTCTCCTACTGCATGCTGCCCGCGCCGGCGATGGCGCTCGCCGCCGACTGGCGCGCCGATCAGTTCACCGCGTCGTCGAAGTCACCGTCGGGGCGGCAAATGTTCCGTTGGATCGTCGCGTGGCGCAGCGAAGCGGCGGCGCAGCAGTTCGCCGGCGTGCTCGGACATTGTCTGTGGACGTTGCGAATGCGCGTGGCGCAAAAAGGCGCGATCACCGTCGCCGTCAGCGGCCCCGACGACGACGCGGCGCGGAGGTACGCCGGCGAGGTGCTCGCCGACGTCCTCACGCTGCCGTAGGCGGAGCTACTCGACCCACACCTTGATCATCTTGTCGCCGGCGGCGATCTTGTCGATCACCTCGTCGCCCTGGATCACCTGGCCGAACACCGTGTGCTTCTTGTCGAGGTGCGGCTGCGGCGAGTGGCAGATGAAGAACTGCGAGCCGCCGGTGCCCGGGCCGGCGTGCGCCATCGAGAGCGAGCCGCGCTTGTGCACCTGCTTCTTGCCCGCCAGCTCGTCCTTGATCTTGAAGCCCGGGCCGCCGGTGCCCCAGCGCGCCTTCATGTCGTCGTAGCGGGTGAACGGATCGCCGCCCTGGATGACGAAGTTCGAGACCACGCGGTGGAAGCGGAGGCCGTTGAAGTAGGGCACGCCCTTCTGCTTCTGGTTGGTCTTCGGATCCGTCCACTCCTTCTCGCCCGTCGCCAGACCCACGAAGTTCGCGACGGTCTCCGGCGCGTCGTCGTCGTACAGCTCGGCTACCATCTCTCCCTTGTCCGTCTCGAAGTGGATCTTTTTCATGGCGAGTCTCCTTTACGAGGTCAACGCTTCTGTCGGTTCGAGTCGGGCCGCTGCGCGTGCCGGCAGGAACGCGCCGAGCATGCAGGCCAAGATGGAGCATCCTAGCGCGCCCGCAAGCAGCGTCCAACCGAAGGCGAAGTAGGTATCGGGCTTGAATGGAAAATCAGGGACCCAGCGCATCGACGCCGCGTCGATGGCGAGCGCGAAGAGGCGCGCCACCACGACGCCGAGCGCGCCGCCGACGAGGCCGATGCACGCGGCCTCGGCGAGCACGAGCGCGCGGATGTCGCGCGCCGAGGCGCCCACCGAGCGCATGACGCCGAGCTCGCGCCGCCGCTCGGCGACGGTGCGGAAGAACGAGTGCGCGATGTTGATGGCGGCGATCGAGACCATCGCGACCGAGACGAGCGCGAAGAGCAACGTCACGAGCGTGATCGCCAGGCCGGCGCGCTCGGCCCCCGAATCGGCGACGTCGTAGCCGGCCGAGCGAATGGCGGCGGTCAGGCTCGTGACGTCGGCGCCCTCCTTGGCCTCGAGCACCAGCGACGACAACGGCGGCGCGCCCGGCGCGTACTGCGCGTTCCACTTCTGCACGTAGCCGAGCGGCATGGTGAGCGCGAGCTGCGCCGCATGCGGCGAAATGCCGACCAGCATGACCTTGCGCTGATGCGGCTCGACGCCCGACTTCGACGCGCCGATGAACGAGCGGCCGAGCTCGATGTTGAAGGTGATCCCACGCAGCCGCCCGGCGAGGAACTTGCCGATCTTGGGCAGGCCGGTCTGCGCGGCGATGGTGCCGTTGTAGAGCTCGACGATGAAGGGCGAGATCACCGCCGGCACCGGCGGCTCGCAGGCGTGCGTGTCCCACGGGCAGTACTCGCCGGGCGTCTTGCAGTCGGCGTCGGCGTTGCACCGGGCGTGGGTGCCGAGATCGTCGCGGAACGGCTCGGGGCCGAGATCGTCGCCGGCCATGGCCTTCGGATCGATGCCCTCGGCGACCAGCTCGGTGTAGAAGTTCTTGCCGAGGATCTCGGCGCCGCCCCACGCGCGCGCCGGGAAGGCGAGCTTGGCGCGGCGATAGGCGGCTTCGACCTCGGGCCGCGCGGCGAGCGCGGCGGCGGCTTTGTCGTTGAGCGGCTTGGGCCCGCTCAGCGACGAGAACAGGCCGATCGGCCCTTCCACCGACGACTTCGACGGGACGGCCTCGATCTGTCCGACGGGGAAGACCTTGCCGAGGACCACGTGGCGCACGCCCGCCGACAACGCGAGGAAGAACGTGAGCGATGCGATGCCGACGGAGATCCCGAACACCGACAGCGCGAAGGAGCGGCGCGAGCGCGCCAGGTTCTGCCGCACGATCGCGAACAGCGCGCGCGAGGTCATGCCCGCACCGCGCTCATGCGACGAGCTTCCCGTCTTCGAGCCGTACGACGCGCGACGCCACCGACGAGACGCGCTCTTCGTGCGTGACGATCACCAGCGTCAGCCCCTCCTTGTTGAGCGCGCGGAACAGGTCGATGATCTGCGCGCCGGTCTCGGAGTCGAGGTTGCCGGTCGGCTCGTCGCACAGGAGCAACTTCGGCGCGTGATACAGCGCGCGCGCGATGGCCACGCGCTGCTTCTGCCCGCCGGAGAGCGCGCTCGGACGCGACTCGGCCTTGTCGCCGATCCCGACGCGCGCCAGCGCCTCGACGGCGCGCCGGTCGGAGTCGGCGCTGTCACGGTCGGTGAAATAGGCCGGCAGCTTCACGTTCTCGCGCGCCGTCAGGTGATCGAGCAGGTTGAACGACTGGAAGACGAAGCCGACCTCGCGGTTGCGGAAGCGCGACAGGCCGCGATCGTCGAGCGCGTGCAGGTCGTGGCCGAGCACGCTCGCCTTGCCGGTGTAGCGGCGGTCGAGCCCGCCCATGATGTGCAGGAGCGTCGACTTGCCCGAGCCCGAGCGGCCGACGAGCGACAGCAGCTCGCCCGGCTCGACGGCGAGCGAGACGTCGCGCAAGACCGGCTGCGCGCCGTAGCTCTTCTGCACCGAGTCGAGCCGGATCACGCGCGGTTTATAGCACGCGCGACGTAGAGGTCGGCGACGTAGTGCTTGGCGATCCTGCCGCCGAAGCGCGCGTCGATCAGCTGCGCGATCCCGTCGAGCAGACGGGCGCGCACGTCGGCGTCGAGGCGCAGATGATCCGAGTAGGTGCCGAGGAGGCGCGCGTACGTTGCGGCGTCGTATTCGGCGCGCCACGGGTAGTAGCTGCGCACGACCTCCCCGAAGTGGCCGCTGGCGACGATCGCGGGCGTGCGATCGCGCAGCTCGGTCACCGGCGCCAGGCGGAAGCGACCCATGCCCGCGGCCTCGTAGAGCTCTTGCGTGGCGTCGAAGAAGCCGACGTCGTCGTCGCCGCGCACGTGCTCGTTCCAGAACAGGGCGAGCATGCCGCGGCGGACGAGGGCGTCGTGGGCGCGCGCATAGCCGCGCGCGGGATCGATCCAGTGCCACGCGGTGGCCGAGTAGACCAGCTTGTAGACGCGCGGCAGCGTCAAATCCTCGAAGCGCGCCTGGACGACGTGCGCCGCCGGGACGTGGGCGCGCGTCGCCGCGGCCAGCTGCGGGCCCGGCTCGACGGCGGTGACGTCGACGCCGCGCGCGGCGAACAGACGCGTGGCCTGGCCGGTGCCGCTGCCGACCTCGAGGACGCGCCCGCCGGGCGGAACGCGCGCGAGCGCGATCACGTCGTCGACGAGCGCGGCGGGGTAGCTCGGGCGCACCGCCTCGTAGGTGGCGGCCTCACGATCGAAGATGGTCACGCCGAAGAAGATACGACCGGATCGGGCGCGCGGGAAAGCCCGCCTGCGTGCACCACCACGAGCGCGGCCACGGCGACGACGAACAGCGGCGCCCCGACGCCGATCTTGTGCAGCCCGTCGCCGACGGCGATGCGCACGATGAGCGCCGCCAACGGCAGCGTAAAGATCGTGAAAGCCGCGTGCAGGCGGGCCAGGCGCGTCCACGGCTCGAGGTGGCGCGCGCGCGCCATCACCAGCACGCCCGCGACGAACGCGGCGCCGGCCAGGCAGCTCCACACCGCCTCGTCGAACCGGCGCCCGTCGAACCCGACCATCGACAGCGCCACTGCCGACGATCCGCCCGCCAGCACCAGCCCCGCCGTGGCCACGCTGATGCCGCGGCCGACGCGGCCGCGGGCGAGCGCGACGATCGCCAGGATGCCGAGGATCTGCGCCACCACGTAGGGCGTGAGCAGCGCGATGAACCAGCCCTTGTCGCCGACGAGGAAGTCGGCCGGCGACTGCAGGCGCTCGCACGCGCGCACCGTCGGCAGGAACAGGCAGAGCCCGATCAGCCACAGCGGCGGCACCGAACGTCGGAGCGTGCGTCGAGGGTTCGCCATGCTTATGATACGTCGGCGACGGAGGTCACCTACCATGGGCTGCGAACACACCAGCGAAATCAAGGAAGTGCGTCCGAGCGGCAAAGGCTGCGTCGAGTGCCTGAAGTTGGGCGACAGCTGGGTCCACCTGCGCGAGTGCCTCTCGTGCGGACACATCGGCTGTTGCGACAGCTCGAAGAACAAGCACGCGACCAAGCACTTCCACTCCACCAAGCACCCGATCATCCGCTCGTTCGAGCCGGGCGAGGACTGGGGCTGGTGCTACGTCGACGAGCTCGAGCTCGAGCCCGACGAGCTCTTGCCGGCGGCGAGATCGAGATAGAGCAGCGTTCCGCCGACGATCGCCACCGGCGTGACGATCACGCTCAGAAGCGGCACCACCATTAATAGAGCCACGCCCGAGCCGAAGCCGAGCGACTCGGCGAGGTGCGTGCCGATGAAGCGCCACTTGCCGCCGAAGCTGGCGCCGCGCCGGTGCAGTGGCTCGTTGAACGCGTCGAACGCGAAGAAGAGCGCGGTCTGCACCACACCCGCGACCCACATGAGCGGCGCGACCGCCGGCACTACCCAGTGCAGCACGAACAGCGGCACCGCGATCGCCAGATACAGTAGAACGCCGAGGATCGCCTGTCCGAGGCCGCGCGCCGACAGCGCCGCCGTCTGGCCCCAGCTCTGCGGCGCCACCTTCGCGCCGGTCTGCGCGTGCTCGGCGCGCTCGCTCAGCACGCCGGCGAACGGCGCCGTCGCCAACAGGCACGACGCCACGTAGAGCACGTAGGCGGTGCCGACGACGAACAGGACCATGAAGAGCCACACGACCGCGCCCCAGATCGCGCCGTGCCCCGCCGATTGGCGCGCCACGAAGTCGGCCGCCCAGCGATACGCGAAGTAGCTGCCGCCGCCGGCGACGAGCGCCGTGACCGCCGCGGGCAGCAGCACGAACGGCACCACGCGCCCATCGCCGAACGCGACGCGCCAGCCGCGGCCGAAGTAGCCCATCCCGCGAAAGAAGCGCGCTATCATGGCGTCGTGCGCATAACCAGCTTTCTCACTGTTTTATTCCTATTCGGCTGCTCCGGCCACCCGGTCGACGACATCCCGACGACAGACACGGTCACCAACCCGGCGCTCTCGGGCGGCGTCGATCTCGTGCGCGACGTCTGGGGCATCCCGCACATCTACGGCGACAACGAGGCCGACGTCGCCTTCGCGCAGGGCTACGTGACCGCGCAGGATCGCCTCCTGCAGATGGATCTGACGCGCCACTCGTCGGCGGGCACCCTGGCGGAGCTCCTCGGCGACGTGTCGCCCTCGCTCATCGACAGCGACATCCAGATGCGCGCGCACCACTTCACGCAGACCTGCACGCAGGCGTGGCAGACGCTGTCGTCGTCGACCGATCCCAAGGACATCACGACGACCAAGATGCTGACGGCCTACGCCGCGGGCGTGAACGCGTACATCGCCGATCTGCAGTCGCAGAAGTACACGCTGCCGCCGGCGCTCGTCTTCCTCTACGACCCGCAGACGATCAAGCCGTGGACCGAGGTCGACTCGCTGCTCGTCGGGCAGCGGCTCGTGTTCGAGCTGTCGTACGACGCCGACAGCGACATCTTTCGCACGCAGCTCTCGGCGGCGGCGAAGATGCAGTTCGACGACTCGACGGTGCCGGCGCTGGCCGCGCGCAAGGGCATCGGCGACGACTTCCAGCTGCTGAAGCCGGTCGATCCGACCTATTCGCTGCCGGGAGCGACGAGCGCGCCGGACGGCTGGACGGGCATGAACGGCGACACCTCGCGCGCTGCGAACGACCCGCCGGTCGATCCCTCGCTCTTGCCCGTGCTCGCCGAGGCGCGGCGCGCGGTCATGGGCATGGGGCACGACGCGCAGGTCGATCCGAGCATCGGCAGCAACAACTGGATCGTCGGCCCGTCGCTGTCGGCGACGGGGCACGTGATGGTGGCCAACGACACGCACCTGTCCTTGCAGAACCCGCCGATCTTCTACTTCGTGCACCTGGTGGCGCGCGGCAAGCTCGACGTGATGGGCGTGCAGTTCCCCGGGCTGCCCGGCGTCATCCTCGGCATGAACGAGCACGTGGCCTGGGGCTCGACGGTGAACAACATCGACATCACCGACGTGTACCAGGAGTCGATCGTGACCTGCGACGACGGCGCGAGCCCGTGCGTGGCGTTCAACGGCGGCAAGGTGCCGCTCGTGCCGCGGGTCGAGACGATCAACGTCGGGCGCTTCGGGCAGATCATCAACACCATGCAGGTCACGCTCTACGACGTGCCGCACCACGGGCCGATCATCCCGCGCGTCGATCCGATGACGCACGCGGTGGAGGCGCTGGGGACGACGGAGCTGTCGATCCGCTACACCGCGCACGATCCGGCGCCGAAGCTGGCGGAGGTGCTCTACGGCCTCGACACCGCGAAGTCGATGCAGGACGCGCTGGCGGCGATCGACGGCGGGTTCATCTACGGCAATCAGAACTGGGTGATCGGCGACGACCAGGGGCACTTCGGCTGGACGCAATACACCAAGGCGCCGCGACGCGCCGGCACGTCGGCGCCGTGGAAGGTGCTGCCCGGCGACGGCTCGGCCGAATGGGGCGGCGATCTCGATCCCGCCTACATCCCGCACGCGTACGACCCGGCGGCCGGCTTCATCGCCACCGCGAACAACGATCCGATCGGCGTCACCGACGACGGCGATCCGTTCTTCGACGAGCCGATGGTCGACGGCGCCCCGCTCTATCTCGGCGCCGATTACGATCCGGGCACGCGCGTCGGGCGCATCACCAAGCGCATCAAGGCCATCACCGACGCCGGCGGCAAGCTGACCATGGATGACATGCAGTCGATCCAGGGCGACGTGGTCAGCGAGTGGTCGGAGGCGCTGGCGCCGACGTTCCTCGCCGCCTGTCAGGCGCTCGTCGAGGAGGTCAACGCGCCGGGCACGCACGCCGATCTGTCGGTGCTCGTGCAGCAGGCGAGCCCGATCTCGAAGCAGCTGTTGCCGACGGCGCTGTCCTTGGTGCAAGGCTGGACGAGCCACTCGGTCGAGTCGGGCGTCGACGAGGATTCGCCGACGCCGACGCAGGTGTCGGACTCGCAGGCGGCGGCGATCCTGCAGGTCTGGTTGCGCCGCTTCGCCGATCGCACGTTCGAGGACGAGTATTCGCAGCTCGACCCGACCGAGCAGCTCAAGCCGAGCTCGTTCGCGCAGCTGAAGCTGCTGGTGGCGATGGACAAGCACGATCCGTCGCTGCACACGGCGATCAACCCGGCGACGGGCGAGCCGATCCTGTTCGACACCTGGGACACCGTCGAGCAGGAGACCGAGCGGCAGCAGGCGGCGCACGGCATCCTCGACGCGCTCGACTACCTCGTCGGCGCGCTCGGCATGGACATCACCAAGTGGCGCTGGGGCAACGTGCACACGCTGACGCTCGACTTCTTGGCGCCGGTCGATGCGCTGCAGATCCCGCTCAAGACCGACACCACCTATCCGAACGGCTTCCCGCGCCACGGCGACATCGGCACCGTCGACGCCGCCGGAGATTCGATCGACATCGGCGACTTCTCGTACAACCACGGACCGGCCATCCGCTTCGTGGCCGAGCTCGATCCCAAGGGGCCGAAGGCGCGCAACGTGCTGCCGGGCGGCGAGGTGCTCGATCCGATGTCGCCGCACTATCGCGACCAGATGGAGCTGTACCGCAAGAACAAGACCTTCGACCTCGCCTTCTCGGAGGGCGACGTGGCGTCGAGCGCGAAGATGGAGTTCTCGGCCAACGGCGACGGGCGCGTGCACTTTCAGCCGAAGTAGGCGGACTTTTCTCCGACGGAGGCGCGTGCTATCGTCCGAGGCGGATGCGCATCAAGGGGCCAGGCGACGGGCCGCGTCCGCCCGACGCGGTCGATGAGGCCGGCGAAGTCGAGGGCGTCGACGAAGCGGCACCGGCAGAGACCGGCGCGGTGGCGCGTGTCGGCGGCACCGGCGGGCCGACGGGAACCGATCCCGTCGCGCAGGTGGCGGCGCGGCTGCGCGCCGGCGAGATCTCGGCCGACGAGGCGCTCGAGCTTCTGATCGAGGATACGATCCAGCGGCAGCTCGGTGGCTCGGTGCGAAAAGATCTCGAGCCCAAGCTGCGCGAGGTCTTGCGCGACTATGCCGCCAACGATCCCTTCCTCGCGGCGAAGATCCGCAAGCTGACGCAGGGGAAATGAAGCGCGCGCTCCTCGCCTTCGTGATGTTGGCGACCGCGGCCGGCTCCGTCTCGGCGCAAGAAGAGCCGGCGCCGACGAGCCCGCCGGCGGCGACGGTGACCAACGGGCCGCAGCCGGTGCGCGTGACGACGTTCCTCATGAAGCATCCGGGGCTCGACGATCAGGCGCTCGTGCCGGTGTTGCGCGCGCTCGACGAAGGGCTCAAGCGCAATCCGCGCCTGGAGATGAAGGACCTCGACACGCGCCTCGCCGACTTCGCGCAGGAGGTGCCGCAGGAGCAGATCGACGAAGGGCGCCTGCTCTTGCAGGAGGGGCAGAAAGCGCTGACCGCGCTCGATCTTCCGACCGCGATCAAGAAGCTCAATCAGGCGGTCGAGGTGCTGTCGAAGGTGCTGCCCTACGTCAAGAAGCAGGAGCTCGCCGACGCGATGATGGCGCTCGGCGCGGCCCACTTCGAGAACGCGGACAAGAAGGAGGCGAAGCGCACCTTCGAGCGCCTCCTGGTGTGGCGCAGCGACTACAAGGTCGACCTCGCCAAGTATCCGCCGACGCTGTTGTCGATCGTCGAGGAGGTGCGCAAGGAGGTCGAGCGGCAGAAGCGCGGCTCGCTCGAGATCCGGTCGCAGCCGGCGGCGGCGCAGGCGTACGTCGACGGGCGCTACATCGGCGTGACGCCGACGTTCGCCGACGGGCTCATCACCGGCGAGCACTGGGTGACGCTGAAGAAGGAAGGGTTCAAGAAGGCGGTCATGCCGGCGCAGGTGTCGTCGAAGGTGCAGCAGCTGGTGTCGATCACGATGGAGCGATCGACGAAGTATCTGCTCGTCGAGCAGGCGCTGGCGGGGGTGGAGAAGTCGCTCGGCGAGATGACGCTCGACGCGAGCGCCGACAACCTGAAGGAAGTGCTGTTCATCGACCACGCGGTGTTCGTGCGCGCGGCGCCGGCGGGGCCGGGGGCGATCAAGGTCGACAGCTTTTTGTACGACCTGCGCACGCGGCGGCGGCTGACGCGGGTGACGAAGACGGTGGCGGTGGCGAAGGCGGAGAAGGACCTGTCGACGCTGGCGTCGGCGCTGTACTTGAACGTCAGCTACGAGGCGGAGCTGGTGGAGACCAAGGACGCGCCGCCGCCGAAGCCGTACGTGCGGCCGCCGTTCTACAAGACCTGGTGGTTCTGGACGGCGGCGGGCGTGGCGGTGACGGGCGTGGTGCTGGGCGCGACGCTGGCGCCGCGCCCGAAGGACTGCGGCAGCGGCAACTTCTGCTTCGGCGTCGTCTACTAGCCGCGCGTCAGCCCGGACAGCCCCTAGTTCGTGAACAGCGTTTGGACGCGGGCGAGCGGTTTCCTTTCGCCGTCAGCGTAGGCGCAGGAGGCGCCGAGGCGGATGTCGGCGCGCGTGCCGCCGCGCGCGAAGGCGCCGATCGCGCCGTCGAGGGCGTGCGAGCCGGCGAACAAGAGGTCCCTGGTGAGGAGCAGCGGCACCCGCGTCGGCGCCGTCAGCGCGCGCAAGAGGTAGTCGCGCGTCAGGCAGGCGACGGCGATGAAGCCACGCACGCGGCCGCTCGCGCGCGGCGCCGGCCAGACGAGCCGATCGCGATCCATCCACCCGTTGTGACCGACGTAGGCCACCACCTGCGCGTCGCCGTCGTCGAGCCGCGCCACGAAGCGATCGAGCGCGCCGTCGATGGCGCGCCCGCGCCAGCCGTTGGCGATCACGCGCACCACGAAGGGCGCGCGCACGCCGCGCCGCCGCCACGCGCCCTCGGGCGCGACCGTGCGTTCGTACACGACCGTCTCGAGGATGTCGCCGCGCGCGCCCGTGCGCGAGACACGGTGCCACGGCGAGCCGCGCCGCTCGAACCAGCCGCGCAGCCCGCCGTCGGTGGCCCAGTAGAGGTTGCGCTCGAGATCGTCGCCGTCGCCGAGCCCGCGGCCGCCGCAGCTGATGATGCCGTTGTCGCACAGCGCGACCTCGACCTCGACGACGAGCGGCTTGCCGGCCGCGAGATCGCGCGCGACGTCGTCGTACAACGCGTCGAGCGCCGGCTCGTCGGCGCGCGCCACCGCCGCCGCACACACCAGTAGCGTGCAAAGGAACATGCGCATGCGCGTTCCAACGCGCGCCGCGCCGCTTCGGTCTACGAATCGCCTGAGGGATTACTTGCGGACGAACGCCGCCGACTTCTCGATCAGCTCGCGGGTCTTCTCGCTGATGAACACATCGTCGAGCGGAAAGCGCGACAACGCCTGCGCCAGCACCGTGACCTTCTCGCCGTCGGTGGCGCGCTTGTCGACGATGACGCGATGCTCGCCCTTGACCTTGCACAACCCACCGGCGCCCAATTCGCCGCCGATGTTCTCGTAGCTCACCTTGATCTTCTTCTTCTCCGCGACCGCTTCCAATTCCCGCAGTTGCTCGTCGATCTTCACGAAGCACCTCCTCGGCACAGCCTCGGAGTTGCAGCTCCGCTCATTCCATTCGCCTCGTCGAAATTCATACCGCGATGGTCTCCTTCTGAATCGGCAGCGTGATGAAGAACGTCGTCCCCATCCCGAGCTCGCTCTCGAACCGCACCTGCCCGCCGTGGCCCTCGACGATGTTCTTCACGATGGATAACCCGAGCCCTGTTCCTTTTCCATCCTTCTTTGTCGTGAAGAACGGCTCGAACACGTGCGCCCGCTCGAGCGCCCCGATGCCCGCGCCGGTGTCGGACACGCGCACCTGCACCGCGCGCCCACCGTCGACGATCTCGGTCCCGATCGCGACCTTGCCGCCGAGCGGCGGCAGCGCGTGGATGGCGTTGGTGATCAAATTGATCAGCACCTGGTGCAGCTGCGCGCGAATGGCGTGCACCCGCGGCAGCTCCTCGCCGAGCGCGAGCGTCACCTCGCCCTCGCCACGCCGCACGATGTGCTCGCAGAACACCAGCGCCTGGCGCACGACGTCGTTCAGGAACACCCACTCGTACTCGCCCGACGGCCGCGCGTAGCTCATGAGGTCGCGCGTCAGCTTCTGGATGCGCCCCGCGCCCTCGACGATCTTGGTGGCCTTCTCGAGATCGCTCTTCTCGCCGCCGCGCTCGAACAGGCGCACCAGGTAGTCGCCATAGACGCTGATCGACGTGAGCGGATTGTTGAGCTCGTGGACCACGCCGGCGGCGAGCTGCCCGAGCGTCGCCAGCTTCTCGGCCTGGATGACCTGGCGCTCGAGCGAGCGCATGCGCTCGACGTCGTTGCCGATGGCGATGACGCCGTCGATGCTGCCGTCGGGCGCGCGCAAGGCCGAGGTGTTGAACATGGCGCGCCCGAGCGTCTCCTCGCGCCGGCGCCACAACGGCACCTCGCAGTCGCTGTACTCGAGCCCGCGCAAGCCGGCCAGCATCAGCGTCGACAGCCGCGGCTCCGGCGCCGTCGAGCGCCGGCGGATCTCCTCGAGCGGCGTGCCGATGATGTCGGGCCCGAAGCCGAGGTAGTGCTGCATCGTCTTGTTCATCACCGCGATGTTGGCGTCGCGATCGATGACGATGATGAGCGCGTTGGCCACGTCGATCATCTTGCGTAGATAGTCGCGGTAGTAGCGCGCCTCGCCGAGGAGGTTGAGGTTGCGCAGCGCCACCGAGAGCTGATTGGCGAGCGGAATCGTGACCGGCTCGTCGTCCTCCGACAGATCGTACGGCGCCGGATACTCGACGTTGAGCACGCCGAACATCTCGCCCGACGCCACCAGCGGCACCGAGAAGCCGCCCGCCGATCCGCTGAAGACGCGCTCGTACGCGTCGACGACGCGCACGCGCTGCGAGCGCGTCACCGCGTCCGCCAGCCGCGTGCGCCTGAGCGCCGAGCGCTTGATGCCGAGCGGCGCCGCCTGCATCGGCAGGACGCCCGCCGCCAGCGGCCCGTCGGAGATCATCGAGGTCAGCGCGAGCGTGCGCGGATCGACCACGCGCAAGCACAGGTAGCGCCCCGGCAACAG
>Ga0134125_10003091_pt1 | contig 19483 bp, 19 predicted proteins | sample KB31751_FD_96464 | JGI IMG/M metagenome (GOLD analysis project Ga0134125, IMG submission 96464) | Terrestrial soil microbial communities with excess Nitrogen fertilizer from Kellogg Biological Station, Michigan, USA - KB3-175-1 | ecosystem: Environmental > Terrestrial > Soil > Unclassified ... | reverse complement strand
CAGCGACAGCATATTCCAGGCGCAACCGCATAAGATCGAGCCCAGCGCAAACAACGCGGTCGCGACGAGCAGCATCCGGCGGCGGCCATGGACGTCGGCAAGCCGGCCGTAGATGGGGATGATGACCGCCTGGGTGAGAAGATAGCCGGTGAACACCCAGCTGAAGAGGTCGAAGCCGCCGAGATCGCCCACGATGTCCGGCATCACGGTGGCGACGATCGTGCCCTCGATTGAGCTGATGAGGATGAAGCCGATACAGGCATAGAGCACGAGCAGCCGCTTCGACCGCGTGACGACAGCGGGTGCTTCCTGAGACGGTATCGGCGACTTCGCTTGATCGGGCACTGACAACTCGCGTGAGGAGAAAAGCGAGCGACGATATTCGCGATTGTAGCCCCTGGCTAGGGGCCGCCGGGCGGGTTGGCCCTATGCCGATAAAGCGCAATCCGGCGCCGATCTATTGCGACCCGCCTTTCACACCGACAATCCAGCCGGTGGAGGTTGTGGTAACATTAACTTGAAGCAAAAGAGAGGCGTCAATGGCCGGGCGAATACTCACGACTCACGTCGGCAGCCTGCCCCGTCCCGAGCGGCTCGTCGAGCTCCTGCGAGCGCGCCATCAAGGGCAGCCGATCGATGAAGCCGTCTTTGCGACGGCGCGGCGCGAAGCCGTCTTTGAGTGCGTCGAGCGACAGGTCGCATCCGGCATCGACATCGTCTCCGATGGAGAAATGGCCAAGATCTCGTATGCCTATTACGTCCAGGACCGGCTCGACGGACTCGAAAGTGCCGAACACGTCGCGCAGCGCGGATTGCCGTTGCGACGGTTCCAGCGGCTTGCTCTCCAATATCCGGAATTCCCCGACTACTCGTCCTTTCGCGCGACGCGTACGGATGGCCCCGCCTCCGCAAAGCCGCCGATCTGCACCGGGCCTTTGTCGTATCGCGATCTGCGACCCGTTACTGACGACTTGGCGTTGCTGAAAGAAGCAGCCGGCGCGGCGAAGGCCCCCTCCTGTTTCATGACGGCGGCCTCGCCCGGCGTGATTGCGATGTTCGCCTCGGAGACCAGCCATTACGCGACCGAAGACGAATACGTGTTCGGCTTGGCGGAAGCGATGAAGACGGAATACGAGGCCATTGCCAAGACAGGTGTCACCTTGCAGATCGATTGTCCCGATCTGACCTTGGTGAAGCGTATGACCTACAATGGCGGGGAAGCCGATCCGCTTCGCATCGCGGCGCGCAACATCGAGGCCGTCAACCACGCGATCAGTGGCATTCCCGGCGATCGCGTCCGCCTTCATCTCTGCTGGGGAAACTACGCCGGACCGCACACCGACGATCTGCCCGTGGCCGAGCTCTTTCCGCTGCTGCGCCACACCAAGGCGCGGGCACTTTCGTTCGAGGCGGCGAATCCGCGTCACGAGCATGAGTGGGAGGATTGGCGGGCGGCTGACTTGCCGGACGACATGATCCTCATTCCGGGCGTGATTGATAGCGTCACGAATTTTGTCGAGCACCCGCGGCTCGTCGCACAGCGGATCCGGCGGTTCACCGATGCAGTCGGCATCGAGCGCGTCATCGCCGGCGCCGATTGCGGCTTCGGCACCTTCGCGGCAGCCACACCGACGGTGTTCCCATCGATCGTCTGGGGAAAGCTGCGCGTACTCGCCGAAGGCGCCGCAATGCTGCAATAGGCTCCGAGGCGGACTGCCGGCACAATCATTTCTGTCGACGGCCAGGCGCAGGGTTAGGGATTGAGCTCAGCTCGGCCAGGCCGTGCCCCAGCCATCGGCGTGCACGACCTCGCTGAGCGGCCGGCGGGTGAGCGGACCGAAATGATCGACTGGCCAGCCGATCGGCATCATGGCGAAGGTGTCGACATCGTCGGGCAAGCGCAGCAGCGCTCTCACCTCGTCCTCGCAGCGGATGTGATTGGTGGTGATGGTGGTGCCGAGGCCCAGCGCGCGGCAGGCGAGGATGATGTTCTGGACCGCGGGATAGATGCTGGCGCCGCGAATCCGGCTCATATAGGCGAGTTCCGCGTCATGCCTCACCCGCATTTCCGGCGGCAGCGAGTCCGCCGGTGGCAGGACCGGGCGGCGGAGGCACGGAATCAGGATCACCGGCGCATCGCCCATATGCTCCCAGAGATAGGCGCCCGTGATCATCATACGCCGGTATTGGCGCTCGGTGAGGTGCGCGGGCTTGCCGCGCGCGGCATACATCGCTTCGGCGATCTTCGACGCCTTGGCGTAAATCGCGCCGAGCCCGCGCCGCACTTCGGGGTCGCGGGCCACGATGAAAGACCAATTCTGCCCATTGCCGGCCGAGGGCGCGCGGATCGCCGCGTCGAGTATTGCGTGATGAGCGCTTCGGGAACCGGCTCCGGCTTTAACCGGCGCAGCGCACGCGCGGTGTGGATGGCCTCGAACAGCCCAATCTCGGACATGGATTCTCCAGCGCGAAGCGTCTTGCGCCGCGATTTAAGCCTGCGCCGTGCACGCTTTCTGGGCCTTCGCCGGCAGGGATCTCGCGGCATTGCAGCCGCATCGGATAGGGTTTTCCTATTCCGCCGGGGCCGGTGGCCGCTGACCTCGCTACCCGCCAGATCATCAGCCTCGGAAGTTCGGCCGGTCATGAAAAATTCGTCTGAGCACGCGGTACGGGTCCGCAGCCGTAGCCTGGATAATATCCCCATCGCACGCCGCCCTGTGCTTGGCGCGCGCAATCGAGATTTCGGGAATCAGAAGGACCGCCGCCACAAGCACTGAGCACCGCGCCGATCGTCAGGAAAAGTATAAGCGTGACCCGACGCATCTGATGGCGATCCTATTCGCTGCGCTCGTTCTTTGACGCGTCGAGTGCTCCTTCCGGGAGAAGCGCTCCGACAGCGGCGCCGAGTGCGCCGCCCACAGCGATACCGATCGGCCCTCCCGGTATGCCAAGAGCGCCACCCATCGCAGCCGACGAAGCGACCTGCTTATGCTCTCCGCTGCCACACGCCGTTAGAGTCGCAACGATCAATAAAACAAGCGTCTTACGCATGGCGTCTCCAGTTCAGCGCGATGTCACTGCGTCATCGGGATTTGCCGCATCTGCTGGATCGATGAATCCGCAGGCAGCAAATTGTTCAACCCCGGCGCCTGCGAAATACGGCATTGCGGATCGTAGGGAGAACATTGCGCGGATTGCGTACCCCTATTCGAAGACTGCGTTCCTTGCTGCTCATTCGATTGAGAGCATGCGGCAATCGTCGCCAGAAACGCGAGAGCGAAAGTGTAGATGATTGTTTTCATTCCTTTGCTCCATTGCCATGGAAGTTTCGGCGGGACCACGTTCGTGCGGCGCATGGATCTGGCCGTCCTCGCGCCCGGCGATAAATCGCCGAATGCGCGACGCATATGCTCACGAACGAGTGAACCGCGCTCCATCGGGTGAAGTATTGAGGCCGCATCAAACAAGACCTGATCGCGCCGGTTTGATGCCGAGTCCCCCTCCGCCAACACGCGCGCCAAGGGACCTAATCGGGAACGGCACCCCTTCCTCATTCCGGGACAGTTGCAGTCCCGCAACATGGGTGAACGAGAAGTCCCGTTCGGGTCAATCCGGTGAAGCGCTAAGCGTCTCGTTTCGATCTTTCGATCATATCCGCGAGCTCTTCGTATTGCGCAGCGATGGCGAGAAACTGTTCCCTTATCTTTGCTCCATGGACCTTTTCAGCCTCCGCCCTGACTTCTGCCGCGCGCTGCCGGTAATACGATGCCGATTCCACTTCCCCCGACCTTTACCTGAGACATGTACAAAACATGAATTTTGTATTCATCAATTTGGCAAAATATGACGGCACTCGACGGTAAGCTCAGGGCTGGCTCGCCGACATCGGGATAAAGTTGGTCACCAGGGCTTGGTTTTCGAAAAAAATCTCTAAAAGCAGCGCGCGACCGCTTCGATGAGCAGCAAGAGATGGATATGGCTGCTGCCGCTGTCTATGAGGCAACCGCGGCGCGGTCGCCGCGCCTATATCAACGGATCAGCAGACGCGCCTCGAAGCCATGCTCTCGCATCCTCGAGCGCATCGAACATTTTGATCTGCAGACGCTGCTCCATCGCGGTTTCGATCTCCGCGGCGGCAACACGAGCGAAATAATTCTCGCTTCTTTTGGCCGCAACGACGCGCAAGCCGGCGCTGATCGCGCGCGGCATCCAATTCTCCAATATCCAGAGCCGGTCTTCGCCAGCGATCGAGACGAGCGACGTGTCGTCGCCGAGGACTTTGTTGACGCGATGCTTGTTGATGAGATCGAGCAATTGTTCGTGAACAGCACGAAGTTCGGCGCTCGTCGCGTAGCCCTTCCACTGCACCACAACGCCAGGAAGCGACGTATCCAGGGTCAGCGAGCATGTCGGAAGATCGAAATGTTCGGATTCCACTCCGGAAGCCCTCCGCCAACGGCCCAATTTACGTTTGGTTCTTGACACAAATTGTGTCGTTTCTGGGGCACGGCCCGACGGAGCCGGGCGAAACGCATGCGCAGAATGTCGCAGCTCAGTCGAAGAGCGTTTGCAACACGCGATCGACCGTCACCGGCTTCTGCAGGCAGGGCACATCGACATAGGCCGGCTTGATCGACTTTTGGTCGTATCCCGTCATGAAAACAACACGCACACCCTTCGCGCGCAAGGCATCGACCACGGGATAGACCGTCTCGCCGCGAAGATTGATGTCGAGGATGGCGCCATCGAGCGGCTGATCGGCGACAAGAGCCAAGGCGCCGCTAACCGTCGCGGTTGGTCCGACCACTTCGTTACCCCGCAGCTTGAGTAGCCGCGTCAGCGCGACGGCGATATTGAAATTGTCCTCGACCACAAGGACGCGGCGCGCGGGCGGTTTCCCGATGTGTGTCATGTGAAAGTCCCGCCGCCATTGATGGCCGAAGGCGGCAGGCTGATCACACAACGCAGTTCATTGACGCCGAGCTCGAATTTCGTCTCTGCCGATAGCGAATATGGCAGCGCCTGCTCGATCAGCGTGCGTCCGTAACCGCCTCGCGCTGATTGTCGGCCCCCGGGCAGTGCTGCGATGCCGTCCTCGATCCACTCCAGCACGACATTCCGCTCATGCGCGGCGTCGTCAAACCGCCAGGTCACCGATAGGTGGCCGGCTTCGCTCGCCAGCGCGCCGTATTTGATCGCATTGGTCGCCAGCTCATGGATCGCCAGAGAGAGCATTTCCACGGTGCTTTTGCGCAATCGCACCACCGGACCGCCCAATTCAATTCGGCCGTTGCATGCATGCGAGCCAAGCGCTTCGAGCTCCATCGCAACGAGTGCGGCGATGGTGATCGGTTCGTCGCTCGCGCGAGACAATAGACCTTGCACGCGCGAGAGTGCCTCGAGGCGTTGATTAAAGCGAGCCTCGAAATTGTCGAGAGATGCCGTCGTACTCAGGGTCTGATGCGCGATCGACTGGACCACCGCCATCAGATTGCGGGTACGGTGTTGCAGTTCTGCGACGAGAACGCGCTGGGTTTCGATCTGCTCGCGCGCTTCGGTGATGTCCTCGACCACGCCGATCGTACGCAGAGGCTCGCCAGCCTCGCTCAAGAACCGGCCGCACGCTCGGGCCCAGCGTATGCTGCCATCGGGCCGAAGAATGCGAAATTCGCTGACATAATCCTTCAGATCGCGTTCGCCATTCTCCGTGACCACCCTTGCGGTTTCGCGATCCTCCGGATGCACGCGCCCCATCCATGAGTCGCGTCCGGGCATCACCTCGCCAACTTCGTATCCGAGCAAGCGATAGTATTGATCGTTCCAGACCACGATACCGGTCTTGTCGTTGCGCTCCCAAGTACAGATCTGGCCCGCCTCGAGCGCATGGCGCAGACGCTCTTCGCTGCTGCGTAAGACTTCGTCGATCCGCATCGCTTCTGTGATATCGAGCGTCAGGCCGGTAAGACGCATCTTCCGGCCGCGCATGTCGAATTCGGCTTTCGCAATTTCCTCGAGCCAAAGTTCTCGGCCGTCGGCACAAACGAAACGGAAAATCTCGGTATAGGAAGGGCGATCGGGACTGACGCCATAAATGGTCGTCAAGAAACGCTCGCGATCCTCCGGATGCACATGCCGGAGAAATTCCGGCGCGGTGAAGTCATGCTTCGGATCGAAACCGAGGATTTGTGCGGCATTGCCGCTGCGCTGCACCGCGCCCGACCCGTGTTCCCACTCGAAGGCAATCACGGCGCCAACCGTCAGCGCGTCCTGCAAGCGCGCTTCGCTCTTTGCGAGCGCTGCGGCCTGCTGGCGGCGTTCGGCAAACAGCGCCGCCAGTACGAGGGCACAAAGCAGCACGGATAGCACGCCTGCTTGGGCGCCCGTGATGTGCTCCTTAGGCGGCAGCGTGCCGAAGAAACCAATACCAAAGGTCGTCGTCCAAACGATCGCAAGGGCCGCGATGAAAGAGGCCGCGGCGGCAAAAGCCGGCGGACAACGAGCCGCAAGCCAGAGGAACACCGGAAATGAGAGCGCGAGCGGCACCACCGTCGTCCAGGGGCCTCTTCCGGTGAAGATGCCGAATGCGCCGACCACGCTAAGCAGCAACAGGGCCGCGGTGCCTTCGAAGAATTCGGTTCGCGACGGTGGATGACGGCGGAGCGAGGCACAGCCGATCAGCACCGGCGCGACAGCGATGATGCCCAGAGCGTCGGATGCGAACCAATGTTCCCAGATGCTGAGAACCGGTGCATCCGATCTGTGGAACAGGACATAACCCAAGGTCCCACCGATGCCCGAGATCGCCGTCGCAAGCACGGCAGCTAGCAACAGGCCCAGCACGCGACCGAAACTGTCGAGATCAAAGTGGGGCCCAAAGCGATAGTGGATCAGCTCTGCTGCCAGGAGTGCTTCGCCCGCATTGCACAGCCCGAAGACCACGGAGCTGAACACATTGCGGTCGCCCAGCAAATTCGCCGCGATCGTCGCCACGATCGCACCCGCCGCGACGGGCCATCGGGTGCGTGGACCGAGCGCGATCAATGTACCCGCTGCGATGCCGGCCGCCGGCCAGAACGCGGCCACGCCATCCGGCATAATCAGCAGCGCGAGGCCTAACCGAGCGGAGAGGAAATACGCCGCGCCAACAGCCACCGCGAGAATGAGCGAATCGATCCATCCCGTCGCGACAGCATCGCGTGCGGGAAGCATGCCGTGACATCGAATGCTCTGCCACATCGCGCGAAAACAACTCCGCCGCGGCGTGCCATTTCCGGTGCTTGACGGGCGCCATCAGACACCACCGCGACCCGCGACCGCGGCGGCCTTAAACTGCACCTGAATCCATAGGACTCGCAGTCAGGTGAAACCCTGATTTTCCGATTGGCCTCGCTCTAAATAGGTGATTTCCCGCGCAGATGCGCGGCCGGGCCGCTCACTTCTCAGCCCGGCGGCGCGATGTACCAGCTGTCGTCCACGGCAATGCACGGTGCCTGAGCCATGCCAAATATCGTCGTGCGATCGCAGAGCACGGCCTCGCCGAGAATCGTTAACGGGCAGCCGAGCTTGGATTTGACCGAGTCCTTCTGGCACTGGGCGAAAGCACGTTTGGCCGAGCGGCTCGCGCTTCGCGAGAGCAGGTTCACGCCCTCATCAGGCGTGCGCTTCACATCGACCTGCGAGGTGGCGAGGGATGACGGCATCAGAAACTCGCCACGGCTGGTTTTGACATAGACGCCCTGCACCGCGACCTTGGCGTCGTGATGGGCAAGATCCTGGCCGTTGAGTTTGAAATTCTCAAGTGTCGTTGCTTTGTAGCCCTTGCGCTCATCGTCCCGCATCCGCTGCGCGACATCGGCACGATATTTCTGCACAGCCTTCTGACGCTCCGTATTGGCCGCTTGCGCCGCGGCCGTTTGCTGTGCCTTGAGCGCAGAGGTAAAGGCGTCTTGAACCTGGCTGCAATCCGTGGCGGAGAGATTGACCGAGGCAGCATGCTCCCCCTCGCCGACGGTGCAGGCCGCTTTCTCTTCGGTGGGGGCGCATCCCGTGAGGATGAGCGGCCACACGAGGACACTCGAAACCAAGAAGGCTTTCGCCAAAATTCGCATATCGATCAATACTCCACAAAGCCAGGCTAGCAGCCCCGAACCTATCGCAGGGCACCCCATTCCCGCGACCCGCGAATGGAGGAAAAGCCGATAAATTTTAAGGGAAGATCAGGGGTTTTGCCGCGTCTATCCCGCGACAGAAATTCTATCACCGGAGCGGACCGGCGCGTGAGCGACTTTGTCTGAGCGGTGAAAAACCCCCGCCACCACCCCGTTTTGCCTTCATGAATCAGCGAATCGGTCGGACTTCCGACGCAATCGCATTCGATGATCGTCGGCGCATGGAAGGATAACGACATGACAGGCCTCGCCCACGCCGCCGATTATTTGAGAGCCGCCGCAGTACCGCGCATCGGCGAGGGGCTTCATGGGCTTTGGCCTATGGTCGCACGAGTCGCACTCTGCGCCGGCTATATCGGGCTCACGCTTTTCGTTTTTGCCAGTCTGCAAGACCGACAAGAGACCATCACCGTGGCGCTGATCGGACTCGTTTTCGCGAGCTTGCGCGCATCGACGCTTGCCGGCACTTGCGCGCAGCGCCGTGTGGCTTTCCTCCTCGAGAACGAAATCAAGAGCGCGCGGCGGACGATGGCCCAGGGCATCGATGCCGCGCCGATTTCCGATGTGGAGCTTGACCGCTCGCTCGACGGGTTGGCGAAGCCGCTGCGGATCGAATATGCGGGGCTTACCGTGATCGGCGCGATCTGCCTTTATAAATTGGTGATCGCGATCTTTTACGGGATGGCTTATCAGCAGATTCTCGGGCTGAGCTGAGCGCAGCCGCTTCAACACCCATAATGGGCGGAACGCGCGCATCCTCGCCGGCGCGCTACGCGTTTATTCGCCGATATATTTTCCGTTCGGCGCGAGCTTGCATTTGCCCATGACATAAGTGCCATCGGAGCACCTCGTCATCCGGCCTTCGCCGCTGATGTAATTGCCCTTCGGCGTCAGCACCGGCGGCCCGCTGGTGTATTGGCCGTTGGGCGCGAGCCGCACTTGGCGGTCACCCGAGACATAGGAGCCATCCGGCGCCTGTTTGCACGAGGAACCAGCGACATAGGATCCATCGAGACACCGCACCATGGCGGATGCCGGCGCAGCGGCGAATCCGGCCAGGACGATCATCGATACGGCTGATAGTGCCAGGCGCGCCATGTGGTTCGTCCTTCTTTCGGGCACGCTGCCCGGCCTCTTGGCGCGGCGGTGTTTCAGAGGCTTCTGCGACCGTCCGGAGTTCTCCTCCGGCACCATAGCCGCCGCTTCGCCGCCTTAACGTGCTAGCGGCGCACGGGTTCCCGCGACGCGACGAGGTTGCGGAAGGTCACGGAATAGCGCAGGCGATCAAGGGGCGGGATGCTGTGTTCCCATTCGCTTCGCGCCTGGCCGCGCAGCAGGTAGGCCGAACGCGGGTCGACGCGCTGCGACGCGCGCTCCCAGCCCGTACCGTTTTTGCGGCGAAACCGTAGCGTGCAAGGCGCAAGCAGCGAAAACGCGACAACATCCGCGAATTCGGCTTTATCGCGATGCCAGCCGATCCCGGCGCCTTCGACATATTCGGTGACGAGGACATGATCGAGGCTTTCCGGTGCGAGGCCGGCAAAACGGGCCGCATGCTCGCGCAGCGGCAGCAGAAACGACGGGATCGGCGTCGCGGGCTGCACGGCGCGCGCGCCATAGTCGTAGTGCCAGCCGAAGGAGACGATCCGGCGATTGCCGAGATAGCCGTGAAACTCGAAAGGCTTGAACGGCAGCTCGGCAAGTCGCGCCACCAGCGCGCGCTCCTCGGCGGCGGTGATCAGGTCACCGCGATAGGCAAAGCTCGGCGGCAGCTTCGGCGCCGCGGCGAAGAGCTCGATCCGTTCGGCGGAAGAGTGCTTGGACATCGTCCTGATATGGGTATGGACCGGCACTGGTGCCGCAAGCCCGTGTTATAGGCCTGACGAAACGTTTCGCCGATGGCTTTTCCTCCGATCATACCCGCCGAGCAACAGCCGCTCGGGCGCCAACCGCGCTGCGCTCGCGACGATGTTTTAGCCGGGCACCCGATAGCCGCGCCGCTCGAGATCGAAAGGGAGAGAGAGGAGGTGGCCGAGCAGCGAGCCGAGCAACAGCCCGACGACGCCATAAAGCAGCGCCGCCACGGTGAGATCGAGATGAATCGTGTAGGTCTGGAGTTCCGTCTGCCAGATCGCGGCCTTGTAGCCGCCCGGGTCATGCGCCGCATCGGCGAGCGCGACCACCGGCTGAAAGATCGCTGCGCTTCCCGTGATATGACCGAGTGCTGCTTGCAACGACACGACGCGATCGAGCGAGAGCGCAAGCGTTTCGGCGTTTGCCGGCTCATGCGCGCGCAGCGCCGCAATCAACGACGCATCGTCACCGGCCTGCACCCCATAATATTGCCGCGCGGTCGCTTCACGCTGATCGACATCGCGCCGCGCATCGGCGCTGACCTGCAGCAACGCGGTGGCGTAATCATTGGTGAAAGCCGGCGCTTGCATCGCGATGATCGCGAACAACAAGGCCAAAGCGAGACGCACGCTATGCGACAGCCAGCGCTTCAGAAAGCGCATCTACTATCCTCGGATGCTGCGGCGCCTGCCAGTATAGACGAGTGGCGGCCACCGGCCGAAGCCGGCAGCCGCCGTGAAATTCGCGCGTTGCTGAAACTTACCGCGCCGAGAAAGCCAGGCCTCCCTGACACATCGCGTTCTGCGCGCTGACCGCGATGTTGCAATCGGCGCCGTTGGTGCCGAGCGAATGGGCGACGCAATTTGTCACCGCATAGCGATTGGCGGGGCCGCCCTGCGTATTGAGGCTCATATCGATCGTGCCCTTGCATTGCGGACCGGCGCCCCGGCCGACCGAGTATTCGAAACGCACCGGCACGCTGCTGCCCGGCGCGGTCGGCGCCGGCGGCGGGGTCACCCGCATATCGAGTTGCGCCTCTTGATGCGGCATGAGCTGGAACGGCATGACGCCGGTGCCGGCAATGGTCTGCGGCACCGGGCTATTGTTGACGACTTTGACATTGGCCCGGGCGACGAAGCCTTCATCCGCGGGCGCGAGCGCCTGGTTCTGTGGCGGCGCCGGTGGTGGCGGCGGCACCATCTCTCGCGCAGGCGGCTGCTGTACCTGGATCGAGGGTTGCTGCTGTACCTGGATCTGAGATTGCGCAAACGCGGCGAAGGACACGCCGGCCAAAAGAACACCGGTGGCAATAGCGACTAAGTCCCGTCGAGCCATGACTCACCTCTCGGGCAAAAACGTGGAAATCCGGCCCGATAACACGGTGAGGCGGGGTCTAGTTCCGCTTTAGGCTTACTACCTTAAGCTCGGCATGATGCGCTTCGCGTTCTCGCTTTCGATTAACCGAATATCGGCCGCGCTCAAGCCAAGCGCCGCGAGATCGGTCACCGTCGTCTCGGCGTGCAGATAGGGCACATCGGTGCCGAAAAGAAGCTGCGTCGCGGTCGTCAGCTTCATCAGCGCTGCCATGCCCGGCGGATTGGTCGCCGAGACGATATCGAAATAGAGCTTCCGGAATTCGGCGATCGCGCCGTCAGGCATGCGTGCCGCGAGATCCTTGCGCTGCTTCACCAGATTGGAGACGCGATGCGCCAGCATCGGAATGGTGCCGCCGCCATGCGCGAAGATCAGCTTCACATCGGGGCAACGCTGCACCGTGCCGCCGAAAACGAGGCTCATGATCGCGCGCGTCGTATCGAAAGGATATTCGATCAGCGGCGGGTTGAGATCGGGCAGCAGATTGGTGCAGCATCCCGGCACGGTCGGATGGAAGAAGACCGTCGCCTTGCGCCGGTTGAGCTCGTCCCAGACCGGTGCGAAAGCCGGATCGCCCGGCCACTGCGTCTCATAGCTCGTCTGCATCTTGAAGCCATGGCATTTGAGCACATCGGCGGCGTATTCGATCTCTTTCAGGCAGAGATCGACATGCGGCAGCGGCAACAGCGCGAACATGCCGAAGCGTTTCGGATGATCCTGCTTCAGCCGCGCCGCGAATTCATTGCAGTCGCGCGCCAGACCATGCGCGCGGTCCGGCTCGTTCGGCCGCACGATCACGGTCGAGATCGAGGTGACGGTCGTGGCAATGCCATTGCGATCCATCGCTTCGAGCGACATCGCCGGCGTCCATTGCGCGATGGCATGGAAATCCATCGCGCGGCCGGCCATGCGTTCGGCCTCTTCATCGAGCCAGCGCTTCGGCAGGATGTGATGATGCACGTCAATGCGATGCGGATCGGCCATGATTCCTCCGGTTGTTTTTTTGCGCATCTCATGCGCGGGAATTTTCGGCGCATCTTCATGCGCCCCGGCTTGTCGGGCAAGCGCGTTTTCGGCATCCTCGCCGCGACACAGAAGGGGAGACACCATGGCGAAGATTCCCGCGAGCCTGCGCGAGCATATCGATAGTGCATTTCCGGCGAATGTGATCCTGGTCGGCTCGGTCCAGCCGAATGGTTATGCGCAGATCACGCCGCGCGGCAGCACCCAGGTCTATGACGACGAGCACATCTCGCTTTGGGAGCGCGGCCGCGGCTCGACCAATGCTGCGATCACCGACGGCACGAAGCTCACCTTCTTCTTCCGCAAGCCGCAGCTCCGCGAGAGCGGCGCGTTGCCGAATGGCGGCGTCGCCCGCTTCTACGGCACGGCCACGGTCCACAAATCGGGCCCGGTCTATGACCAGGTTTGGCAACGCTTGATCCAGCCTGAGAAAGACCGCGATCCGGAGAAGAAAGGCTTCGCCGTGCTGGTGAAGATCGAGCGCGCCGAGGACCTTGCCGGTAAGCCGCTTGCCGTACCCTGAATCGCCAAGCTGACCCGCTTCCCGCGCGCTTGCCCACTGCAAGCCGCCCAATTAGGTTCATGGGTCAGAACTTTAAGATGAGGAAGCGCCGTCCATGGAATTCGGCATTTTTTCGAATGCACGCCGGCCGACCCGGGCTTTGAGCGACGCCTGGGATCGCGATATCGACGAGATCGTCGCCGCCGACAAGCTCGGCTTCCGCGTCGCCTGGATCAGCGAGCATCAATCGCCGGCCGAGCTCATCATCTGCAAGGCGGCGGGCCGGACGACCCAGATCCGCCTCGGCTCGGCGGTACGGCCGATCGCCTATTACCATCCGCTGCAGATCGTGATCGAGGCCAATGCCTGCGATCAGCTGACCCATGGACGCTATCAGCTCGGCGTCGGTTTCGGCTTCTACCGGACGCAGATGGAGCAGCGCGGTCTCGATTTCGACAAGACGCGCGAAATGATGCACACCTCGATCGAGCTGATCCTCAAGCTGTGGAACAGCAAGGAGCCGGTCGATCACGACGGCCCGTTCTGGATCGGTAAAGCCATGGTCGCGAAGCCCGATGCGGTGCAGAAGCCGCATCCGCCGATCGGCATCGCGCTGAGCCGCTCGCCCTCCTCGGCCGAGATGGCGGGCAAATTCGGCCTGCTGCCGCTGACCGGCGATTTCATTCCGGTGCCGCGCCTCAAAATGCTCGGCGATACTTTCGTTGCCTCGCAGCGCGCCGCGGGCCGGCCGCAGCGCCGCGCCGATCTCCACGCGACGCGCGTCATCTATGTCGGCGAGACCGATGCGGGCGCGCGCGAAGACATGCGCGCCTCTTACGAAGAGACGATCCGCTGGGAGATCAAGAACACGCCGCATCACCAGATCGAGCGCGTTCCGGCCGGCGGCACGCTCGAAGACATCACCTATGACTATCTCGTCGACACCGGCAATCTTTTCATCGGCAGCCCGGACACGGTCACCAAGCGCATTCTCGATTTCTACGAGGCGAGCGGCGGTTTCGGCACGTTGATGTTCCATGGCGGCCGCGACTATGCGACGCCGGAGAAGCTCACGCGCTCGATGAAGCTGTTCATGGACGAGGTCGCGCCGCGTATCCGGCACCTCGATCCGGACAAGGAAGCGAAAGCCGCCTAAACGGCCTGCCCGGCGCCGCGCGGGTCAACGCGGCGATCCCCTCTTCTTCGGACTCACGCGCCGCCCGGCGCGGGGCGTATAATGTGGGCAAAGCGGTAAAAGCCGCGGCTCACACTGGGGGGATGCCATGACGCTCGATCGACGCGATTTCCTGCGCTTATCCGCATTGAGCGGTGCAGCCGCCGCCACCGGCATCGCTGCCGCACCGCGTTCCGCCGAAGCCGCCGCCGCGCCAACCCGGCCGCGCATTCTGCTTCGCCGCGGCTATATCCTGACGATGGATCCCGCGCTCGGCGATTTGCGGGGCGATGTACTGATCGATAACGGCAAGATCGCGGCTATCGGCAAGAACCTCAGAGCGAGCGACGCGGCGATCGTCGATGCCAGCGACGCGCTCGTTATCCCCGGCTTCATCGACAGCCATCGCCATAGCTGGCAATCGCAGGTCCGCCAGCTCGCCGCCGATTGGTCATTACTCCGCTATCTCCAGGACATGTTCGGCAAGTTCGGCATGAATTACCGGCCGGAGGATGTTTATGCCGGCGTGCTGCTCGGCCGTCTCACCGCGCTCAATGGCGGCGTCACGACCATGCTCGACTGGTCGCATATCATGAATTCGCCGCAGCATGCCGATGCGAATGTACAGGCGCTGCGCGATGCCGGTGGGCGTTCGGTCTTCGCCATGGGCTGGCCGCAAGTGCCGAACCCCGCGCTCTGGCTGCAGAAGAGCACGCGCGATCTGCCCGACGATATCCGCCGTGTGCGCAAGCAGTATTTTTCGAGCAATACCGGACTCGTCACCATGCAGATGGCCGGGCGCGGCCCGACTTTCGCTGTGATGGATCAGGTGGCGAAGGACCTCGCGACGGCGCGCGATCTCAAGCTGCACACGACGTTGCATGTCGGCGGTAACGGGCCGATCATCGAGATGGCGAAAGCAAAACTCCTCGGCCCCGACATCACCTGGGTGCATCTCCTCACCGCGACCGACGAAGAGATCACCGCGCTGAAAGATGCGGGCTGCACAACCTCGGTCTCGCCGGCGGGCGAGGAATGGCACACGCCGTGGCGCGGGCCGACGGCGGCGACGATCCGCCTCCTGAACCACGGCATCACGCCGAGCCTCAGCCCCGACACCGAAGCCTTCGGGCCCGGCGATATGTTCGCGGTGATGAAGGCGACGCTCGGCGCGGCGCGCTATGCCGCCGCCAATCCGCAAGACCCGAATGCGCAGCCGCCGGGCCCGCCGCAGCAATTCAACGGCGCGAACCAGATTCCCATCCGCAAGATCCTCGAGATGGCGACGGTCGCGGGCGCCGTGCCGGTCGAGCTCGACGGCAAGGCGGGTACGCTCACGCCTGGCAAGCTCGCCGACATCGTCATGCTGCGCATGAGCAGCCTCAATTATTTCCCGGTGAACGATCCGGCCGCGTCGATCGTCATGTCCGCGGATACGAGCTGCGTCGATGCGGTCTTCGTTAACGGCAAGGCGGTGAAGTTCAACGGCAAGCTCGTCGATCAGACGCTGGAGAAGCGGGCGCGCCGGCTGGCGCTCGAATCGCGCAACTGGCTCTATGCCAAAGCCGGCATGACGCCGCCCGACGGGCTGCAGAACGAGAAAGTCTAATGATTGCCGCTTGTGCGGCCCAAAATAAAAAGCCGTTTACCATGCGGCATCGCGCGCATTGACTTCGGCGCGCGCAATCGCCATGTTGTCCGCACTATCTTCACTCGCGATTGCGCGAGACGCGTCCAACGTGGGCATCACGTTCTTCATTAAGACGCGACTCATTTCGAGATGATCCGCAGATAGACAATAAGGCACCCCGTCGCGCACGGGGCGGGCCATCACCGCAAACGGCCCGTTCGGCCGCGTGCCTCGGATTCGTTTGCTCGCTTGAAGAAAGCTTATCAGTGACTCTCTCTTTTGATGATCTCGGCCTCGCCGAGCCGTTGCTCCGCGCGGTTCGCGCCGAGAACTATACCCAGCCGACGCCGATCCAGGCGCAGGCTATCCCGCATCTGCTCGACGGCCGCGACCTGCTCGGCATCGCCCAGACCGGCACCGGCAAGACCGCCGCTTTCGCACTGCCAATCCTCGAGCGCCTCAGCGCCAATCCGGTGCCGCGCAAGCGCGGCGCGGTGCGCGCGCTCGTCCTGACGCCGACCCGCGAGCTGGCGGTGCAGATCGTCGAGAATTTCCGCACCTATGGCAAGCATCTCGGCCTGCGTACCGCCGTGATCTTCGGCGGCGTCGGCCAGCAGCCGCAGGTCGAGAACCTGGCGCGCGGCCTCGATATCCTCGTCGCGACGCCGGGCCGCTTGCTCGATCTGATGAATCAGCGTCATGCCGATCTGCGCGACCTCTCGATCCTGGTGCTCGACGAAGCCGATCGCATGCTCGATATGGGCTTCATTCACGATGTGAAGCGCATTGTCGCGACGCTCCCCAAAGAGCGCCAGACGCTGTTTTTCTCGGCGACCATGCCGAATGACGTCGAGAAGCTGGCCAACAATATCCTGAAGGAGCCGGTGCGCATCGAGGTGACGCCGCCCGCGACGACGGTCGAGCGCATCGATCAGCGCGTCTATTTCGTCGATGCCGGCAACAAGAACGCATTGCTTGCCGATCTGCTGAAAGATCCGGCGATCGAGCGCGTGCTGGTCTTCACCCGCACGAAGCACGGTGCCGACCGCGTGGTGAAGCACATCGAGCGCATCGGCATCGAGGCGCAAGCGATCCACGGCAACAAATCGCAGAGCGCACGTCAGCGCGCGCTCAATGATTTCCGCGACGGCAACACCCGCGTGCTGGTCGCGACGGATATCGCCGCGCGCGGCATCGATGTCGACGGCATTACCCATGTGATCAATTTCGAGATCCCGAACGTTCCCGATACCTATGTGCATCGCATCGGCCGCACCGCGCGAGCCGGCCGCGATGGCGTTGCGCTGACGTTCTGCGACAAGTCCGAGAAAGGCTTGCTGCGCGATGTCGAACGGCTGACGCGTAAGCCGCTGACCGTGATTCACGAGCACAGCTTCCACGGACCGGCCGCCAAGCCCGCACAAGCCGAACAGCATACGGAGAGCCGCGGCGGCGGCCGCGAGCGCGGGCACGATCGCGGGCATGACCGTGGACGCAACCAAAGACGAGACCAGCGGCATGAGCGCGGGCACGAGCCGGTGCAGGAATACGGAGAGGCGCGCGAGGCCGGACAGGAGGCTCGCGCCGCCAAGCCGCATCGCCAGCGTGCGCACCAGCCGTCACGCGATCAGCATCCAAATGATCAGCGCGGACGCGATCAGCAGGGACGCGATCAGTATCCCCGCAATCAACAGGGGCGTGATCGACAGGGCCGAGACCAACGTGGGCGTGATCGTCATGAGCGCGATCACCAAGAGCGCGATCAACACGCACGCAACGAGCATGATCGCAGCCAAGAGGGGCGCAGGCATGAGGGCCGCGGCCACGAAGGACGCGGTCACGAGGGACGCGAACACGAGGGACGTGGTCACGAGGGACGTCGCCAAGAAGACCGCCGTCACGAACGGGGCGAGCAAGCCGTTGCGCAGGAACAACGCCCGCAGCGCCAAGCTCCACGGCAACGGCAGACCCCGCAGCCGCACCCCGCGCATAAGCCGGGCGATCGCCCGATGCATCGCCCGGGCGGCGGTCAGCCCCAATCCGAGGGCGCGGCACAGCCTCGAGATAAGCGACCGCATCGCCATCGCCGACGCCGGCCGCAACAAGCCCAAGCGTAAGCAAAAGACGGCCCAAGCCAACCAACGGCGCGGAGCAATCCGCGCCGTTTCCTTTTCGGCCGCCGCTTGCACGTCATCGATCCCCGCCGCCACAATGGCATCGCTTAATCACGGCGGATTTTCAAAGGGAGGATCGATTGAAGCATTGGCTCGCTCTTTGTCTGTTTTCGCTCGCTGCACCCGCTGTCGCTGTAGCGCAACAGGTCACGCCTTTGCCGCCGCCGAGCACGCCGCCTGCCCAGCAAGCGCAACAACAGGCGCCGCAACCGGCACCACCGTCGCCCTCCCCGCCCGCACAAGCCGCACCGACGATGCAGCACCCGCCCGAAATCGCTTTCGACTCCGTTCCCGATTTCCTGAAACTGCCGGTGAATATGCATCTCGGCGAAGCGTCGGCGGTGACGGTCAATTCCAGGGGTCAGATCTTCGTCTTCTCGCGCGGCGGATCGAGCGTCGGCCCGGCTTTCGCCGAGACCGCGGCGCAGCTACTGGAGTTCGGGCCCGACGGCAAATTCATTCGCGAGATCGGCAAGAACCTCTATGCCTGGTCCTTCGCGCATGGCGTGAAGGCCGATCGCCACGACAATATCTGGACGGTCGATAAAGGCTCGAACATGGTGGTGAAGTTCCGCCCCAACGGCCTCGTCGACATGGTGTTCGGCCGCAAGGCGGAAGCGTCGGACGAAGGTACCGGGCCTTTAAAACATCCAAACCCGCCCCTGCCGGCGGTCGACAATCAATTCCGCCAGCCGACCGATGTCGCCTTCGATTCGAAGGACAACGCCTATATCAGCGACGGCTATATCAATTCGCGCGTCGCGAAGATCGATAAGGATGGGTTCTGGGTGAAGTCATGGGGTGATCGCGGCTCCGGTCCCGGCCAGTTCAGCACCGCGCATGGCATCGGCGTCGATGCGCAGGACAATGTCTATGTCGCCGATCGCAGCAATCGCCGCATCCAGGTTTTCGACAGCAACGGCACTTTCCTGCGCCAGATGACCATCGACGTGCCGGTGCCGCCCGATGCCTACGAGATCTATGGCAACAAGCCTGCCGATCCGATGGCGGCGAATACGCCACCCCTCTTGAAGCCGGGCGCACCCTGGGCAATCTGCATCTCGCCACCACCGCATCAATATCTCTTCACCGCCGACGCTTTCCCCGGCCGCGTCTACAAGATGACGCTCGATGGCAAGATCGTCGGCATGTTCGGCAAAGCCGGCAAGCAGCTCAAGCAATTCGGCTGGGTCCACGGCATGGCCTGTCCGAACGAGAACACGGTCTTCGTCGCCGAAGTACTGAATTGGCGCGTGCAGAAGCTGATCCTGCATCCCGGCAGGCAAGCGAGCCTCGACACCACGCCGGGCGGGCTGGCGATCGACGAAGCTGCGCTCGCCGAGGAACAGGGCGAAGGCGATCTCGCCGCACTCGACGACAACACACGGCGCGACCATCTGCGCGCCGCGGCACTGCAATTGAAGCAGCAGGCGGCAGTGGCAGAGGCGTCGCGGTAATCCTCATCGTCATGTGTGGATGGCCCCCGCTTGGCAAGGGTTTTTTGCGCGTGTGGGATGCGGCCAGTTGCGGTCATGTGTTCGGCTTGTGGATGCAGCCTGACATGGCCGCGAGCCCTGATGGGAT
>Ga0134125_10003089_pt1 | contig 19490 bp, 16 predicted proteins | sample KB31751_FD_96464 | JGI IMG/M metagenome (GOLD analysis project Ga0134125, IMG submission 96464) | Terrestrial soil microbial communities with excess Nitrogen fertilizer from Kellogg Biological Station, Michigan, USA - KB3-175-1 | ecosystem: Environmental > Terrestrial > Soil > Unclassified ... | reverse complement strand
TTCCATGCGCTGGAGGAGCTGCTGCCGGCGAGCGTCGACACCTTCAGGCGCACGGAAGCGACCGGCCAGAGCGGTGAGGCGGCCGGGATGAAGGGCAGCAGCGCGAGCGGGCGCTACAGCGACGGCGGGCAGGGCACGCTGACGATCGAGGTGACCGACATCGGCTCGCTGTCGGGGCTCGCCGCGTTCGCGACCAGGTTCAACCCGAACAGCGAGAAGGAAACCGGCACCGGTTACGACCGCACGCGCACCGTCAACGGCAATCTCATGCACCAGCGCTACGACCGGCAGTCGAAGTCCGGCGAGTACGGGGTGATGATCGCCAACCGCTTTGCGATCGCGGCGTCCGGCAGCAACGTCAGCGAGTCGACGCTCGCCGACGCCGTCAAGTCGGTCGACCTGAAGAAGCTCGCGGCGCTCGCGCGCTGATCATGTCATTCCCGCGTAGGCGGGAATCCAGCCGTGGCGCGGCGGCGGGGCATGTCGGCGGCCAATCGCACTGTCAATGCTGGATCCCCGCATGCGCGGGGATGACGGCGTCCGTCGGTCAACCGAGGAGGTGGCGGGCGAGCTCGGCGAAGCCCGCGCCGCCCGCGGCGTCGGTGACGAACGCCGGCGGCGTGGCGATGCGGTCGATCTGCGCGCGCACGTTGGCCACGCCCACGGAGCGCGGGAAGAACGCGAACATCGGCGCATCGTTCGGCGAGTCGCCGGCGAACACGAACGCGTCCTTGCCCGCGTCGAGGTCGATCGCGAACGCGTCGCGCAGGAACGTGCGCGTCATCGACAGCTTGTCGTACCGGCCGAACCAGCCATTGACGTGGATCGACGAGACCTTGGCCGTCATTCCCTCTTCTTCCATCAGTGTGACGATGCGGTCGACGTCGATGCGCTCGAGCGGCGCCACGTCCTCGCAGAAGTCGATCGCGAGGTCGGCGACGCGGTAGGCCTGGTCGGAGGCAAGCGCGCAGCCCGGCACCTCGCGCAGGATGCGCTCGCCGATCGCGGCGAGCCGCGCGCGGTTGGCGGCCATCGTTGCTTCATCGACGACGAAGCGCCGCTCGAGGCGGCGATGCGCATGGTCGTGGCGCATCCACAGCGCGCCGTTCTCGCCGACCACGCCCGCGACCGGCCACATGCGCGCGATGTGATCGCACCAGCCGGCCGGGCGCCCGGTGATCGGGATCACCAGCAATCCCGCGTCGTGCAAGCGCTGCAGCGCCGCGTACGCCTCGGCGGTGAGGCGGCCGTCGGTCGTCAGCGTGTCGTCGATGTCGGTGAGGACCCCGCGCACGTTCGCGCACGGCATGTCGGCGAGCGGGAACATCGTCATTGCGTGGATGCCCTCTCGCGCACGCGGAGAGGGAGGCTGGCCCGGCGCATCACGGCTTCACGTCGGCAGCCGCGACGGCCGCAGGCACCGCCACGGGCCGCCATGCGCGGATCGCGGGCAGCACCTCTTCGACGCTCGACACGACGGTGAGCATCGCGCGGTGATGCGGCTTCAGCACGCCGTCGGCGATGGCGCGGTCGAGCTGCACCAGGAAGCCCGCGTAGAAATCCTCGACGTTGACGAGGATCACTGGCGTGGCGAGGATCGCGAGCTGGTTCCACGTCAGCATCTCGCAGGTTTCGTCGAGCGTGCCGTACCCGCCCGGCAGCACGACGAACGCATCGGCCCTCGCCGCCATCATCGCCTTGCGCTCGTGCATCGTCTGCACGACGTGGAGCTCGGTGATGTCGCGGTTGCCGGCCTCGCGCGCCATCAGCGCCTCGGTGATGATGCCGATCACCGTGCCGCCGGCGCGCATCGCCGCCTGCGCAGTCTCCATCATGAGGCCGATGCCGCCGCCGCCGTAGATCATCGCGACGCCGTTCTCGGCAAACGTGCGGCCGAGCGCGCGCGCCGCCTCGACGTACGCCGGCCGGTTGCCGACGTTGGCGCCGCAGAACACGCAGACGTGGTCGAGCTCGGGCGTCCTCATGCGATCGCGTACTGCGCGTGCAGGTGCTCGCCGACCGCTTGCCGCTCGGCGCGCGTCATCGGCAGCCCGCACTTGGTGCGTCGCCACAGCACGTCGTCGGCGTCCTGCGCCCACTCCTCGCGCACGAACCAGTCGAGCTCGCGCTCGGTGAGGTCGTGGCCGAAGTCGCGGCCGAGATCTTCCGGCGCGGCGGCGTCGCCCAGCACGTCGAACGCGCGCGTGCCGTGGCGGTGGGCGAGCGCGCGCAACAGCGTGAATGCGAGATGCGGGAAGCGCGCGCAGAGCTCGGCGAAGAGCGTCGCGCGATCGCCGTCGAAGTCGCCGCCGGGCAGCGGCTCGCCGTGCGTCCACGCGCCGCGCATCGTCGGGAAGAACGGCGCCAGCTCCGCGAGTGCCGCTTCCGCGAGCTTGCGGTAGGTGGTGATCTTGCCGCCGAAGATCGACAGGAGCGGCGCGCGGCCGGGCGACTCGCCGGCCTCGAGCTTCAGCACGTAGTCGCGCGTCACCGCGGACGGGTTGTCCGCGCCATCGTCGTACAGCGGGCGCACGCCGCTGTACGTCCACACGACGTCGCGGCGCGCGAGCGGCTTCGCGAGGTACGTGTTGGCGATCGCGATGAGGTAGTCGATCTCGGCATCGTCGATCGCCGGGTCGACGTACGAATCGACCGGGACGTCGGTGGTGCCGATCAGCGAATAGCGCTGCTGGTACGGGATGACGAAGACGATCCGCTTGTCGGCGTTCTGCAGGATGTAGGCGTGCTCCTCGTCGTGCACGCGCGGCACGACGATGTGGCTGCCCTTGACGAGGCGCACACCGGCGTCGACGTCGCGATCGTCGACGCGCTCGATCAGGTCGCGCACCCACGGTCCCGCGGCGTTGACCAGCGCGCGCGCGCGGATCTCGCTGCGCGCGCCGCCGTGCTCGATCTCGCATCGCCACAACGGGCCGTCGCGGCGCGCGCGCAGGAGCGTCGTGCGCGGGCGGATCGTCGCGCCCTTGGCGCGCGCCGACAGCGCGTTGGCGATCACGAGCCGCGCGTCGTCGACGCGCGCGTCGGCGTAGACGAAGCCACGCGAGAACTTCGGGGCGAGCCCCGCGCCCCAGCGGCTGCCGTCGAGGCGCACGCCGAACGAGCGCGGCAGCGAGGTCTTGCCGCCGAGCCGGTCGTAGAGGAAGAGGCCGGCGCGGATCATCCACGCCGGCCGCAGGTGCGGCTCGTGCGGCAGTACGAATGCGAGCGGCTCGATCAAATGCGGCGCGAGCTTGAGCAGCACCTCGCGCTCGGCGAGCGCCTCGCCGACGAGGCGGAACTCGTAGTGCTCGAGGTAGCGCAGGCCGCCGTGGATCAGCTTGGTGCTCTTCGACGACGTGTGCGCGGCGAGGTCGTCGCGCTCGACGAGCGTCACCGAGAGCCCCCGGCCGGCGGCGTCGCGCGCGATGCCCGCGCCGTTGATGCCGCCGCCAACGACGAGGAGATCCGAGGTTGTTTCAGCCATGGGAACGACCTTCGATTCTACCGGATGGAGTACCATCGCCGCGTCCACGGGGTTACCGCCGCCCATGCAGGAACCACCGCCGCCGAGCCACGACTATCTGCGCGTGTTGACGATGGTCGTCATCGTCGGCGCGCTGATCGCGTGCAGCCTGTGGGTGCTGAAGCCGTTCCTCGGCGCAATCGTGTGGGCGGCGATGATCGTGGTCGCGACGTGGCCGCTCAAGCAGGACCTCGAGCGCCACGCCGGCGGCCGCCGCTGGATCGCAGTGACGCTGATGACCACGGCGATCCTGGTCCTGCTCGTCGTGCCGCTCGTGGTGGCTGTCGCCCAGTTCGTCGAGCACTACGACGACATCCGCGCGGCCATCGGCTGGCTCACGTCGCACGATTTCCCGCCCGCGCCCCTCTGGGTCGAACGCTTGCCGCTCGTTGGCCCGACGATCGCCGCCAAGTGGACCGAGCTCGCCGGCGCCGATCCGCTGTCGGTGTTGCGGCCGCTGTTGCCCTACGCCGGCAACGTCGCGACGTGGCTCGCCGCGCGCGCCGGCTCGCTCGGTGCCGTGCTGCTCGATCTGCTTTTGATCGTCGTGTTCAGCGCGATCCTGTTCGCCACGGGCGCCACCGCGGCCAAGGAGGTGCTGCGCCTGGCGCGCCGCGTAGCCGGCGATCGCGGCGTGCGCGCGACGGAGCTGGCCGGCCTCGCCGTGCGTGCCGTCGCGCTCGGCGTCGTCGTCACCGCCGCGGCGCAATCGGTGCTGGCCGGCGTGGGCCTTGCGATCGCGGGCGTGCCGAACGCGCTGTTGCTGACCGCGATGATGTTCGTGCTGTGCCTTGCGCAGATCGGCGCCGTTCCGGTGCTCGCGCCGGCGGCGATCTGGCTGTTCTGGCGCGACGCGACCGGCTGGGGCACCTTCCTGCTCGTCTGGTGCGTCGTCGTGAGCGCGCTCGACAACCTGTTGCGGCCGATCCTGATCCGCCGCGGCGCCGACCTGCCGCTCCTGCTGGTGATGATCGGCGTGATCGGCGGGCTCCTGGCGTTCGGCGTCATCGGGCTCTTCGTCGGCCCGGTCGTGCTCGCGGTCACGTTCACGCTGATGCAGGCCTGGGTCGCCGAAGGCGACCCGAACGCGGGGCCGATCACGGTCGCACCGAAGCCTGCCGCGAATCCGCCGCGGAACGCGCGGCGGCGCAAGGGTTAGCTGGCCACCGCCGCCCCCGGATGTTGCGGGCGATCGCCCGGCCGATCCTTGGCGGCTGCCACGCCAAGCTGCTTTTGATCAAGGAAGTGAGGCGTGAAGGGTGGTGACCGGGCAGCCGCCCCTCGCCTGACGCCACCCTTGATCAAAGTTTCGCCGGCTTGCTAGACTGCCCCGGTGGACAACGGGCTGACCACCGCATCGATCGCCATCCGCGACCGGGTCCGCGACGACATCGTCGCGGGCACGCTGTCCTTCGGCAGCCGGCTCACGCTCGAGCTCCTCGCCCGTCGCTATTCGGTCGGCCACATGCCGGTGCGCGAGGCGCTGCGGCAGCTCGAAGGCGAGGGGCTGGTCGTGCTCACCCCCAACCGCGGCGCACGCGTGCGCGCCGCGGACGTCGACTTCGCCCGCAACATCTTCGACCTCCGGATCGCGATCGAAGGCATGCTCGCGCGCCGCGCGGCCGAGCGCATCGGCGACGCCGACATCGCGAGGCTCCAGTCGATCGAGGCGCGCTACGAGGCGCAGTCGCGCAAGCGCGACTTCGACGCCCTCCTCGCGCTCAACCGCGAATTCCACGACGTGATCAACGACGCGGCGGCCAATCCCGAGGCGGCCAACGTGCTGGAGCGGCACTGGCACGTTGTCGCGGCGTTGTGGAATCGCTACGGCTACGGCGAGAAGCGCATCGCCGGCGTGATCTCCGATCACCGCCAGATGATCGAGGCGCTGATCGCCCACGATGCGGAAGTCGCGGCCTGCCTCGCGACCGCGCACGCCGCGAAGGCGAAGCAGGCGCTGATCGCGCGGATGCTCGCCAGCCAATCGTTGCCCGCGGCCGCTGAGGCGCCGGGTCGCACTAGGTGAGCGACGCCGCGCAAGTCGTGCTTGCACCGCCGCCACGGGCCGGTGTGGCCGGTCGGCGCCTGACGCGCGTGCTGGAGATCGTCGTCGCGCTCGCCGTCGTCGTCGGACTCTGGCAGGTCACCAGCATCACGATCAACAACAGCACGCTGCTGCCCTCGCCGGCGCGTGTCTTTCATGCCTGGCTGGACCTCCTCCACGCCGACCTTCGCCAGGACGTGCTGGCGAGCCTCGCGCATCTTGGCATCGGCTATGCCCTCGGCATCGCCACGGGGCTCGCGCTGGCCGCGATCAGCACGCGCTTCGCGCTCCTCGAGTCGATCGTCGACCCGCTGATCGAGCTCCTGCGGCCGATCAGCGCGATCGCATGGATCCCGATCGCCATCCTGATGTTCGGGATCAGCGCCGGCGTGCCGGTGTTCCTGATCTTCTACGCGTCGCTGTTCCCGATCTTCGTCAACACCGTCGCCGGCGTGAAGCAGGTCGACGCGAAGCTGGTGCATGCCGCACAGATGCTGGGCGCCTCGCGGCGGATGATCCTGACGCACGTCGTCATGCCGGCGGCGCTCCCGTATGTGCTCGCCGGCGCGCGCCTCAGCCTCGGCGTCGCGTGGATGGCGATGGTGGCCGCCGAGCTGACCGGCTCCGACGCCGGGCTCGGCTGGCGGCTGTTCTGGTACCAGGAATTCTTCGCCATGGACAAGGTGATGGCGGTGATCCTGACGATCGGCGTGCTCGGGTACTGCTTCGACACGCTGCTCCGCGCCTTGCAGGCGCGGATCACGCGCTGGAGCCCCGACAGCGTGGTGGACGAAGCGCGATGAACGCACGGCGCGCGCTCCTGCCGCTCGGCTTCTTCACGGTCGCGATCCTCGCGTGGCAGGCGGCCGTGCTGCATTCGGGGCAACGCGCGCTGTACCCGTATCCCACCGGGGTGTTCGAGGCGGCGACGCGCACCATCGAGGATGGCTCGCTGTTCGCCGCGACGTCCCAAAGCCTGTTGCGCGTGCTGATCGGCTTCGCGCTCGGCGCCGCGTTCGGCATTCCGCTCGGCGTGCTGATGGGATTCGTGCGGCCGGTCGGGCGCGCGGTGAGCCCCATCGTCGATTCGCTGCGATCGATCGCGCCCATCGCCTGGATCCCGATGGCGCTGCTGTGGCTCGGGATCCGCGGCAACGCGGCGCTCTTCATCGTCGCGTACGCAGCGTTCTTTCCCTTTGTCGTCAACGCGGCGCAAGGCGCGCGGCTCATCGACCGCAACCTCGTCAACGCCGCGCGGGCGCTCGGCGCGGGCCGCGCGCTCGTCGTCCGCTCGGTGGTGCTGCCGAACGCGCTGCCGGCGATCCTCACCGGCGCGCGCATCTCGATGGCGTTCGCATGGGGCTCGATCATCGCGGCCGAGCTCGCGATGGGCATCAAAGTGACGTCCGGCGGATCGGGCGCGGTGGGCCTCGGCCAGCTGATGGTGAGCACGCTCTACGTTCGCCGCGACGTCAACGGCCTCGTCCTCTACATGATCGTGATCGGCGTCATCAGTTTCCTGATCGACCTCGCGATGCGCCGGCTGCAGCGCAGCCTCACCCCGTGGCGGACATGAACGACCCGTACTGACATGACCGGCAAGATCGACGCGCAATCCCTCTCCAAAACCTACGTGTCGGCGCGCAGCGGCGAGCGCGTCGAAGCGCTGCAGAACGTTTCGTTCTCCGTCGCGCCGCACGAGTTCGTCAGCATCGTCGGCCCGTCGGGCTGCGGCAAGTCGACGCTCCTTGCGCTCGTCGCGGGCTTCGTCGCGCCGACGTCGGGCCGCGTGCTCGCCGACGGCGCGCCGATCACCGGCCCCGACCCGCGCCGCGGCGTGATGTTCCAGGACTACGCGCTGTTCCCGTGGCGGACGGTGCTCGGCAATGTCGAGTTCGGGCCGCTCGCCCGCGGCGCGACGCGCGAGGCGATGCGCGCGACCGCGCATCGCTACATCGAGCTCGTGGGGCTCGAGGGCTTCGAGCACCGCTATCCGCACGAGCTGTCCGGCGGCATGCGCCAGCGGTGCGCGCTCGCGCGGCTCCTCGCCAACGAGCCCGAGGTCTGGTTGATGGACGAGCCGCTTGCCGCGGTCGACCTGCAGACGCGCAATATCCTGCAGGACGAGCTCCTGCGGCTGTGGGGCGACGGCGGCGATCCTGGCCAACGCCGCGCCGTGCTGTTCGTCACGCATGGCATCGACGAGGCGGTGTACCTGTCCGACCGCGTGATCGTGCTCGGCCGCCGCCCCGGCCGCATCAAGGAAACCGTCACCATCGACCTCCCGCGGCCGCGCAAGGCGCTGCGCAACTCCGCCGAAGCGGGCCGCTACAACGAGTACATCTGGAACCTGATTCGCGACGAGGCCGCGCGCGCCATCGTCGAGGAATCCGCCTAGACCGCATCATCCCGACCGAAGGAGGAACGTCATGCGCCATCCCTCGCAACTGCGTCGTTCGCTGCTCAAGGCCGGCAGCGCCGCCGGCGTCGGCTCGATCCTGGGGCTGCCGTTGTTCGCCGCGAGTCCCGCGCTCGCGCAGGCGCTCAAGATGACGATGGGCATCGGCCTCACCAACGACGGCGCGCCGCTCGTGTTCGCGATGCAGCGCGAGAAGCTGCTCGAGAAGGCGATGCAGGAGCTCGGGCTCACCGCCGAGGTGGAGTACCTCAACTTCCCCGTGCTGCTGCGCATGCTGCAGGGCCTCGCCGCCGGGCAGCTCGACGTCGGCATGCTGGGATCGACGCCGACGATCCGCAACCTGGCGCTGCCGACGCCCTCCATTCCCATCGCCAACGCCGGTGGCGGCATCAAGTTTCCGTTGCAGGTGCCGCCCGGCTCGCCGATCAGGAACCTGCAGGGGCTCAAGGGCAAGTCGGTGCTGACGATCGTGGGCTCCGACCTGCACCTCGTGCTGAACCTCATGCTGCAAGCGGAATTCGGCACCGACGACCCGAAGGCGCTCGGCATCACGGTGAAGAACATCCAGGCGTTCGCCGAGCTGACGCGCGCACAGCCCGGCATCGACGCCGTGTTGAGCGTGGAGCCGGCGGCGCAGGGCGCCGTCAACTCCGGGCAGCTCGTCAACCTGCTGCGCAACGACGGCACGACCGGTCCCGCGTACGACGGCCCCGAAGGCAAGGGCGAAGGCCACCGAATCGCGAGCTTCGCGAAAACACCGTTCGCGCCCGAGGCTTATTACCCGCACCGCATCTGGTGGGTCGTGCGCGAGGAATTCCTGCAGAAGAACCCGAAGGCCGTCACCGCGCTGATGATCGCCAACCAGCGTGCGTGCACGATGGTCACCAAGATGACGCCCGACGCCGTCATCGACATGTCGGCGCAGGATTGGAACAGCGATCGCGCCGCGCAGCGGCCCTACGTCGAGAACATCCTGTATCGGCGGCGCGGCTGGTCGTGGATCACCGAAGGCGACGCGCGTACGCTCGTGGGCCTGTCCAAGGTGAAGTCGATCTACCAGCAGGAGCTCACGCCCGATCTCGTCAAGAAAACGCTCGCCAAGGCGGCGCCGCTGGCGCGCGAAGCGTACGAGAAGACCGGCCGCTTTCCGGAAGCGGCGGTGTTCACGGACACCAAGGTCAGCGACATCCGCGGCTTGCCGGTGTGGGAGATGGCGAGCTGGAAGACGTTCTGAGTCGGCGCCCGCCCGGCGCCGCCGTGACTCGGCGCCGCGGTGCCGGTTGCGGCGTGCCGGCTCAGCCCGGCCGCGTCATCGCCTCGGCGTCGACCCAGCGCTCGAAATCCTCCGCGGACACGAGGCCGAGCGCGAGCGCGGCTTCCTTGAGCCCGGTGCGCTCGCGATAGGCTTTCAGCGCGATCTTCGCCGAGTTCTCGTAGCCGATGTGCGGATTGAGCGCGGTGACGAGCATCAGCGACTGCGCGACATGCTCGCCGATGCGCGCGCGATCGGGCTCGATGCCGCGCGCGCAGCGCAGCTCGAACGAGTCCATCGAGTCGGCGAGGAGGTTGGCCGCCTCGAGCAGGTTGTGCAGCATCACCGGCTTGTAGACGTTCAACTGGAAGTTGCCCTGCGTGCCCGCGAACGCCACCGCGGCGTCGTTGCCGAACACCTGCACGGCCACCTGCGTCAGCGCCTCGCATTGCGTCGGGTTGATCTTGCCCGGCATGATCGACGAACCCGGCTCGTTGTCGGGGATCGTGATCTCGCCGAAGCCGGCGCGAGGTCCGCTCGCGTAGAGCCGCACGTCGTTGGCGATCTTCATCAGCGCGCCGCCCAGCGTGCGCAATGCGGCGCTGGCGGTGACGATGGCATCGTGCGCAGACATCAGCGCGAACTTGTTTGCAGCCGACGTGAACGGCTTGTTGGTGACGCGCGCGATCTCGGCGGCGACGCGCTCGCCGAACTCGCGGTGCGCGTTGAGGCCGGTGCCGACCGCCGTGCCGCCGAGCGCCAGCGGATAGAGGCCCTGGAGCGCGTGGCGGATCGTCGTGCGCGCATCGTCGAGCTGCGCCGCCCAGCCGCCGATCACCTGGCCGAGCGTCACCGGCGTCGCGTCCTGCAGGTGCGTGCGGCCGAGCATCACCACGCCGGCGAACGCCGCCGCCTTGGCCTCGAGCGTCGCGTGCAACCGGCCGAGCGCCGGCAGCATCCGCGACTCGATCGCGTCGACGCCGGCGATGTGCATGACCGCCGGGAACACGTCGTTCGACGACTGCCCGCGGTTGACGTCGTCGTTGGGATTGACCGGCTTCTTCGAGCCCACGACGCCGCCGGCGATCTGGATCGCGCGATTGGCGATCACCTCGTTGGCGTTCATGTTGGACTGCGTGCCGGAGCCCGTCTGGAACGCGACGAGCGGAAACTCGGCGTCGAGCGTGCCGTCGACGACGTCCTGCGCGGCACGCTCGATCAGCGCCGCCTTGTCGGCTGAAATCTCGCCGAGCGCGGCGTTGACGCGCGCCGCGGACTGCTTGACCACGCCGAACGCGCGGATCACCTCACGGCCGAAGCGGAAGCGCGGCTGGCCGATCGGGAAGTTGTCGATCGAGCGCTGCGTCTGCGCGCCCCACAGGTGTTCGGCGGGAACCCGCACCTCGCCGAGCGCGTCCTTCTCGATGCGTTCGCTCACGTGACGACCCTTTGCGCTGCGCGCTCCGGTCATTCTTCGCGCATGCGACGGCCCTGCGCGCTCAAGCCGAAATGATACCCCGGGTGTGGCGCGCGATCATGCGCTCCTCGTCCGTCGGGATCGCGTACACGGGCTTGCCGTCGTGTGGCGCGATTCGCAGCGCGTTCTGCGCGTTCGCCGCCTCGTCGAGTGCGAAGCCGAGCCACGCGAGCGCGAGAACGATCTTCTCGCGCACGGGCGCCGCGTGCTCGCCGATGCCGGCGGTGAACACCAGCGCGTCGATGCCGCCCATGGCCGCCGCCAGCGAGCCGATCTCGCGCACCGCGCGGTAGCAGAAGAGGTCGATCGCCGCCGCCGCATTCGCGTCGTCACTCGCTTCCAGCGCGCGCATGTCGCTCGATACGCCCGACACGCCGAGCAGCCCCGATCGCTTGTAGAGAAGCTCCGAGAGCGCCGGCTCGTCCATGCCGCGTTCGCGCATCAGGTACAGCAACACGCCGGGATCGATCGATCCCGTGCGCGTGCCCATGACCAGGCCGTCGAGCGCAGTCAGTCCCATCGTCGTGGCGACGCTGCGGCCCTCGACCATCGCGCACATCGACGCGCCGTTGCCGAGATGCGCGACCACGACGCGGCCCGCGGCCGCCGCGCCGTCGATGTCGCGCAGGCGCTCGGCGATGAACTCGTACGACAACCCGTGGAAACCGTAGCGGCGGATCCCCGCATCGCTGAGCTCGCGCGGCAGCGCGAACGCCTGCGCGATCGCCGGCGCGGTGGCGTGGAACGCGGTGTCGAAGCACGCGACCTGCGGTACGCCGGGCGCGCGCTTCGCGAAGATGCGGATCGGCGCGAGGTTGTGCGGCTGGTGCAGCGGCGCGAGCGGCGACAGCCGCGCGAGATCGTCGACGATCGCAGGCGTCAGCCGCACCGGCGCGACGTAGCGCTCGCCGCCGTGCACGACCCGGTGCCCGACCGCGGCGAGCGTCGTGCCATCGTTCGACTTGCCGAGATAGTCGAGCAGGAACTCGATCGCGCCGTCGTGCGCATCGAGCTCACCCACGGCGAATGCGCGCTTCGCAAGCGGCGCACCGCCGGCATTTCGCGCGGCGAACGTCGCCGCGCCGAGCAGGTTGTCGACGATGCCGGTCTGCGCGAGCGCGAGGTCGTCGCCGTCGATCGAGAACACGGCGAACTTGAGGCTCGACGAGCCCGCGTTGATGACGAGGATCGCGTCGCTCACCGCGGCGTCCGCCGCGCGTGCACGCAGAGCTTCATCACCGCGGTCGACGCGAGGCGCGAGCGCACGCTGTCGGCACGCGAGGTCAGCACGATCGGCACGCGCGCGCCCATGACGATGCCGGCGCTCGCGGCGCCGGCCAGGTATTGCAACTGCTTCGCCACCATGTTGCCGGCGTCGAGGTCCGGCGCGAGCAGGATGTCGGCGCAGCCTGCGACCGGCGAGACGATGCCCTTGGTCTTCGCCGCTTCCGGGCTCACCGCGTTGTCGAACGCGAGCGGCCCGTCGAGGACGCCGCCGGTGATCTGGCCGCGGTCGGCCATCTTGCACAACGCCGCGGCATCGAGCGTCGCCTGCATCTTGGGGTTGACGACCTCGACGGCGGCGAGGATCGCGACCTTCGGGCACTCGATGCCGAGGATGCGCGCGAGGTCGATCGCGTTCTGCGCGATGTCGGCCTTGGCCTTCAGGTCCGGCGTGATGTTGATCGCCGCATCGGTGACGAACAGGAGCCGCGGATACGCGGGAACGTCGAGAATGAACGTCTGCGACATCCGCCGCGCCGTGCGCAGGTTGGCGGCATCAGCGACCACCGCTTCCATCAACTCGTCGGTGTGCAGGCTGCCCTTCATCAGCGCGTCGACGTTGCCGTCGCGCGCCATCGCCGCGGCGGCCGCGGCAGCGGCGTGGCTGTGCTCGGTCGCGACGATCGCGATGCCGGCAAGATCGGCGCCGCATGCCGCCGCCGCGGCGCGGATCTTCGCCTCGGGGCCGACGAGCGTCGGCACGATCATGCCGCGCGCGGCCGCCTGCAGCGCGCCTTCGAGCGAATCGCGGTCGCAGGGATGCACGACCGCGCAGGTGACCGGCGGCAGCTCGGCGCTTTGCGCGAGCAGCGCTGCGAAGCGGTCGCTGCGGCGGAACACGAGGCTTGGGTCGGCGATGTCGTCGAACGCCAGCGTTTGCACGGGGGCTGTCACGACGAGCGTGCCGTCGACGAGGGCCTCGCCGCGCTGGTTGCGGCAGTCGCAGGCGAGGTGGATCGCGCGCACCGCAGCGTCCTTCGCGATGACCTCGACACGGGCGTCGAGCACGTCGCCCGCGGCAATCGTGCCACCGCTGCGCACCTGTGTTTCGACGATCGCGCTGCCCGGCCCCGGCAACTGCCGCAGCACGAGGCTCGAAATCAGTGCGATCGCCGCGGCGCCCGGCGCGCGCTCGTCGAGATCGCCCGGCTTGCCGACGAGTTGCGCCGGCTCGACCTCGCCGGCGACGAACGCCAGCGCATCGACGTCGGCCGCGCTCATGACGCGGGTCGCCGCCGCGCGATCGCCGATCGCGATCTCGTCGAACGTCCGATTGCGCGCCGCAGCCATCGGACGCCGCTGCCCGCTACGCGGAAGCGGCGCGCGTGGCGCGGCGACCGCGCGATCCAGCGCGCGCGTTGCGGCGCGTCCGCGCCGGAGCCGCTTCGGGGCTCCCGGCGGGCAACATCGCGCGAAGTTCGGCAATCAGCGCACGCTGGCGCTCGTCGATGCCGCCGCTCGCCGCCGCCGCGTCGAGGAACCGGTGCGCGCGGCGCCGTTCCGCCTGCGTCCGCAGCACCTTGGGCAGCGAGCGCTTGGCGCGCAACGGCTCGAACTCGACGACGATCGTCTCTTCCTGCAGGAGCCGGCGCTGCTCGTCCTCGCTCAAGTGCGCGATGCCACCTTCGGGCGAGAGGATGTCGCGCGTGCGCTGCATCTGCGACAGGCGGTGCGTGCCCTGCCCCGCCTTGGCGATCAGCATCGCGATGCGCACGAGCCCGTCGATGGCCTTGCCGTGCTCGATCGTGTCGAGCAATTCGCGCACGGCCGGCAGGCCGCGCGGATCGAATTTCTGCTTGCGCTTGTAGTCCGCGCGCTCGTCGGCCATCTCGAGCGAGAAGAGGTTGCCGTAGACCTCGTAGAACGCCGCCTCGAAGCTCGCGTCGCGCAGGTCGCGATAGAGGTCGAGGTTCGCGCTCATCGACGCCGACAGGAGCGTCTCGTAGCGGATGACGGCGTTGTCGTCGACGCGCGGCGCACGATGCGCACGTGCCGCTTCCGCAAGCGACGGCAGCGCGGCGAGCCACGGGTTGCGATCCGAGAACGCCCACTGCTGGACACGCAGCGGATGGAGGTCGCGCGTCGCGTTGGCGAACCACTCGGGCGTCGCCGCGCGCACCAGCGGATGGACGAGCAGCGAGTAAGCGCGCTCGAGGAGCTCGGAGAGCGCGGCCACCGCCTCGAACGGCTTCTCGTCGACCCGCTCCTCGCCGCGCGCGGCGCGCAGGCCCTCGAGCGAGCGCTCCTTCAGCGTGACGTCGTAGCAGACGCTGCCGTCCTTCGCGACGTGCTCGTCGATGTGCATGCCGTAGAGCCCCGGCGGCAGCGACTGGATCGTGCCCAGCACCTCGACGATCTGCGTGTGCTCCTTCTTCGCCACCTGCCCCGACACGAAGATGCCGAGATGGCCGATCTCCTCGTGCAGGAGGCCGACGATCGTCTGGCCGTGCGCCTTGATCTCCTCGGTCGACTCGTAGACGTCGGCGATCCAGTTGAAAGCCTGCTGCGGCGGCGTGATGTTGTCGCCCATCGACGCGAACACGATGATCGGCTGCTTGATCGACTTCAAATCGAAGTAGCGGCCGGGGCCGAGGCGCGCCTCGCCCGCGGTGAGCTTGTTGCCGACGAAGAGGTTGTTGACGATCCAGCGGATCTCCTCCTCGTTCATCAGGTAGAAGCCGCCCCACCAGCGCTCGAACTCGAGGAAGCGCTCGGGCTCGGTGTCGATGTTGGCGAAGAGGTGGTACCACTTTCCCCACCACGTGTTCGCCGGGTTGAGGCGCTCGAAGTTGTCGACGAGCGATGCCCCGTCGAACTTGCCGCCGCCCAGGTCGCTGGCGAAGAGCGCAAGCCATGCACCGCCGAGCAGGCCGCCTGCGTAGCGCATCGGGCTGCCGCCGTCGCCACCCGCCCAGTACGACATCGGCGCGCCGTTGATGACGAGCGGGCCCGCGATGTCGGGGCGCGCCGCCGCGAGCATCATCACCGCCCAGCCGCCCTGGCAGTTGCCGACGACGACAGGCTTTTGCGCGTCGGGATGGCGCTCGTCGACGATGCGGATGAACTCGGCTTCGGCGTCGGTGACGTCGGCCAGCGTCTGGCCGGGCTCCGGCTCCGGGAAGAAGATGACGAAATAGACGGGGTGCCCGGCGCGGAGCGCAACGCCGACCTCCGAATCGTCCTTGAAGCCGCCGATGCCCGGGCCGTGGCCCGCGCGCGGATCGACGATGACGAACGGCCGCTTGCGCGGGTCGACGACGACACCCTCGGGCGGCACGATGCGCACCAGCGCGTAGTTCGCCGGGCGCTCGTAGGTGCGCGCGTCGGCGATCATCTCGTAGTCGTAATGCAGCACGGGCGGCTTGCCGGCCGCCTCATGCGCGAGCCACTGGTTGCCGCGCTGGCGCAGCGTATCCATGAACAGGATCGACCGCTGGATGAAGTCGACCTGGTATTGCCCCGCATCGCGCCAAAAGTCGGCCGGCGTCTTGTGCCGCGGCGCGGCGGCGGCGAACGCCGCCTGTGCGCCGCGGATTCGCGCGTCGTAGCTCGCGCGCGCATCGGCGACGCGGCGCTGGAATTTGTCGGCGACCGTGCGCGAGATGCGCACCGAGCGGTCGAGTGTGCGATTGAGGTCGGTCATTTTCGTCGTGCGATTGTGCAATGCACAATCATAGCATCGCCACCCTTGCGCACTCACAAAGTCAAACGCCGCGACGGTGACTCGCGGCGTTTGTTGTGCGACTGATTCGGCGTGGTGCGTATTACGCGCGGTTGCGCATCCGCCGGATCGCGTCGAGCTGCGCCATCGCCACGGCGAGCTCGGCCTCGGCGGTGGCGATCTCCTCCTTCGAGGTCTTGTTGGCCATCGCCTGCTCGGCCTCGCGCTTGGCCTCCATCGCCTTGGCCTCGTCGAGGTCCTTGCCGCGGATCGCCGTGTCGGCGAGCACGGTGACGAGGTTGGGCTGCACCTCGAGAAAGCCTCCCTGCACGAACACGAGCTCCTCGCGGTCGATGTTCGGCAGCTTCATCCGCACCGCGCCCGGCTTGATCTCGGTCAGGAGTGGCGTGTGGCGCGGATAGATGCCGAGCTCGCCGGAAATGCCCGGCAGCACGACGAACTCCGCCTCGCCCGAGAAGATCTGCTCCTCGGCGGACACCACGTCGACGTGAATCGTATTCGCCATTGCATGAACCCTTGTCATCGCGCACCGGTCATGCCGACCGTCGCCCGAGTGTTATCGCCCACACTCGTCTCATCGTCATTCCCGCGAAAGCGGGAATCCAGCCTTCGACGCATCGTCACTACTAGATCCCCGCTTTCGCGGGGATGACCTTCGTTCGAATCCGCTTTCGCGGGAATGACGATCTACTGCATCGACTTCGCCTTCTCGAACGCTTCCTCGATCGTGCCGACCATGTAGAACGCCTGCTCGGGCAGCGCGTCGCACTCGCCGTTGACGATCATGTTGAAGCCGCGGATCGTGTCCTTCAGCGACACGTACTTGCCCGGCGAGCCGGTGAATACCTCGGCGACGTGGAACGGCTGCGACAGGAAGCGCTGGATCTTGCGCGCACGCGCCACCGCGAGCTTGTCCTCGGGCGAGAGCTCGTCCATGCCGAGGATCGCGATGATGTCGCGCAGCTCCTTGTAGCGCTGCAGCGTCGCCTGCACGCGGCGCGTCGTCGTGTAGTGCTCCTCGCCGATGACGTTGGGGTCGATCTGGCGCGACGTCGAGTCGAGCGGGTCCACCGCGGGATAGATGCCGAGCGACGCGATGTCGCGCGACAGCACGACCGTCGCGTCGAGGTGGCCGAACGTCGTCGCCGGCGACGGGTCTGTCAGGTCGTCCGCCGGCACGTACACGGCCTGGATCGACGTGATCGAGCCGACCTTGGTCGACGTGATGCGCTCCTGCAGCCGGCCCATCTCCTCGGCCAGCGTCGGCTGGTAGCCCACGGCCGACGGCATCCGACCGAGCAGCGCCGACACCTCGGTGCCGGCAAGCGTGTAGCGATAGATGTTGTCGACGAAGAATAGGATGTCCCGGCCCTCGTCGCGGAAGCGCTCGGCCATCGTGAGGCCGGTCAGCGCCACGCGCAGGCGGTTGCCCGGCGGCTCGTTCATCTGGCCGAACACCATCGCGACCTTAGACTTCGCGAGGTCGTCCTGCACGATGACGTTGGCTTCCGACATCTCGTGGTAGAAGTCGTTGCCCTCGCGCGTGCGCTCGCCGACGCCGGCGAACACCGACAGGCCCGAGTGCTCCTTGGCGATGTTGTTGATGAGCTCGAGCATGTTGACGGTCTTGCCGACGCCGGCGCCGCCGAACAGGCCCACCTTGCCGCCTTTCGCGAACGGGCACACGAGGTCGATCACCTTGATGCCGGTCTCGAGGAGCTCGACCGACGGCGAGAGCTCGTCGAACTTGGGCGCCGGCTGGTGGATGCCGCGGCGCTCGCTCGCCTCGATCGGGCCGCGCTCGTCGATCGGCCGGCCGAGCACGTCCATCACGCGGCCGAGCACGCCGGGGCCCACCGGCACCTGGATGTTGGCACCGGTGCCCTTGACCTTCATGCCGCGCGTCAGGCCGTCCGAGCTGCCCATCGCGATCGTGCGCACGACACCGTCGCCGAGCTGCTGCTGCACCTCGAACGTGAGCCCCTGCTCGACGAGCTTGTTCTTCGTATCCGGCTCGAGGATCAGCGCGTCGTAGATCTTCGGCATCGCGTCGCGCGGGAATTGCACGTCGACCACCGCGCCGATGCACTGGACAATCGTTCCTTGATTCATGTCGCCCTCAGACTATTCGTTCGATGACTGCGATTGCATGAGCGGCCCGCGCGAGGCGCGTGCCGCGGGATTCGTGGTCAGACCGCGGCCGCGCCGCCGACGATCTCCGACAGCTCCTTGGTGATCGCCGCCTGGCGCGACTTGTTGTAGATGAGCTGCAGCTCGGCAATGATGTCGCCGGCGTTGTCGGAGGCCGCCTTCATCGCCACCATCCGCGCCGACTGCTCCGACGCCATGTTCTCGGCGACGCCCTGGTAGACCGCGGACTCGAGGTAGCGGCGCATCAGGCCGTTGAGGAGCTCGCGCGCATCGGGCTCGTAGATGTAGTCCCACGTACCGTCCGGCACGTCGGGCTTCAGCACGGTGCCGGGCGCGACCTGGAACTCCGCCGGCACCGGCACGACGCGCCCGCCGCGCGGCTCCTGCTTCATCGTATTGATGAACGACGTGTAGAAGAGCCAGATCTCGTCGATCTTGCCGGCGATGAATTCGTCGACCATCACCTTGATCGGGCCGACCAGCTTGTCGAGCTGCGCGCGGTCGCCGAGCTGCGTCGCGCTCGACACGACGTTGGCGCCCATCCGCGCGAGGAATCCCATGCCCTTGCTGCCGATGGCGACGTAGTCGACCTCGTGGCCGGCGGACTGCCATTCCTTGTGCTTCGCCAGCATGAGCCGCAGCACGTTGGTGTTGAGGCCGCCGCACAGGCCCTTGTCCGTGGTGACGACGAGCGCGCCGATGCGCTTGACGCTTTCGCGCGGCATCAGGAACGGATGGTGGAACTCGGTGTTCGCGCGCGCCGTGTGCATCGCGATCGCCATCGCGCGCTGCATGTACGGCCGCGACGCGCGCATCCGGTCCTGCGCCTTCTTCATCTTCGACGCAGCGACCATCTCCATGGCCTTGGTGATCTTGCGCGTGTTTTGCACGCTCTTGATCTTGTTGCGGATTTCCTTGGAACCTGCCATCAGCTCATCCTGTCTTCCGCGCTTGTCGGCTCGTTGCCGTCACCATCGCCTGCTGCCGTCATTCCCGCGCAAGCGGGAGTCCATAAGTCGTGCATCATGACGTCCGCCACAGGCCGTTTCGCCGCGCGTGGATTCCCGCCTTCGCGGGAATGACGGCGTGCGGCCGGCGCTGCATCGGTCAATAAGTGCCCGTCTTCTTGAAGTCGTCGATGGCCGCGACGAACGCCTTCTCGGCGTCGGCGTCCATGTCCTTCGACGACTCGAGCTTGTCCATCAGCGCCGCGTACTTGCTGTGCATGAACTGGCGCAGCGCCGACTCGAACGACAGCGCCTTCTCGACCGGCACGTCGTCGTAGAAGCCGCGGTTGGCGGCGAACAGCGTCAGCGCCTGGTCGGCGACCGACAGCGGCGAGTACTGCGGCTGCTTCATGAGCTCGGTGACCATGCGGCCGCGATCGAGCTGCTTGCGCGTCGCGTCGTCCAGGTCGGAGGCGAACTGCGCGAACGCCGCGAGCTCGCGGTATTGCGCGAGCGCGAGGCGCACGCCGCCGCCGAGCTTCTTGATGACCTTGGTCTGCGCGGCCCCGCCCACGCGCGACACCGAGATGCCGGCGTTGATCGCGGGCCGGATGCCGGCGTTGAAGAGGTCGGTCTCGAGGAAGATCTGGCCGTCGGTGATCGAGATCACGTTGGTCGGCACGAACGCCGTGACGTCGCCCGCCTGCGTCT
>Ga0134125_10003088_pt1 | contig 19500 bp, 27 predicted proteins | sample KB31751_FD_96464 | JGI IMG/M metagenome (GOLD analysis project Ga0134125, IMG submission 96464) | Terrestrial soil microbial communities with excess Nitrogen fertilizer from Kellogg Biological Station, Michigan, USA - KB3-175-1 | ecosystem: Environmental > Terrestrial > Soil > Unclassified ... | reverse complement strand
TCGCTGGGACGCGCTCGATCCGGACCACATCCGCGAGGCGCAGGCGCGCATCATCGCGCTCGCCGGCGCGCGCTTGCGGCCGCATCACGTCGCGCTCGACTCGGTCGAGCTCAAGGGCATCGTTGCGCGCCTGCCCGGCCTCGCCCGCGACGTCACCGCCACCTCGATCCTCGCCGAGCGCGCCGCCACCGCGCGCACCCGCGTCGACGTCGCCCGCGAGCGCGCCGACAGCCTGCGCGCGCGCGGCGAAGGTATCGCCGCCGCCAACCGCGAGATCGCGCCGTCGCTCGACGACGCCGTGCTCGCCGCCAAGGCCGACGACGCGTGGAAAAAGCTCCTCGCCTCGCCCAACGTCACCGTGATGGAGGTTTCGCCATGAAGACCCTCGTGCTCTGCGCGTTCGTGCCTTGCGCGCTCGCGCTCTCCGGCTGCGCCACCGCTCTCGTCGGCCCGGGACAGATCGGCGTCCTCTGGAGCGCCGACGGCGGCACGCGCAACGCCACCTACGCCGAAGGCGCACACTACGTCTCGCCCGGCGATCAGATGTCGATCTACGATCTGCGCACCACCAGCCACGACGAGGGGCTGGCGGTGATCGCCTCGAACGGCCTCGGCATCAAGCTCGACGCGTCGGTCCTCTATCACGCCGACGCCGCCGAGGTCGTGCAGCTGCAAAAGGAGATCGGCCCCGACTACTACGTGCGCGTGCTCGAGCCGATCCTGCGCTCCGAGGCGCGCCGCGTGATCGGGCAGTACACGCCCGAGGAGATCTATTCGACCAAGCGCGACCTCATCGAGCGCCAGATCTTCGACGGGCTCAAGCGCAAGCTCGCCGGGCGCCACATCGTGCTCGAGGCGGTGCTCATCCGCGACGTGGTGCTGCCCGACGCCATCGAGCGCGCGATCGATCAGAAGCTGCAAGCGGAGCAGGACGTCCTGAAGATGAAGTACGTCCTCGAGGTGGCGAAATCCAAAGCCGACGAGCAGCGCGTCGAGGCACAGGGGATCGCCGACTACAACCACACGGTGGCGTCGAGCCTGACGCCGCAGATCCTCGAGTTCCAGCGCACGCAGGAGCTCGGGCAGCTGGCGAGCTCGCTCAACGCCAAGACCGTGGTGATGGGCCCGGGCACCAACGCCAACGTCACGCTCGCGGCGCCGCGCTGATTATTTTTCGGGCAGGAGCGCGTCGACCGCGCCATGGCCGCCGCGCTCCAGCGTCACCGACTGCTCGACCGCTTGGCGTCCGTCGACCTGCACGCGGATCTCGTGCTCGCCCGCGCGCAGCCCCGTCACCGCCGTCGGCGTCGTCTGCTTCCAGTGCCGCCCGTCGATCTCCACGCGCCCGCCCGCCGGCTTCGACGTCACCACGATCGAGCCGTCGTCCGCCGCCGCGCGCGTGCCGAGGAACATGCCGGCCGCCGTCGCCAGCGCGCCCGCCGCGAAGGCGCCGAGCACGAAGCCCCAGCTGACGCCGCCGCGCGCTCCGCCGTGCCGCCCGCTCATGCGCCGCCGATCGATCCCGCCGAGCGCGCCCGCCATCTCCTGCATCGACTTGAAGCGCCCCGCCGGATCCCTGGCCAGGCAGCGCGCGATCACCGCGTCGAGCTGCGGCGGCACGCCCTCCACGCTCGCCGACGGCGGCGCAACCTCGCCGTCGGCCGGCGGCGGCGCGCCGGTCACCATCTCGTAGAGTATGCAGCCGAGCGAGTAGACGTCGGAGCGCGCGTCGACCGCTTTCCCCGCGCGCTGCTCCGGCGACAGGTACGGCGAGGCCGTCACCTTCGCCAGCGCGAAGTCGATCAGCTTCGGCTCGTCGCTGTTCTCGACGTCGGGCGCGAGGATCACGTTCGACGGCTTCAGATCGCGATGGATCACGCCCTGCCGGTGCGCCGACTCGAGGGCCCAGCACAGGCGCCGCGCGATGTTGATGGCGCGCACCGGCGGCAGCCGCCCGTTGCCGATCACCTTGGCCAGCGACGGTCCCGCCACGTACTCCATGACGAGGAAGGTCGGATCGCCGACGACGAGATCGAGGCAGCGCGCCACGTTGCGGTGCTCGAGCGCCGCCACCGCCTCGGCTTCGTGCTGGAAGCGGCGGCGGAACTGCGCGTCGACGAGCAGCTCGGGCCGCAGCACCTTGATGGCCACGCGCCGCCCGATCGATTGGATCTCGCCGACGAACACCTGGCCCATCGAGCCGTTGCCGAGCGCCTCGACGAGCTTGTAGCGCGACGCGATCACCTCGCCCGGCATGAGCGGGCGCCGCGAGAGCACCTGCAGGAAGTCCTGCGGCAGGTTGTCGACGCGCGACCCACCCGGGATCGCGGGAAGCCGCGAGGGCTCGTCGCCGGCCGTCGACTCGTTGGTCACGCCGGTGATGAACTGCTGCGATTGGAAGCGCTCGTCGCCCAACGGAAACCTGCTGTCCGACATTTTAGCACACTTGACTCTCCGACGGGGATCGATCAGATTTCTTTGTTTTCATGAAGAAGCAAGCGGTCTACTTCGTCTCTCTCGGCTGCCCGAAAAATCGCGTCGACACCGAGGTCATGCTCGGCCTCAGCGACCAGGCCGGGTTCACCATCGCGCGCGCGCCCGAAGACGCCGACGCCATCGTGGTCAACACCTGCGGCTTCATCGGCGAGGCGAAGGAAGAGTCGATCGACACCATCCTCGAGATGGCGAAGTACAAGTCCGAGGGCAAGGCCAAGCGGCTCGTCGTCACCGGCTGCCTGACGCAGCGCTACTCGGGCGACCTGGCGCGCGATCTGCCCGAGGTCGATCACTTCCTCGGCTCGGGCGACGTGGACAAGGTCGTCGGCGCGCTGCGCGGCCAGGCGCCGCGCGACGGCGTCAGCATGGATCCGGCGTACCTCTACGACGACGTCACGCCGCGCCTGCAGTCGCTGCCCGCCTACACCGCGTACGTCAAGATCGCCGAAGGCTGCGATCGCCCCTGCTCGTTCTGCATCATCCCGAAGCTCCGCGGCGGGCAGCGCTCGCGCTCGGCCGAATCCGTCGAGCGCGAGGTGCGCGATCTGGTCGCGCGCGGCGCCGTCGAGATCAACCTCGTGGCGCAGGATCTGACCACCTACGGCAAGGATCTCGACGGCGAGCTGCAGCTGGCGTCGCTGGTGCGCCGCCTCGCGCGCGTCGACGGGCTGCGCTGGCTGCGCCTGCACTACGCCTATCCGACGGCCACGACCGATGCGCTGCTCGAGGCCATCGCCGAGGAGCCGCGCGTCGCCAAGTACATCGACATGCCGCTGCAGCACATCGACGACCAGATGCTCAAGCACATGCGCCGCGGCCACGTCGGCAAGACCAGCCGCGCGCTCGTCGAGAAGATCCGCGCGCGCGTCCCCGGCGTCACGCTGCGCACCACGTTCATCGTCGGCCACCCGGGAGAAACGGAATCTGCATTCCGAAATCTCGTCGACTTCGTGCGCGAGGCCGAGTTCGACCGCGTCGGCGTCTTCACCTATTCGAACGAGGACGGCACGCACGCCGCCAAGCTCGCCGCCGATCTCGGCCAGGTCCCGCAGAAGGAGATGGAGCGCCGCCGCCGCGAGCTCATGCGCGTGCAGCGCACCATCTCGCGCAAGAAGATGAAGGCCATGGTGGGGCGCGAGCTCGCCGTGCTCGTCGAGGGGCCGAGCGAAGAGTCGGAGTTCCTCTTCAGCGGCCGTCACGAGGGCCAGGCGCCCGAGATCGACGGCGGCGTCTTCCTCGCGCTCGGCGACGACGTCAAGGCGCCGCGCCAGGGCGAGGTCGTCGCGGCGCGCGTGACCGGTTACGCCGACTACGATCTGGCGGCGACGATCGAACGGACAATCGCGCCGACGCGCATGCGGCGCGCGCCGACGCGACTGCCCGTCATCACTGCCTGAGCGTCCGATCGGCGAGCGTCAGACCAGCGGCTCACGACCGCGGATCAGCGAGATCACGACGGCGATGACCGCCAGCACCAGCAAGATGTGGATGAAGCCGCCCATGGTGTAAGACGTCACCAGGCCGAGCGCCCACAAGATCACGAGAATCACCGCAAGCGTCCAGAGCATCGTGCATCCTCCTTGCGCTACAGGGAGAGCAGGACGCGTACCAACCGTCAGTGTGCCGCGCGTAACTGATCGAGCTCGTGCGGATCGTGCGCGCTGAAGACGGTCACATTGGCGAGCGCGTCGCGCGCCAGCGTGCGCAGCCGCGACTGATTCGCCAGGCGCGATTCGTCGTCGATGGCGACGAGCTTCTGGAAGGCGCGCAAGGGCAGGGGACAGCGCGGGGTCGTCTCCATCTCGCCGTGATGGAAGTAGGCGTCGCCCGCGTGCAGCATCCAGCCGGCGTCACCCGCGCGGCGGATGGCGATGCCGTGATGGCCGCGCGTGTGGCCGACGAGCGGCACGCGCAGGATCTCCGGCGGCAGCCCGTCGAGCGCGCGCACGCCGTCGAAGCCGTTCCAGCGCTCGCCGCCCGGTGTGTAGATGGCCCACTTCGGGCCGTGCGCCCAGTGCGGCGGACGATAGCGGTTGCGCTCGCGCGCCGTGCGGCGGTTCATCGCCGCGTCGTGCTCGGCGACGCTGACGTGCACCGCGGCGTCGGGAAAATCGGCGAGCCCGCCGGCGTGGTCGAGATCGAGGTGGGTCACGACCACGTGGCGCACGTCTTTGGGCGCAAAGCCGAGCTGCTCGAGCTGCTCGACGGCGGTCTCGCTCGCTTGCAAGCGCGGCCGCGTGATGGCCACGAACTCGCGGCCGAGCCGCTCCTTTGGCGTCGCCACGTCGCCGGTGCCGAGCCCGGTGTCGACGAGGACCACACCGGCGGACGGCGTCTCGATGGCGAGCACGTGACAGACCATCTTGCCGACGAAGGGCGGGCACATGGTCGCGCAATTGAGATGGTGGACCCGCATGCGCGGAGCGTACACTGGTTTCGTGGTCGGGGAGCGCGCATGACCGATCGTCGCGGCACGTATCTCGTGTGCCCCGCCTGCGGCGGCGCCATGGTCGAATGGCGCGAAGCCGGCGACGACGACGACTTCTACTGCGAGTGCGAGGCGTGCCGCGGCATCTGGGTCGACTGGTGGCACGGCGAGGCGTCGAGCATCGCGCGCACGGTCCCGCCGCACGCCGCCGGCGCGCCGGTGGGGCAGCGGGGCGGCGCCTGTCCGCGCGACGGCGCCGAGCTGGTCGAGCGGCCCTATCTCGACTCGGGGCCCGTGGTCGAGCGCTGCCCTTCGTGCCTCGGCCTGTTCGCGCGGCGCGAGCAGGTGCCGGCGCTCGCCGAGTTCCACGAGCACATCCCGCTCGACGCGCCGGAGCCGATCATCTGGGTCTCGTGGCTCGAGCGCTTCTGGCACGCCTTCATCCGATGACGACCACTTCAGCGACGACGACGATTATGCTCATGACCACGCTGCCCGCCTTCGACTTCGTGCGCACGACGCCGCTCGTGTTCGCGCCGCCGCTCAACTGTTGGCTCAAGCTCGAGTCGCTGCAGGCGACCGGCTCGTTCAAGCTGCGCGGCGCCGCGCTCAAGCTCTCGCGCATGGACGCGGCGGCGCGCGCGCGCGGCGTCGTGACCGCGTCGGCCGGCAACCACGGCCAGGGGCTGGCGCTGGCGGCGTCGCGCCTCGGCGTGCGCGCGACGGTGATCGTGCCGACGCTGTGCCCGGCGGTGAAGCGCGACGGCATCGCGCGTTGGGGCGCCGAGGTCATCGTCGAAGGCGCGCGCTACGACGAGTCGCACGAGCGCGCGCTCGCCCTCGCCGCCGAGCGCGGCGTGCCCTACGTCTCGGCCTACGACGACGACGACATCATCGCCGGCAACGGCGAGTGGCTCGGCCGCGAGATCCGCGCGCAGCACGCGTCGGTGTCGCGCGTGATCGTGCCGGTCGGCGGCGGCGGCCTCGTCGCCGGCCTGTTGCGCGCGTTCGACGAGCGCGTGGAGGATGATCGCGCGGAGGATGATCGCGCGGCCGGCGGCGGCGACGTCGCCGTCGTCGGCGTGCAGCCGCGCGTGAACTGCGCCATGCACGAGTCGCTGGCGCAGGGCCGCGCGCTCGTCGATTACGTCGGCGAGAGCACGATCTGCGAAGGGCTCGAAGGCGCCACCGCCGAGCGCACCTTCCATATCGTGCAGGCGCACCAGATGCCGGTCGCGCTCGTCGACGACGCCGACACGCTCGCCGCCGTCGGCTTCGCCTATCGCGCGCTCGGCTTGGTCATCGAGCCGTCGGCCGCCGTCGGCATCGCCGCCGCCCGCGCGCAACGCGTCGCCACCGACGAAGACACCGTCATCGTCGTCACCGGCGGCAACATCGATCCCGCGCTCCTCGATCGCGCCATCGCCGCCTACGATCGCAAGTAGCGCGATCGTCGTGCTAGCGGTCGGTGCGATATTCCGCGCCGTTGACGCCGACGCAGGTGAGCCACACCAGGCCCGGCCCGATGCCGAGCGCCACGATCGCCGACGCCCACCACGGCACGCTCAGCGCCATGAACGCCGTCTCCGGCAGCGGCAGCTCGGCGACGTTGCGCAGGTGCCACGAGATCGTGACGAGGTTGAGCACGATCGGCGCCGACCCCAGCACCATCTCGATCACGAGGAGGTACACGAGCACCGCCACCAGCGGATGGCGCGAGAACAAGGTCCCGATCGCCGCCGCCAGCGCCGCGTACGCGCACAGCCCCGCGACCGCCGCCAGCTCGACGTGCAAAAGGTGCGGCCAGGTGTCGGCCATGTCGCTCGGGAAGCGCACCATAGCCACCAGCCACGTCAGCACCAGCGACGGCACCACCACCGCCAGCGCCGGCACGGTCGCCGCCCACAGCTTGCCGAGGACGAGCGACCCGCGCGGCGCCGGCCGCGCGAACACGAAGGTGAAGGTCTTGTTCTCGATCTCCTCGGCCACCGCCGCCGACGCCGTCAGCGCGGGCACGAACGGGATCAAGAAGCGGAAGTAGAGCTCGCACACGTCGTCGAACAGCCCGCGGCCCCAATGGCCTGCGATCGCCAATCCCGCCACGTATACGAGGGGCAGCGCGAACATCGCCGCCGCCAGCCAGACCACGCGCCCGCGCCGCATGCGCAGCCACGCCATGCGCCGATAGATGCGCGCGCCCGCGAAGAGGCCGACCGGCTCCATCGCCGTTGTCGCCGCCGCCGTCGTGGCCGCCGCCGTCGTCGCCGCCTCGCTCACGCCGTCTCCGTCAGGTACTTGAACACCGCCGCCATGTTGTCGTCGGGCGACGTGAGCGCGCGGATGTACACGCCCGCCGTCTTCGCCGCCTCGGGAATCGCCGGATACAGCCGATCGGGCGCGCGCGTGTCGACCACGATCGCGTCCCCGTCGACGGTTACGCCGACCACGTGATCCTGCGTCACCAGCTTCTCCGCCAGCGCTCGCGGCTTGTCGCACTCCACGCGCACCTTGTGCGGATGCGCGTCGATGAGCGCGCGGATCTGGTGCACGTCGCCCTCGGCGCGCAGCTGCCCTTTGTGGATGAGCAGGATCTGCGACGTCATGGTCTCGATCTCGTGCAGCACGTGCGACGACACCACCACGCAGCGCCCCTCCGCCGCGAGCCTCTCGATCACCTCGAGGATGCGCACGCGCGCCAGCGGATCGCAGCCGGTGAGCGGCTCGTCGAGAAACACGACCTCCGGATCGTGCGCCATCGCCTGCGCCAGCTTGGCGCGCTGCCGCATGCCCTTCGAGTACTCGCCGAGGCGCCGATGCATCGCGTCCTTCAGATCGACGACGCCGAGCATCTTCTCGGCGCGCGCGCGCGCCTCGTCGTGACCGAAGCCGTGCAGCTCGGTCAGCGCGGTGACCATCTCGAGGCCGGTGAGATCCTCGTACGTGCCCTCGTGCTCGGGGCAATAGCCGATCCGCCGCATCAGCGTGCGGCTGCCCCACACCGGCTCGCCGAGCACCTTGACCACGCCCTTGGACGGCCGCAGCTGCCCGACCATCATCTTCAGGAGCGTCGACTTGCCGGCGCCATTCGGCCCGAGCAGGCCGGTCACGCCGCCGGGCACGCTCAGCGACACGTCGTTGACGGCGATGATCTGCCCGTACCACTTGGCCGCGTGCTCGCACTCGATGAACGCGCCGCTCACTGGTGCACCTCGCTCACGATGCCACCACCTCGACCGCCGACAGCCGCTTGCGCAACAGCGCGAGCGATCCAGCGACGAGCAGCGCCACGAACGCCGCCGAGATCCACACCGGCAGCGCGCGATCTTCAGGCCCCCACGGCTGCCGGTACAAGAAGCGCGCGATGTTCTCGATGTGGTGCGGCACGCTGAACAAGTCCGGCCACGCCGAGCGCGTCACCTTCGCGAAGATGCCGCCCATGATCCACGGCAACAGATACAGCACCGCGTATCCGCCCTGCACCAGCGAGCGCTTGCGCGACAGCGACGAGATCGCCACCGCCGGCACCGCCAGCACCAGCGCCTCGATCGTGCCCGTCACCAGCGTCGCGCCGACGAGCGGCAGCTTCTTCAGCGCCTCGGTGGCCGTGGGCAAGAGCGCCAGGCGCAAGAGCGACAACAGCAGCGCCGGCGCCAGCGCGATGAACAGCGTCAGCGTCAGCACCGGCACGACCTTGCCGACGAGATACTGATCGCGCGTCACCGGCCGCGCGAAGTAGAACTGGAACGCCCCGGCGCGCGTGTCGTCGGCGACCTGCCCCGCGCCGGCGAACAGCGCGATCAGAAACGCCAGCGTCATGGTGCCGCCGGGCAGCATCACCATGCTGTCGGGCGACGGAATGTCCGCGCCCGGCGGCGCGACCGCACCGATCTTCGAATAGATCCACATCCGGATGCCCGCCACCAGCAGCGGACCCACCGTCGCGATGAGCAGCAGGATCGCCCACCACTGCCGCGCCGACATGCGCAGCGTCCGCGACGCGATCACCTTCCAGCGCGACGCCTGCTCGGTGTACGCGCCCGCATAGGGCGTGTAGCCGCGATCGAGGATCGCGCCTTCCTTCGGCGCCGCCACCTTCGCCGCCTTCGCCGCTTTTTTCGCCGCGCCCGCGCTCACGACGCCTTCGCCTCGTTCACCACGCGCACGAACGCGTTCTCCAGCGTCAGCTTGCGCGGCGCCAGGTGCCGCACCTGCACGCCCTCTTCGGCCGCGACGGCGAACAAGAGCTCCGTCGGCCGCCCCTCATTATTGTGCGCCTGCAAAACGTTATTGTGCACCTGCACAACGAGCAGCGGCCCCTCGCGCTCCACGCCCATCCCGCGCCGCTCGAGCGCCGCCTGCAGCTTGTCCTCGCCTTCCTTGACGCGGACCTCGTAGACGTCCTTCTGCCCCTCTTTGCGCAGCGCCTCGATCGTCCCCGAGTACACGATCTTGCCTTCGTGCAACAGGATCGCCCGCTCGCACACGCGCTCGACGTCGTGCAGAAGATGCGACGACAGCACGATCGAGCAGCCGGTCCGCGCCGGCAGCGTGCTCACCAGCGCCAGCATCTCGTCGCGCCCCTGCGGATCGAGCCCGTTGGTCGGCTCGTCGAGCAGCAGCAGCTTCGGATCGTGCACCAGCGCCTGCGCCAGCTTCACCCGCTGCTTCTGTCCCGTCGAGTAGCCGTCGACCTTCTGATAGCGCTTGTCGCCGAGCCCGACGAACTCCAGCACCATGTGCGCGCGCTGCATCGCCTCCGACGGCGGCAGTCCCGACAGCTCCGCCGCGTAGCCGCACAGCTCGACCGCGCTCATGCCGACGAGATGGCAGTCGCGCTCCGGCATGTAGCCCACGCGCGCGCGAATCTGCGCCGGCTGCGCGCGCACGTCGTGGCCCAGCACCGCCGCCGTGCCCTCGAACGGCAACAGCCCGAGCAGCACCTTCATGAGCGTCGACTTGCCCGCGCCGTTCGGCCCGAGCAGCCCGACGGTGCCCGCCGGCACCGACAAGCTCAGGCCGCGCAGCGCGTGGTGCGCGCCATAGCGCTTGTGCACGTCGGCGAACTCGAGGAGCGTGGCGGCGTTCGTCGCTGTCATCCGGGCTCAGTAGTGTACGGGCAGAGTGCCACAATCTTCACGGCGACAACACCTCGACCCGAACCGGCACGACGCCAGCATCGAGCATTCCGAGATCCTTCGCTGCGGCATAGCTCACGTCGATGATGCGCCCGCGCGAATAGGGCCCACGATCGTTGATGCGCACCAGCGTCGCGCGCCCGTTGCGCAGGTTGATGACGCGCACGTGCGTCCCCATGTGCAGCGTGCGATGCGCCGCCGTGTGCGCGTACATGTCGAAGCGCTCGCCGTTCGCCGTCAGGTGGCCGTGCTGCTCGCGCCCGTACCACGACGCCTTGCCCTCGAACACCGCCACCACGCCCGCGCGCGGGCCCGACGGCACTTCGCGGATCGTCGACGCCGCGGGCACCGTCTTGGCGCATCCCCACGCCAGCATCGCCACCGTGGACAGCGCGGCCCATCTTCCGGCGCGCGCCGCCCGTCGCCATGGCTCAGCGTCCCGCTGCTGCAAGCGCCTTCTGCCTCAGCTCGTGTCCCGTCGGCCCGCTGCCGAGCGCGGCGCGCGCCTTCTCGCCGTGCCCCTTGCCGAGGATGTCGCGCAGGTAGGGTACGAGCGCGAACGTGTCCGAGTGCTCCTTGGTATGGCAGTTGTCGGCGCAGAAGCGCTCGGGCGGCCTGGTCACGATCGTGCGCGGATCGTCGAGCCCCTCCTCGGCGACGTGCTTCGACCCCGGCCCGTGGCAGGTCTCGCACTGCACGTCGACGAGCCCGCGCTTCTCGACGCTGCCGAGGTTGCTTCCGCCCGGCTTCTCCCAGCCGGTCACGTGGCAGCCGATGCAGTCGTAGTGATACTGCTTGTCGACCTCGACCAGCGTCTTCCACGCCGTGGCGTGCACCGTCTTCTTCCAGAACGCCACCGCCGGCTTGTGGCACTTCTCGCACGCGGCCATCCCGACGTAGGTCGGCACGCCCGCCTCGGCGAGCGGCGCCGGCTGATTCTTCGCCGCCGCGAAGTTGGTGTCGCCGATCGTCTTGGCCAGCCGCTCGAGCTCGTCGGCCACGCCCGGGTCGCGCGGGATGACGTGCCGCACCGGCACCAGCTCGTAGGAGAACCAATTGCCCGTCGACGGCGGCGGCGGCGGCGCGCCGTGCTGCAGCGCCTGATAGTCGGCGACGAGCTTGTCGTACTCCTTCTGCCGCTCGGCCACGAACGCCTTGTCCGCCGTCGGATCCTTGCGCCACTCGACGAGCTGCGCCTTGAGCGTCGCCATGCGCCGCTCGGCGCGCGCAGCCGTGAGCTTGCGCGCCGCCTCGCCGGCGTAGAGCGCCATCGGCCCGTCCCCGCGCCACTCGACGCCGAGCTTGACCGCGTAGCGCGCCAGATCCGCCGGCGCCATCAGCCACGCCGTCGCCTCGCCCGCCGTCGCCTCGCCCGCCGTCACCGGCTCGGGCTCGGCCATCCCGTCGCCCACCTCGGCGCCGACGACGGCGAAGGTCACGCCCGGCACCGCCTTCACCAGCGCGCGCGTCTCGAGCCGGTCCATCCCGCACAACGCCACGATCACCTGCGCGCCCTTTTTGCGCAGCGCGGCCACGGCCCGCTTCGCCGCCGCCACCGGCTCCGACGCCCGAAGCGGCTTGACCCGCTCCGGCGCCGCCACGCCGAACACGCCGATGTGCACGCCATCGATCGTCTCAACGCGCGGAGCCTCCAGCGCCATTCCGCGCGCGATGTTGCACGCCTGCCGCGGCGGCTTCACCCGCGCCGCTCCCCGCGCCAGGTCGTCCGCCCCCAACCCGACCCGTGCCCCACCATAAATGTGCGCGAGCGCTCCCGCGGTCGCATCGGCCTGCGGCGTCCGCTCCTTGGACAGCTCCTCGCGGTTGTAGAGCAGCGACCCCGCGTCCAACCACAGGCCACCCTTGGCCAACGTCGCCACCCGCGCCACGTCCCCGAGCGGATCCGACGTGCACCCGCACGGCTCCGGCGTCCCCTTCACCTCCGCCGTGGCGACGAGCGTGACCAGGAGCGGCAAGGCCCAAATCATGGCGTCGAGAGTCTACTTGACATGGGAGGGGCGTGCGACTACGTTTCGACACCTTTCGGAGGAAGCCTGCAATGTCCGTGAAGTTGCGTCTGTCGCGCGTCGGCGCCAAGAAGAACCCGTTCTACCGCGTCGTCGTCACCGATTCCCGTTCGCCCCGCGACGGAAAGTTCATCGAGCACGTCGGCATCTACGATCCCAACCGCGACCCGGTCGAGATCCGTTTCGACATGGAGCGCGTCAAGCACTGGCTGTCGGTCGGCGCCCAGCCGTCGGACACCGTCTCCGAGCTCCTGCAGGTCGTCGAGAAGGCTCAGGCTTCGGCCGCCAAGGCGTAAATCCCAGCCCCATGCCCGCCGCAGACCATCCGCAGCTCCAGGAGCTCGTGAAGTTCCTCGCGGAGCAGCTGGTCGACGCTCCTGCCGAAGTCACCGTCGAGGAAATGGAAGAGGACGGCGCCGCCGTCTTCGAGCTGACCGTCGCCGAAGAGGACCTCGGCAAGGTCATCGGCAAGCAGGGCCGCACCGCCCGCGCGTTGCGCACCATCCTCAGCGCGGCGGCTTCGAAGGTGCGCACCCGCGCACTGCTTGAAATCCTCGAGTAACGATCTTCTCGCTGTCGGCTTCGTGCTGCGCGCGCACGGCGTGCGTGGCGTGGTGCGCGTGCGCGCCACCGCCAACCTCATCGGCCTCGACGCCCTCTGGCTCGACGACGCGCGCTACGCCGTGCGCCACGCCTCGCGCGACAAAGACGAGTGGCTGGTGACGCTCGAGGGCGTCGCCGGTCGCGACGCCGCCGACGCGCTGCGCGGCCGCACCGTGCGCATCCCGCGCGACGCCATCGAGGTCGCCGACGACGAGCTCTTGGTCGCCGACCTCGTCGGCTGTACTGTCGTCGACGTGGCAGGCACGGCCATCGGCGAGGTCACCGGCAGCTTCGACTCGGGCGCGCACGAGGTGCTCGAGCTGCGCGGCGCCCCGGAAAGAGGCGGGCGCGAGATCCTCCTGCCTCTGGTCGACGCCTTCGTCGTCAGCATCGACGTCGAGCACAAGCGCATCGTCTACGATCCGCCCGAAGGGCTCCTCGACCTCGAGCGCAAAGACGGCGGCGGATGATCTTCGAGGTCGTCACGATTTTTCCCGAGATGTTCGGCTCGGTGCTCTCGACGAGCCTGCTCGGCAAGGCGGCGGAGAAGGGCGCTCTGACGGTGCACCTGACCGATCCGCGCGCCTTCACCACCGACAAGCACCACTCCGTCGACGACACGCCCTACGGCGGCGGCGCCGGCATGGTCATGCGCCCCGATCCGCTCGTCGCCGCCATCGAGGCCATCGAGGCCGCGCGCGGCCCGGCGCACAAGATCCTGCTCGCCCCGACGGGCGCGCCGCTCACGCAGCCGACTGTGCTGCGCCTGGCGACGCTGCCGCGCCTCATGCTCGTCTGCGGCCGCTACGAAGGCTTCGACGAGCGCGTGCGCGCCTTCTGCGACGAGGAGCTGTCGATCGGCGACTACGTCCTCACCGGCGGCGAGCTCGCCGCCATGGTCGTCGTCGACGCCGTCGCGCGCCGCCTGCCCGGCGTCCTCGGCAACGCCGACTCGCCGCTCGACGAATCGTTCGAGGCGGGTCTGCTCGAGCATCCGCAATACACGCGCCCGGCGAGCTTCCGCGGCGTCGCCGTCCCCGAGGCGCTCACCAGTGGCAACCACGAGCGCATCCGTCGCTGGCGCCGTCGTGAATCGCTCTTGCGCACGCGCGCGCGCCGCCCCGATCTGTTCGCCACGCTCGCGCTCGGCGACGAAGATCGCGCCCTCCTCGACGGAGAAGAGCCATGAGTCTCTTGTCGGTCGCGCTCGTGCATCACCCGGTCTACGACAAGCACAAGAAGGTCGTGGCCACCGCGCTCACCAACCTCGACCTGCACGACATCGCGCGCTCGAGCCGCACCTTCGGCCTCGAGCGCTTCTTCATCGTCCACCCCGTCGCCGCGCAGCGCGAGCTCGCCGCGCGCATCGCCGCGCATTGGCAGGGCGACGAGGGCGCCGAGAAGAACGACTTCCGCCGCCAGGCCATCGACCTGCTCGCCGTGGTTCCCGACCTCGCCGCCGCCGTCGCCGCCATCACCGAGCGCCACGGCCGCCCGCCCATTACCTGCGCCACCGCCGCCCGCGAGACTCGGGGCGGCCCCGCGGCCATGGGCTTCCGCGCCTTCGCCGCCGCCGCCCGCGAGCGCCCGGCGCTCCTCATCCTCGGCACCGGCTGGGGCCTGACCGACGAGCTCCTGGCCGGCTGTGACGCCCGGCTCCCGCCAATTCGCGGGGTTGGCGACTACAACCACCTCAGTGTCCGCTCCGCCTGTGCGATTATCCTTGACCGCCTGTATGGGGATCGTGAAGACTAACGCACCTTTCGCACCAGGAAACGAAGGACCGAAAAATGAGCGACGTCGTACCGATTCTGGAAGCCCTCGAGAAGAAGCAGCTCACCAAGAAGCAGCTCCCCGACTTCAAGGTGGGCGACACCGTCAAGGTGTCGGTCCTCATCAAGGAAGGCGAGAAGGAGCGTGCCCAGGCGTTCGAGGGCGTGGTCATCAAGCGCGCCGGCGCCGGCAGCCGCGCTTCGTTCACCGTCCGCAAGGTCAGCTACGGCGTGGGCGTCGAGCGCGTCTTCCCGCTGCACACCCCGCGCATCGAGAAGATCGAAGTGATCGCGCGCGGCCGCGTGCGTCGCGCGCGCCTCTTCTACTTGCGTGACCTCGCCGGCAAGGCGGCGCGCATCAAGGAGAAGGCTGGCATCTCGGCGGCGCTCATCGCCCCGTCGGTGCCGACCGATCAGCTCCCGCCCCAGCAGTAAGCCGTGTCGCGCGCGCTCGGTGCCATTGCCGAGCGTCGCGCCGCCGAGTTCCTACAGCACAAGGGCTACAAGGTCGTCGACCGCAACTGGACCTGTCGCGGCGGCGAGATCGATCTCGTCTGCAGCGACGGCGACACGCTCGTCTTCGTCGAGGTGCGCGCGCGCTCGTCGACGAGCCACGGCACGCCGCTCGAGACGGTCGTCGACCTCAAGCGGCGCCGTCTCATCCGCGCCGCCGAGATCTATCTACACCTGACAAAGTGCGCGGACCGCGCATGCCGCTTCGACGTCGTCGCCATCACCGGCGACGACATCGAGCACGTCGAGGACGCGTTCGCGACTACTTGACGTTCGGGCAGGTCGGCGACGGGTTCTGCTTGGGATCGCACGAGAAGGGCACGATCGTCCCGCCGTCGGGATCGACGTTGGTGCCCTCGACGAGGTCGCCTTTGCAGATGCAGAGCTTCTTGCAGCAGAAGGGGCCGGCCTGGGTCGCCACGGCGCAGGCGAAGCCTTCCTTGCAGTACTGCTTGGTCTCGGCGTCGCAGTCGCTGTCGTGCTCGCAGGTCGCGGTGCAGGTGGCGCGGAAGGTTCCGCCATCACTGCCCTGCGACTGACCAGTCTGGCCGCTCGACGCGTTCGGCGGCTGCAATAGGCAAAGTCGAGACGGGCACTCCAACGCCGGCGATGCCACCTGGGTACCCTGGACGGCCTGGCCGCCTGGGTTGACGCACGGGCGACCAATGGAGTTCGGGTTACAGGCGAACAAGCCGGCTCCCACCACCCCAGCCACCAGCGCGAACAGCAACAGGGCTCTCATTCCGTTTCCTCCGGGACCTAGGCTGGGCGACCGTTACACAGCTCACAACGTCAGTCAAGGATTCCCGACGCGTGCATCACGGGATTGGGTTTGGCCGGCGCAAACCGTCACGGGTGGCCGGCGGATGTCCGCAGAGTGACTCCCCGGGGGCGGCCAGGGCGCGGCCGAGCCAAATATTTCCAACTGAGCTGCAAAATTTTATTGCAATTAGAAAAAAACCTCGATAGGCTCACGTACGCAACACCGGGGGTTCTTTTCGAGCGGGGTCAAGGAGACGACGATGGCGTTCACGGGCGTCAAGGTGTTTTCGGCTACGAAGGCGAGGGAGCGAGAGGAGCTCGGCGAGAACGTCACGCGCTGGATTCGCGCCAATCCGGGCGTGCAGGTGATGGACAAGATCGTCACGCAGTCCTCGGATCGCGAGTTTCACTGCCTCACGATCACGCTGTTCTACGCGCACGCCGAGGCGCACGCCGCCGCCCGATAGTCGGGCGCGCGGCTCGACTCTTCAGCCGCGCCAACCGTTCAGATCGCGCGAGCCATGACGGTCGCGCGCGACACCGCCGCCGCGCTAGCCGTTTTCGACGGGCGCGAGCCGCGCAGCCATGTCCGCGTCCTCGACGAGGAGCGCATGCTCTTCGCGGCTCAGCGTCACCACGCGCGACAACCGCACCGCGCCGAACGCCATCTCCACCGTCACGCCGTCGCTGTTCTGGCGCACGCGCACCGAATCGGCGGCGCGCACGTCGCGCTCCACGCCGCGCAGGAAGCGGTGCAGCCGGCGCGCCTGGGCGCCCGTCGGCGTCGCGTGCGCCTCGAAGTGGCGGTTGCGCGGCCACGTCGCGGCACGGAGCGAGCGGACGAGAGCGTAGACGTCGTTCACGCGATCATGGTAGCACGCAATGGTGCACGAGCGAGCGGAGCGAGCGGTCGCAATCGACGACAGGCGCGCGGCCCGTGTGGGCGCGCGTGCCAAGGGCTAGCCATGGCAGGCGACGGGCTCAAGGTCTTCTCGGGGGCGTCTCATCCGGGGCTGGCGCGTGAGATCTGCAAGGAGCTCGGCATCGAGCTCGGCAAGTCGCACACGACGCGCTTCTCGAACGAGAACCTGAAGGTCAAGATCGACGAGAACGTGCGCGAGGTCGACGTGTTCGTCGTGCAGACGGCCTGTCCGCCGCTGAGCGAGAACATCGTCGAGCTGTTGATCCTGCTCGATGCGCTCAAGCATTCGTCGGCGCGGCGCGTGACCGCGGTGCTGCCGTACTTTCCCTACGCGCGCAGCGACAAGAAGGACGAGCCGCGCATCTCGATCACCGCGCGCCTGATGGCCGACATGGTGGCGACGGCGGGCGCGGATCGCGTGCTCACCGTCGATCTGCACTCGCCGCAGATCCAGGGCTTCTTCTCGATGCCCGCCGATCAGCTCTCCGGCGTCCCCGTCCTCTGCGATCGCCTGCTGCGCGACGATCTCACCAACACGGTCGTCGTCGCCGCCGACGTCGGCGAGGCGAAGGACGCCGGCAGATTCGCCAAGCGCCTCGATCTACCGATCGCCTTCATCGACAAGCGGCGCACCGGCGACGACGAGAAGGCGCGCCCCGCGCACGTCATCGGCGACGTCAAGGGCAAGGACTGCCTGCTCGTCGACGACGAGATCGCCACCGGCGGCACCATCTTCGCCGCCACCGAGTTCCTGCTCAACCAGGGCGCCCGCGCCGTGCGCGCCGCCGTGGTCCACCCGGTGTTGTCGGGTCGCGCGATCGAGCGCCTGAACGCCTCGCGCCTCGACCGCCTGCTCCTTACCAACACGATCCCGATCCCGGCGGACACGCAATCGCCCAAGATCGAAGTCCTCTCCATCGCCCCGCTCCTGGCGACGGCGATCACCCACATCCACGACGGCCGCTCCGTCTCCGAGCTCTTTTCCTAGCGCATAACTGGCAAGGGCCACCGATCGCGAAAACGGCCGCCGCAGGACGAGCGGTGCCCGTGATTGGGTGCCGCGCGCAGTTGTCTTCCGCAGGGCGTCTGCGCCCGAGGACTGTTCGAGCACGGCACCCAATCACGGGCGCCGCTCGTCCGTCCGAACCGACCCTAGCTACGAGTTTTCGCGATCGGCGGCCCAGCGTCCGCCTTCGATGTCGTCCTTCTGATAGCCCCAGCGGCCTTCGAGATGCTGCCCGTCGGGCGACATCTGCATGAAGCCGTGGCCGTGCGAGTGCGGCTTGCGCTGGTCCCAGATGAAGTGCCAGACGTCGCCTTCGATCTCGCCGGTGAGCCCGCCTTCGCGAAACCCGGTGAAGCTCCCCGAGACGCGATTGCCTTCCTGACGCAGCTCGAGCTTGCCCCAGGTCGAGTCCCACGTGCCCGCGAAGCTGACGCCCGCGGGCATCATGTGCGGCTTGGGTCGCTCGAAGCCCGAGCAGCCGGACATCGACAGGGCCAGCCCCATCACGATCGCGAAAACGCCCCTCACCGACGGAATCATTGCGCGACCGCCCCCGAATCGCAACATTATCTTGTAGCGATGGACACCGGCGCTCCCATCCTCTTTTTCGACGGCGTATGCGGGTTGTGCGACCGCCTCGTGCAGTTCGTCTTGCGCCGCGATCGCGCCGCGCGCTTCCGTTTCGCCGCGCTGCAGAGCGACGTCGCCACGCAGGCGCTCGGCCCGTTCGGCAAGAACCCCGACGACCTCGACACCGTCTACGTGCTCACCGGCGACGGGCAGCTCCTCGCAAAATCGCGCGCCATCTTCTTCGTGCTGCGCGCGCTCGGCTTCCCGTGGTCGATCGTCGCCCTCTTCGGCGTGCTGCCGGCGGCGCTCACCGATTGGTTCTACGATCGCGTGGCGCACAATCGCTATCGCATCTGGGGCAAGCGCGACAGCTGCCGCCTGCCCAGCGCCGACGAGCGCGCGCGATTCTTGGGGTGAGGGATTACGAAGCGGAGGAGGGGGCCGCGGTCTTCTCGGCCGACTGCGTGAGCACGACGATGCGATCCTTGCCGTCGACCTCGCAGTAGCCGGGGCCGATCGCGAGCGCGCCCGAGCCCGACTTGCCGCGCCAGGAGAGCGTGCCCTCCTTGAGCGCGGTCAAAAACGGCGTGTGGCCGGGGAGCACGCCGAACTCGCCGGCGAGGCCGGGAACCGTGACCTCGTCGACGTCGGCGTTGAGCGCCGTGCGCTGCGGCGTGAGCACTTCGAGCGTCATGATCGTTACGCCGCCTCGCGGATGAGGCGCTGGCCCTTCTCGACGGCCTCTTCGATCGTGCCGACCATGTGGAACGCCGCCTCGGGAAGGCTGTCGTGCTTGCCGTCGAGGATCTCCTTGAAGCCGCGGATGGTGTCCTTGAGCTCGACGTACTTGCCGTCGGCGCCGGTGAACGCCTTGGCGACGTCGAACGGCTGCGACAGAAAGCGCTGGATGCGGCGCGCGCGACCGACGAGCGCCTTGTCGTCTTCCGAGAGCTCGTCCATGCCGAGGATGGCGATGATGTCCTGGAGCTCTTTGTAGCGCTGCAGCACGCGCTGCACCGCGCGCGCGGTGTCGTAGTGCTCCTGGCCGACGACCTGCGGCGAGAGGATGGTCGAGGTCGAGTCGAGCGGGTCGACGGCCGGGTAGATGCCGATCTCCGTCAGCGCGCGCGAGAGAACCGTGGTCGCGTCGAGGTGGGCGAACGCCGTCGCCGGGGCGGGGTCGGTCAAGTCGTCGGCGGGCACGTAGATCGCCTGCACCGAGGTGATCGAGCCCTTGTTCGTCGAGGTGATGCGCTCCTGCAGCTC